>Ga0247740_1000943_pt1 | contig 12924 bp, 7 predicted proteins | sample UWRJL148409B2_FD_180942 | JGI IMG/M metagenome (GOLD analysis project Ga0247740, IMG submission 180942) | Plant litter microbial communities from Arlington Agricultural Research Station in Wisconsin, United States - UWRJ-L148-409B-2 | ecosystem: Environmental > Terrestrial > Plant litter >...
CTTGAGCCCCTGGTCGATGATGTCGTAGCGCCACGCCCCCGGCACGTTCTTCTCGAAGGCGCTCTTGTTCTGGCCGTTGAGGGCAAGGGCCTTGAGGAAGGTGTACTCCTCGGCATTGTCGAACGGATCCGGCAGGTTCAGCGCGATGGCGCCGCCCTCGCCCGTCGTGATGTTCTTCACGGAGTGAAGGCTGAAGACCGTGGCATCGGCGAGCTGGCCATCCGGGCGCCCTTTGTAGGTCGCGCCGATGGAGTGCGCCGCATCGGAGACGACGAGGATGCGGCCGAGCTGCTCCTGCCTCGGCGTCGCCGGCGTGAACAGCGCACGGATGCCCGGCTCCTGCAGCACCGCGTGGATCGCGTCGTAGTCCGCGGGCCAACCGCCCATGTCCACGGGGATCACGGCCTTCGTGCGCTCGGTGACGGCGGCTCGGATGTTGTCCGGGTCGATGGTGAAATCGTCGTCGACGTCGACCATGATCACGGTCGCACCGAGGTTCATCGCGCAGAGGGCGGTGGCGCTGTAGGTGTACGCGGGGATGATGACCTCGTCACCCGGACCGACCCCCAGCCAGCGGAGCATGAGCATGGCCCCGGAGGTCCAGGAGTTGACGCAGAGCACCGGCGTGCCCGTGATCTTGCCGATCTCGGTCTCGAGTTCGCGCACCTTGGGGCCCGTGGTCAGCCAGCCCGTGTTGGTGAGAGCGTCGTTGACTTCCGCGATGACGTCCGCGTCGATCAGGGGAAGCGAGAACGGGATGGGCATGAACCCAATTTAGTCGCCGACGATGCGAGCACCGTGCACGGGGCCGGTGGCGCGCACGACGGTGAGACGGGCGGCGCTGAGCGCGATCTGCAGTTCGAGGGCCGAATCGAGGTCGGCGGCGAGGAAGGCGATCGTGGGTCCGGAGCCGGAGACGATGCCGGCGAGGGCGCCGTTGCGCTCCCCCAGCTCGAGCACGTCGGCGAGGGACGGCTCGAGGTGCAGCGCCGGAGCCTGCAGATCGTTGAAGAGGCACTCGGCGAGCATGTCCGGATCGCCCGCCCGCAGGGCCTGCAGCACGTTGGAGTCGACGGAGGGCGCGGTCTGGGCCGGGAAGATGTCTTGCGAGTGGCGGTCGCGGTGCTTGTCGAGCTCGCTGTAGACGGCGGGGGTGGAGAGCCCGAAGTCGGCGAGGGCCAGCACCCACTGGAAGGTGCCCTTCGCGAGCGCGGGGCTCAGCTGGTCGCCGCGGCCGGTGCCGATGGCGGTACCGCCGGTGAGGGCGAAGGGCACGTCGGCGCCGAGCTCGGATGCGAGTTCGAGCATGTCCTCGCGCGGGAGGCCGGTGCCCCACAGGGCGTCGCAGGCCAAGAGGGTGGCCGCGGCATCCGCCGACCCGCCGCCCATGCCGCCGGTGACGGGCACGTGCTTGTCGATCTGCAGCCGGACGCCGCCGCGGTAGCCGGTGCGGCGCGCGAGCAGTCGTGCGGCCTTGATCGCGATGTTGGAGCCGTCCGTCGGAACACGCGACAGCTCGACCGTGCCGTTGACCTCGACCGAGAAGTCGTCTGCCTTGTAGGCGCGCACATCCTCGTAGAGGGACACAGCCTGGTACGCGATCGCGACGTCGTGGTAGCCGTCTTCGAGGAGCGCACCGACCTTGAGGAAGACGTTGATCTTGCCGGGGGCCCGCGCGTGCACCATGGTTGTGCCCGGCTCGACTGTCATGGTTCCAACCTAGCGCGAGGGGCGAGGGAGGTCCGACCCCCGCTCCCCAGGGGGCGCACGGCCGTGGGCTGGGGCGCGAGCCGACGCGTTCGCCTGGGGTGTGCGCCTTCGTCGGCTGGGACGCCGGCGTTCCCCTCATTCTCCTTGCCCAACTCCATACATTTGCTAGGGCAGCTAACAAATGTATGGAGTTGGGCAAGGCATTTGGTAGAGACGCCCGAACCAACGGCGGAGCGGCGGTGAGCAGCAGCGGGTGCGGCGTCAGAGCACGGGCCGCACAAGCCGCCGCCTGGCGCGGCGTGCCGGCCGCAGTGGGCGCGGCGTGGCGGCCGCGCGGCGGGCGGTCAGGCGCGCGCTATCGCGAGGAAGTCGGCGACCGTCAGCTCCTCGCCGCGGGCGGTGGGCGCGACGCCCGCTGCCTCGAGGCGCGCGGAGGCCGCCGCGGAATCGCCGAGCACGGGCGCGAGCGCCTGGCGGAGCATCTTGCGGCGCTGCTGGAAGGCGGCGTCGACGAGGGCGAAGGTGGCGAGGCGCTCGGCCTCGGTGCCCGGCTGGGCGTGGCGCTCGAAGCGCACCAGGATCGAGTCGACGTTCGGAACCGGCCAGAACACCTGGCGCGACACCTTGCCGGCAGTCGAGAACGAGCCGTACCAGGCCGACTTCACCGATGGAGAGCCGTAGACCTTCGAGCCGGGTCCGGCGGCGACCCGCTCCCCCACCTCGGCCTGCACCATGACGAGGCCGCGGTCGATGGTCGGGAAGTGCTCGAGGAAGTGCAGGAGCACCGGCACCGACACGTTGTACGGCAGGTTCGCCACGAACACGGTCGGGTCGCCCGGGAGCTCGTGCACCTTCAGCGCATCCTCCGTGATGACGGTGAGCGAGGCGTCCGGCGCGAGCTGTGAGACCGTGATGGGCAGCTGCTCGGCGAGCCGACGGTCGATCTCGACCGCGACCACGGATGCCCCGGTCTCGAGCAGTCCGAGGGTGAGCGATCCCAGCCCCGGTCCGACTTCGACGACGGTCTCGCCGCCGACGACGCCCGCGGACTTCACGATGCGGCGGACCGTGTTGGCGTCGATGACGAAGTTCTGGCCGAGCTTCTTCGTGGGCTGGATGCCGAGTAGCTCAGCCAGGTCACGGATCTCGGCGGGACCCAGCAGCTGCACACCGCTAGTCATCGATGATCACGGGTTCGCTGTCCCACGTGCCGTACACCTCTTCGGTCGTCGACGTGATCTGCGCCGCGAGCATGGAGACGTCGGTCCCGAGGTGCGCCGCCATCGCTCGCAGCGTGACCGGGATCAGGTACGGCGAGTTGGGGCGGCCGCGCAGGGGGTGCGGCGTCAGGTAGGGGGCATCCGTCTCGACGAGGATGCGACCGCGCGGGATGACCTCGAGGGCCTCGCGCAGCCCGCCCGCGTTCTTGAACGTGACGGTGCCGGCGAAGGAGAGGTACCAGCCGAGGTCCGCGCACGTGCGGGCCATCTCGGCGTCGCCGGAGAAGCAGTGGAAGACCGTGCGCTCCGGTGCTCCGACACGCAGGAGGGTGCGGATGACCTCGGCATGGGCATCCCTGTCGTGGATCTGCAGCGCGAGGTTGTGCTTCTTCGCAATCTCGATGTGGGCCTCGAACGACTCGTACTGCGCCTTGATCGCGAGGTCGCCCTCGGTGCGGAAGAAGTCGAGCCCGGTCTCGCCGATGGCGCGCACGCGGGGCCGGCCGGCGAGTTCGTCGATCTCGGCGAGCGCCGCGTGCAGCTGCCCGGATGCCGCGTACCTCGGTGCTTCGTTCGGGTGCAGTGCCACGGCCGCGAGCACGCGGGGCTCGCGCCCGGCGATGTCGGCGGACCACCGCGACGACTCGAGATCGTTGCCGACCTGCACGACCCCGCGCACGCCGACGCTCGACGCGCGGTCGAGGTGCTCCCGGTAGTCGAGCTGGCCCTTCAGTTCATTGCCGAAGGGCTCCAGGTGCGTGTGGTTGTCGTAGACCCCGACCGTGAGGGCCTCCGGCAGTGGCGGGTATTCGAGCCCCGCCTCCACGTCAGTCACTCAGCCGACTCTGTCTCGATGCGCGGGAACAGCGAGCTCTCGAGCGGGGTGACAGTCGCGTCACCCTTCCACTCCCATGCCCGCTGGATGGGCTGCGCCTCGACAGCACCCTCGCCGCCGATCGCCTCCCACAGCTTCGCGGTCGCCTTGGTGAGCACCGGCGACAGCAGGATCGCGAGCGTGCCGAGCCCGTGCACCGCGGTCGCGAGCACCTGCGCGAGGCGGTCGCGGTCGGCCGGGTCCTTCGCGAGGGTCCACGGCTGCTGCTCGGTGATGTAGAGATTGAGAGCGTCGACGAGCTCCCAGATCGAGGCGAGCGCCTTGTCGATCGCGAAGGCGTCGATGGAGGCGCCGGCGGCATCCGTGACCCGCTGCTCGATGCTGACGATGGCGTCGTCGAGAACCGCGGCCGGCACGTGGCCGTCGAAGTACTTCGTGACCATCGCGATAACGCGCGAGGCGAGATTGCCGAAGCCGTTGGCGAGCTCGGACTGGTAGCGGGCGCTTAAGTCCTCCCAGCTGAACGAGCCGTCCTGGCCGAACGTGATCGCGGAGAGGAAGTAGTAGCGGAACGCGTCCGAGCCGAACGTGTCGGTGATCTCGTTGGGCGCGATACCAGTGAGCTTGGACTTGCTCATCTTCTCGCCGCCGACGAGCAGCCAGCCGTGGCCGAACACAGCCTTCGGCACCTCGAGTCCCGCGGCGAGCAGCATGGCGGGCCAGATGACGGCGTGGAACCGCGCGATGTCCTTGCCGACGATGTGCACGGCCGGCCAACGGCGCTCGAACTGCTCGTCGTCGACGCCGTAGCCGACGGCGGTGACGTAGTTGAGCAGCGCGTCGAACCAGACGTAGACGACGTGCGAGTCGTCCCACGGCACCTTGATGCCCCAGTCGAAGCTCGACCGGGAGATGGAGAGGTCGGCCAGGCCCTGCTTGACGAACTGCACGATCTCGTTGCGCACGCTCGTGGGCTGCACGAAGTCGGGGCGGTTCTCGTAGAGGTCGAGCAGTTGCTGCTCGAACGCGCTCATGCGGAAGAAGTAGTTCTTCTCCTTGAGCACCTCGACCGGGCGACTGTGGATCTTGCAGAGCAGCTGGCCCGCGTAGTCGCCGTCGGGGGTCTCCATGAGGTCGTCGAGCTGCTTGTACTCCTCGCAGCCGACGCAGTAGTAGCCCTCGTACTCGCCCGAGTAGATGTAGCCGTCGTCGTACAGCTTCTGCAGGAAGAGGGTGACGGCCTTCTCGTGGCGCTCCTCGGTCGTGCGGATGAAGTCGTCGTTGGCGATGTCGATCGTCTTCAGCAACGGCTTCCAGGCGCTCTCGACGAGGTTGTCGGCCCAGGCCTGCGGGCTGGTGTCGTTCGCCACCGCGGTGCGGAGGATCTTCTGCCCGTGCTCGTCGGTTCCCGTGAGGAACCAGGTGTCGTCGCCCCGCTGGCGGTGCCAGCGTGCAAGCACGTCGCTCGCCACCTCCGTGTACGCGTGACCGATGTGGGGAACATCGTTGACGTAGAAGATGGGCGTCGTGATGTAGAAGGAGTCGCCGGCGGCCATGGTCCAAGTCTACGGATGCCCGGGGCGGTGTTACGGCGAAGCCCCGCTACTTCGCTGCCAGCGCACCCTCGTACAGGTCGCGCTTGCTCAACCCCGTCGCCTCGGCCACCTCGGCGGCGGCCTCCTTGAGCCGGAAGCCCTCCTCGACGAGGGCGCGCACCTGGGCGATACCGGTCGGGAGGTCGGCGGTCGCGGGCACGGCACCCTCGACCACGATGCAGATCTCACCGCGCGCGCCGTCCTTGAACTTCTCGGCGAGCTGCGTCGCGGTGCCGCGCGCGACCTCCTCGTGCAGCTTGGTGAGCTCGCGGCACACCACTACGTGGCGGTCGGGCGCGACGGAGGCGAGGTCGCGCAGCGAGTCCGCGAGGCGGTTGGGCGACTCGAAGAACACCATGGTGCGCTCCTCGCGGGCAAGCGCGGTGAAGTAGGCGACGCGCGACTTGCGCGGCAGGAATCCCTCGAACGTGAAGCGGTCGGTGGGGAGTCCCGAGACGGCGAGCGCCGTGAGCACGGCGCTCGGTCCGGGGAGGGCGGTCACCGTGACGCCGGCAGCTGCGGCCGCCGCAACGAGGGGGAATCCGGGATCGCTGATGGCGGGCATCCCCGCATCGCTGAGGACGAGCACGTCGCCGGAGCGGGCGAGCTCGACGATCTCGGCGGCCTTCTGGGTCTCGTTGTGCTCGTGCAGCGGGATGAGGCGCGGCCGGTTCTCGATGCCGAGCGCCCGCATCAGGTGGATGGTCGTGCGGGTGTCCTCGCTCGCGATCACCTCGGCGTTCGTGAGCGCCTCGATGAGGCGGGCCGAGGCGTCACCGAGATTACCGATCGGAGTCGCGGCGAGGATGATCACGCTAGTTAGCATTGCAGACGTGACTAAGGCGGCCGACGACTTCAACGAGATCGTCACCGTCGGCGAGGTCTCGCCGCTCTCGCCGGAGGTCGAACCCACCGGGTCGCCCATCGACCGCTGGTGGGAGTCGCGATCTAGTCGCGTGCAGAGCACGCTGCGCTGGGGCACCCCCGCACTCGTGGTGGGTATCGCCGCGGTGACGAGGCTCGTGGGCCTCGGGCATCCGGACTCGCTCGTGTTCGACGAGACCTTCTACGTCAAGGATGCCTGGACCCTCACGAACCTCGGCTACGAGGCCTCGTGGCCGGCCGACGCCGACGCGCTGTTCAACACCGGCGACACCGACGCGTACCTCACGAACCCGTCGTTCGTGGTGCACCCGCCGCTCGGCAAGTGGATCATCGGGCTCGGGATGTCGGTGCTCGGAGCAGACAACCCCGTGGGCTGGCGCATCGCGACCGCGATCACGGGCATCCTCGCCGTCGTGCTGCTGATGCTGGTGGCGCGGTACCTGTTCAAGTCGACGGTCCTCGCCACGATCGCCGGGTTCCTGTTCGCGATCGACGGCAATGCGATCGTCATGAGCCGCGTCGCCCTGCTCGACAACTACGTGATGTTCTTCGCCCTGATCGGCTTCGGCGCGGTGCTGCTCGACCGCCAGTGGAGCGCCGCGCGGCTCTCCGCGTGGATCGCCGGGCGGGAGGAGCGGGGCAGGTCGACCGACTGGGGGCCGATGCTGTGGTGGCGGCCCTGGCTCGTCGTCGCGGGGATCGCCTTCGGGGCGACGGCCGCCGTCAAGTGGAACGGGCTGTACTTCCTCGCGGTGTTCGCGGTCTACACCCTCGTCGTCGACGCGCTCGCCCGGCGCCGCGCCGGCCTGCCGTTCTGGTTCTCCGGGACCGTGTTCAAGCAGGCGCCGGCCACCTTCCTCCTCACGGTGCCCATCGCCCTCGCGGTGTACCTCTCGACCTGGACCGGCTGGTTCCTGAGCGACAACGGGTACGACCGGCACTGGGCGGACGGCGCCGGCAACGCGTGGACGGGGATCTTCGCGGGAGTGCCGCACTCCCTGCAGAGCCTGTGGCACTTCGAGTCGTCGGTGTACGACTACCACGTGGGCGAGAACCGGCCGCACGGGTACCAGGCGAATCCGCTGACCTGGCTGCTCCTCATCCGCCCGACGAGCATGTTCTACCAGTCGTTCGTCGCCGGCGAGGGCGGCTGCACGTCGACGTGCGGGGAGTCGATCACGGGCATCGCGAACCCGCTGATCTGGTGGGCCGCCACCGCCGCCGCGGTCTACCTCGTCTACCGTCTCGTGCGGTACCGGGAGTGGCGCGTCGGGCTCATCCTCACGGGGCTCGCTGCCGGGTACCTGCCGTGGCTGGCGTACACCAACCGCACGGTGTTCCAGTTCTACACGATCGCGTTCGAGCCGTACCTGATCCTCGCGCTGGTCATGGCGGTGGGCATCCTCATCGGCGACGCGGGCGACGCGTCCTGGCGTCGGGTGAGCGGCATCCGCATCGTGGTCATCTTCCTGGGGATGTCCGTGATCGTCAGCGCGTACTTCTGGCCGCTCTGGTCGGCCACCCTCTCGGACTACTGGTTCATCGCCTCGCACTGGTGGCTGCCCACCTGGCGGTGACCGATCTCCAAGATTTAACGTGCGTGAAGCTCAACTACCGCTAAAATCCTCGTAGCTGGTCTCCCGAACCTCAGCTCCCTCTCCCTCGATCCCCCCCGAGGACTCATGGCTCAACGCAGTTCCGTGCGGCGCATCGCCTCGGCTTGCGCTGCCCTCGCGCTGGTCGCCGGGTCGCTCCTCGCCGGAGCGTCGGCCGCATCGGCCGCGCCCATCGCTCCGAGTATCAACGGTCCCGCCGGCGGTACGACGGACCGTACGCCCGACATCAGCGGCACGGTCGAGTCAGGGTTCGCCCAGACCATCGAGGTGATGGTCCAGGCAGGGCCGTACGACCCCGCCCTGTACTGCTCCGTCGAGATCGACTACACCGAGGCGGCATGGGCCTGCCCCACGAGCGGACTGCCCGAGCTCGACTACGGTTCGGCCCGGTTCACGGCGCGGACCGGCGCGGTCCCGGCGGTCGACGGCGACCCGGTCGACTGGAGCCCGTACAGCGAGCCACTCGACCTCCTGATCAGTGGCGACCAGCCGGCCACGCTGACCGCTCCCGCCGCGGGCACCACCACTCACGACGCGACACCGGGCTTCTCGGGGACCGGGCCCACATTCGGCGGGGTGGACGTCTACGTCGACTCCGTGCTGGTGTGCTTTGACTCCCCCGACTACTTCGGGGCCTGGTACTGCGATGCCACGGCACCCCTCGCCCTCGGCTCCCACCAGGTCGCCGTAGTGGGCCGTACTCCCGACGTCACCCAGCCCGCCACCGCGCCGACCTCGCTCACGATCGTCGCGCCGCCTACCGTCGACACGTACGCCCCGGCGTGGATCACCGATCTGACGCTCCCGGAGATGCGCGGCTCGAACGCGGACGGCGACACACGCGTCGAGGTCTCCTACTCGGCGGACGGGGTCAACTACGCCGACTACTGCTCGGTGGACCTCGCGGGAAGCACGATCTGGTTCTGCGACGCCTACGCACCCGGAGTGGAGCTTGCGCCCGGCGACTACTTCTTCGCAGCACAGGCGACCAACGCGTTCGAGACGTCCGACCTGGGCACCCCCATCACGGTGACGGTGGTCCCCCCTCCGACCGTCGACTCCCCCCTCGAATTCACAAACGACCCGCAGCCCACGTTCTCCGGGACGGGCACGGGCCCCGCGGCGACCGTCTGGAACCTGGACGACGGCGAGACCGAGTACTGCAACGACCCGGAGACGGTCGCGGGCGCCTGGTCTTGCACCTACGGCGGTACCCTCGACGACGGCGTCTACGCGTTCTCGGTCGACCTGTCGTCGTCCGCGGACGGCATCCAGCACAGCTCGACCTCGAGCACGTTCACTGTGGACACCGTCGCGCCCGGTGTGCCCGACATCACGGCGCCGGCCGGACCGACCGCATCGACCACGACGCCCACCCCAACGGTGAGCGGCACCGGGGAGACCGCGGCGGTCGTCGTGGTCTACGTGAACGGAGTCGCCGTCGAGTGCGCCGCGCCCGCGGTCGTCGTCGACGGTGCGTGGACGTGCACGCTGCTGCAGCCGCTCGCCGAGGGCGACTACGAGCTCGCGGCACGCCAGACGGACCGCGCCGGCAACACCACGGGCGGCGTCCTCGCCGCCCAGGTCGTGCTCACGGTCGAGCCCGATGGAGCGTTCTTCGACCCGCCCCTCAACGGCGGCACCGCCTACGGCGATAGCTACGAGGTGAGCGGAGCGGCGAACGGCGACTACGACGAAGTCGTCATCACCGACAGTCGCGGCGGAGCGGCCCAGGTCGCGGCCGTCGTCGACGGCACGTGGACCGCCACCCTCACCGGACTCGACACCACCGAGACCCTCACCGTCAGCGTTGCTCCCTCGGCGTCCTCCGCAGTCGGCGCGGTGACCGACAGCGTCACCCTGTCCGTCCTGCTGCCGCCGACCGTCGACGGGGTACTGGGCAACACCCTGACCGCCACCACCCACACCCCGGTCATCACGGGCACGGCGCTGCCGTCACTGCCGGGCAAATCCACCTGGGTCGAGGTGCGGGTCTACACCGAGGCGGCCCTGTTCTCCTACTGCGAGGCGCCCGTCGACACCACCGGCGCGTGGTCCTGCGCCTACGACGACGGCCTCGCGACCGGCTCGTACCCCCTCGAGGTTCGACAGGTGCCGTACTGGTCGGTCGAGGGCCGCCCCGTCTCCACGCCCGCGTACGACCCCCTGACACTCGTGATCGACAGCGAGATGCCCCTGATCCAGTGCTCGTTCGCACCTGGCGGCGTCGAGGTCACCGGCAGCGACGCCGAGGTGAGCTTCTACCAGGCTCATTCCGGGGCGGGTGAGGGCGGTGCTCTCACCGAGGGCGGGTGCCCGAGCGCGGGCACGATCCCGGCCACGCCGCTCACCTACGACTACCACGGGTACTGCTCCCCCACCGGCTCGGGCGAGGCGTACTTCGGCTCGGTGGGCGCGGGGACCTGCTCGGTCTCCGACCTCGCGCCCGGCCTGTGGAACGTGTACTTCTCGCACGCCGACGGCGGGACGTACTACGACTACTTCTTCACCGTCCCCTCCCCGCCCACGGGCTTCCGCCTCGAGGCCGGCACCTTCTACGGCTACGCCCAGCCGGGTAACGAGGTCGTCGTCACGGGCGACGGCGAGACGGTCTGCTCGAACATCGCCAACACCGACGGCACCTGGTTCTGCTCACCAGACGGCACCACGGCCGACGCCCTGATCGAGGCCTTCCAGATCGACGCCGTCTCGGGGGGCGTCTCGCCCGTGGCGACCCTCGGCGAGGCCCCCTCCCTGTCGCTGTTCGACCAGCAGGCCAGCTACACGATCGACCAGGGCGAATCGCTCGCGCTGGAGGGCCAGATCGCCGGCACCCTTCCCGCAGCACCCGCCCTCAGCGCGCAGATGGTGGTCGGCGACGAGGTCGTGGCCTGGGACTGCACAACGGACACCGCCACCGGCTCGTGGAGCTGTGCGCTGCCCACCGCACCCACCCGGTCCGGCCTGTACACGCTCACCCTGACAGGCTCGGGTGCGGGCGGCGCGTTCGACGTGGTGTCCGCCATCCCGGTGCTCGTGCTCGGTGCGCCCGGGCTCGACGCGGGAGGCCGCACTGCCCTGCAGGACTCGACGTTCAGCCTCGGCGGGACGAAGATCTCAGGGCAGACCGTCCACGTGCAGCTCATCGACGCCGCCGAGATTACCGTCTTCTCCGCCCAGTGCGCCGACGCCTCCGACGCGCCGATCTGGGCGTGCGACTTCACCCTCGCCGGTTCCGGCGTGCAGCCCGGAACCTACGGCCTCGCGATCAGCCAGACCTACCCCGACTCCGGCGGCGAGTTCTCCGGGTTCGCTGTCGCCGGCGACTCGCCCGTGATCCTGCCGCTGCCGACCTTCGTCGTCACGGCCGCGGAGATCATCCCGGTGGTGCCACCTGCGTCGCCCCTGCCCGAGGTGACGCCGACGCCCGGCCCGACGGCGACTCCCGTTCCGGTGGCGGCACCCAAGGTCCCCCTGACGTGGCGGCTCACGATCACCGGGGTGGACGGCCCGCTGCGGCCCGGCCAGAAGGTCGGTCTCAGCAGCTCGGGCATCCCCGCCGGCAGCATCGTGGAGGCCGAGCTGCACTCGACGCCGATCCCCTTGGGCAGCTCGGTGGTTAAGGCCGACGGCACCTTCGACTACACGGTGACCATCCCGAAGAACGTCGAGCCCGGTGACCACAAGATCGTCGTGACGGTCACGGCCCCGGGTGAGGACCCGTCGCCGGTGGCGAACCCGGTGCAGATCGTGATCGACCCCGACGACGAGAAGGTGTTCGCCGGGGAGCTCGACCACCAGGTCTTCTTCCACGAGGCGGAGTCCGTCACGGGCAACCCCCGCAACGATCCGAACTCGCCCACCGGTATCACCGGCGGCCTGCCGACCCTCGCCGAGATACTCAGCAATCCCCTGACACTCTGCTTCGCGGCTGCGCTGGCGCTCGCGCTGATGCTGCTCGTAGCGCTGCCGTCCGAGATCCTCAATTCCACTCTCGAGTCGAACTCCGGCCGGTTCGGCAGATTCTTCGGTGCCGTCCAGGGGGCGATCGACGGCGCTGCGGCGTGGTTCGTCCGGGTCACGCGGACACCGGTGGTGACGGCCGTCCTCCTTGTACTGATCACCGCCACGATCTTCGGCTTCATCGACCCCGACTTCGGCGTCGACCTCGCCTCCATCAGGCTGGTGCTGTCTCTCGCACTCGGGCTGCTGATCATCACTGTGGGGGCGTCGAGCCTCACCGCTCTGGTCGTCGAGCGGCGCTGGTCGATCCGCAGCGAGATCAGCATGCAGCCCGCGCTCCTCCTGTTCGCCGCGCTCGGAGTCGTGATAGCGCGACTGCTCGAGTTCTCCCCCGGCTTCCTGGTCGGGCTCGTCATCGGCCTCGAGCTCGCCGCCCAGGCCACCGACCGTCAGCGCATCAGGGCGAGTGCCGTCAAGGCCTCGTTCATCATCGGCCTCTCCGTACTGGCCTGGCTCGTCTACTCGGTGTGGGTGGCGCTGCAGGGCGAGACCGACCTCGGCTTCTGGGGCGGCCTCCTGCAGGACGCGCTCGTCGCGGTGACCGCTGAGGGACTCACCGGCGTCACGATCGCACTGATCCCGATCGCCTTCACCGACGGCAAGAAGCTCTTCGCGGAGTCGAAGCGGATGTGGGCCGTCCTGTTCCTGGTCTCCGCCACGGCGTTCTCCCTCCTCGTGCTGCCCACGGCGCTCGCGGGCCAGGAGGTCGGGGACATCGTGACCTGGGCAGTCGTGCTGGTCGTCTTCGCGATCATCGTGTTCGGCGTGACACTCTGGCTCAAGCGCACGGGGCGCACGACCTCCGCCGAATCACCGGCCCGCGAGAAGGCCAACCACTAGCATCGTCGGATGACCTCGATCACCACGTCGGACGGCGTTCGGCTGGACTACTCCGAGTCCGGGCATCCTGAGGGCCGGCCGGTGGTTCTGATCGCGGGCTTCAAGGCCCCGCGCTCGAGCTGGGTCTACCAGGTGAAGGCGCTGGATGCCGCGGGCTACCGCGTTATCACCCTCGACCTGCGCGGCCACGGCACCTCCGA
>Ga0247740_1000944_pt1 | contig 12923 bp, 12 predicted proteins | sample UWRJL148409B2_FD_180942 | JGI IMG/M metagenome (GOLD analysis project Ga0247740, IMG submission 180942) | Plant litter microbial communities from Arlington Agricultural Research Station in Wisconsin, United States - UWRJ-L148-409B-2 | ecosystem: Environmental > Terrestrial > Plant litter >...
AGCTCCGTGCGGATGGTTCAAGTTGGGCCATCATCTTGTTCGCTGCGTCGTAAGTAGTCGCGTTGAACCGGATATAGTCAGTGAGCACTTCGAGAGCGCGCTGATGCTTTGCTGAATCCGCGTGAGGGTACTGGTCCCTGAGCGTTTTGGTAAGTACAGTTGCCGCAGCATTGGCATGTTGCACGCTAGTCGCAAATATAGTCCGCTTCTGATACTTGTGCTGGTGGTGAGAAAGAATTTCGGCGATCTGCAGGGCGCTATCCAGGCATAAGCGGCGAGGAACGTCGTACAATCTAAACATCTCCTCGCGTATAAACGGAGCTTCATTGCACGATTCGTGTGAAAATTTCGAGAAAGCGAACGTTCTGTGCAAGAGGATGATTCCATAATGATACTGCTGACTGGATCCAAGTTAGTTCGAAACATTTGCGATCTTACCGAAACAATTGCTCACTGGAGAGAGAAAAAGCTCGAAGGCGCAACCTCAATGTTGCTAGGCTCCCAGATTAGGCTTTGCGGTAACTTGCAGTACCACTTGGTGAGTTGCTGATGGAGGATTGCGATCATAAGGTAACAATGCTGATCCTGGCTCGGAGATTGTACCTCGTCGCGAGCGTTGAACCCAACTAACAGATCCAAGAGGTCTATTAAGGCGTCATAGGCTTGGTTTTCCATTTGAGCCAACGTTGATGACACGTCTCCTCGTCGCGCTCGAATATCCAAGGGCCTTTCGATAGTAATGTGGTCGATTCTAAGCGTGGAACTTCGGTTTAGATAGAGTGCCCAGTATCTAGACACAATCAGAGCCGGAAGAGAAATTACCGGAGGGTCGGCACTCACCTGTCATACATGGCACAGGTCCAAACACACATGGCACGGTTCTGGACTTGGTCAAGGTCCATGTGGTTTGGAGGCCGGAGGTGCATCTTGGACTGAAGGGCTAGTTGGCATCCCAAATCTTTGCGAACTTTAGTTGCAACGATGGGCATTTCAGACAAGTACGACTTACACGCGTGCATAACGCCATTGTTATTGCGACCGATGCCAAATTCCAGATCTCCAAACAGCAGAAGACCCTGGATGAGGCAGGTGCGGGGTTCGCTTTCGATGACGGTTTTAGCAGTATGAAAAGCTCTTTGATGGAAAATTGACTCGTTACTTGAGGGTAGGAAAAAAGAGGCACCATATTCATCAGTGACGTCGCTGTAACGCAGTCCAATGCCGAGTATGCAAAGGTGGAGGAAAGCACTGTAGGTATCGGGGCTGTTGGTACGCCATCCGAGCTCGAAGACAGGTCGATGTATGGACTGGAGCTCGCAGTTGTAATAAGTCCAGAAGTTGCGCATAAGGGTATGGTGAACGCGAGCTGGGAGCTGGCTAAGATATTCCTCGTCGTCGTCGCTCGCGTCTTCCCGGGGGTTTTCTCGAACGGCCGTTGCACTCGGACTCGCGTCCCTGGCGGGCGTTTCCCTGGAGGGGCTTCCCCTTGCTTCACAATCGTACAAGTAGTCCTCGCCAGCAGGCAGGTTTGGGCGAGCAACCATTTTCTCAAGGGCCTCAAGACGCGTCTGCAGGTCGTGGGTGTAGTTGGGCGGTATCGGCCTCCGTCGTGCGTCTGTGTCACGGACGACGCATTGCAGCCTCGCACCGACACAATGGTCGCACTCTGCTCTTCCTTCGCGGATGATGCACTGCGCGTCGGATTAGACGGTGCACGCCCTGGTTAATGGACAGATGCAAGCGCACTTTGATTCGCCGCTTCCTACAGTTCGCACACGCTACCGACGCGCGAATTCTGGGTTTCGTGGACGGTCGCTCGGATCTCACGGTATTGAGAGGCCGTCGAACAGAAAACATGCTGCATTGAAGGTGTTGCATACAAAGGTGGCATGGTCACGATGCGGACGTTGGGGTTTGTCGCGGAGAGGAGTATACGAGTGCCGGAAATGCAGAGCCGAGCCGCACAACTTCAGCCGTCGTCGCCATCAAACAAAATAATGTTGAAAAGTTGATTTGACAATTTGACAATTCGACACTGCCTACAAGCTGGCCTCGGTGTCACCAATCGTGGTGATGAGGCTGAACTTGGCCGCATCGGCACGCTTGATGCCGCCCATGACCTTCTTCGTCCACTCTGTCTGCTGCACCGGTGGCGCCACCTTCTCGCCCGCGCTCATCCTGCCTCCCTCGAATTCATGCAACGTCAGGAACTTGGGCGCTCCGCGTTTCTCCAGCGGCGTGCCCTGGTTTTCGACTTTGTACACGAGCTCGTACCGGGCGCTCCTTCGCCAGTCATCTGCTTCATCCTGCAGTTGCTGCAGATGCTGTGGAACGGCTTAGCTTGGACACGGTCAACCTCATCATTAAAAAACTCGCCTCATTCTCGTACCACTCATTGAAGTCTTCCTCGGTACCGTCGGCCGGGTCGAGAGCTGAGATCAAGATTGGCGCGCGCCCTTTGGGTGCGCCTGGTCGCTCTACCACCTGGACACGCTGGTAAAATCGCGTGTCAAACGACGCGAACTTGTGGATTGGGCCCCCTTCCGGAAGCATAGGGTTCGTCATGGGCACCGCCTTGAACTCGGCCGTCTGCAGAAACCCTAGATCAGGCAACGAGTAGATGGCAAGGTATGGTGCCTCTCGCTCCGAGTCCATGCACTTGTACCGGGACGAGGCTACGACGCCGCCAGGCTTCGCGTTGATGATTTCGGTGATGTGCACCGTCTCGTACCACTTCTTGAAGAGCTCGGGGGAGACTTTGTCGGGAGCATCGATCTTACAGTTGGTCCATATGATGCCTGGGCCTGTTAGTGGAGGTCCATCATAGGCAACTCGTTTTGTGTTGGACATGATGGGACAATGGCTGGAAGAATGCACAGTGGTCTTTTGAACCAAGGTAGGTGCGGTCATGGTTCGAGCATGTACTCCCGCATAGCGAGGCAACACCTGCTTACCCTGGCATGCGTGTAAATACGCGTGTAATAACGCGTCGGTATCCGGGCGGGGATGCTTCTTTGCCAAGTACTGACGCTTCGCTAAGGACCGGTTATCGACAGCCTGCAAGCCAGCTATACAAGCGCAGACTGGCGTACCCGCGTCGCTTTCAAGTGGTTGTTCCGACGAGTATGTGATCACACAACATATATACATATCATCACAAAAGCACTGCAGTAATCTGGAAACTCTGTGAACGCTACGCATTCTACAACATCTATCCCTCCGTGCCCTTGCCGAATAACTCTTCGACCGTATTGAAACGTGTACTCGAGATCGAGATGACAATAATCCGGCGTCTGCGCCTTCGCAAATTGCCACCCTTTACCCAAAGCTTCACCCACAGCATGAGGCAATGTCAAACTGGCCCGAAGGCTATGGCTGAGTGCGCTTTTTTGGCTTGACAGTATAGAACACAACACTACTTACGACCTACATAAAACCTTTGTCTTGTTCCCTATATGTTCGTGCCTCAAAGTCAGTTGGGGTTTAAATGGAGATGGAGAAATAGGTCGTGTGCATGCGCACTAAGCTATCTAGCTAATGGGATCGGTGTGCATCTACGTGGTTACCTGCGCGCGTATACTTTACGCCGAGGTCCACGACTTGGGATGGTAGCGCGGAAAGCATGCGCGGACCGAATGCGTAAATACGCTTACACGGGTAACTTCACCAGAAGGTATTGGATACACACACCCCGCGCTACGCACGCTTGTACCTGGTGGGGTATGTTCACGCTACTTGCACAATACCTAATCGAGAGTCGGAGAGCCTCTTCAATCAACATTCCACACTTCATTTTTCTCTCCCAGTACGATTGTTGAGATACGACTACTATCTTCCTCTGGCTCTGGATACTTCATCGTGCAACTTGATCAGATAACAAGTATCCGCTCACCATGCCTTCCAAAGACAGAGCAAGCCGGCCAGTCCGCATAGCCGGCTGCTCTGGCGGCTTCACCGACCGTACCACGGCGTTACAACGGATGGCCGGCGACCCAGAAGTCGATGCCGTGGTCGGCGATTGGCTCGCGGAAATGACAATGGTCGTCCACGGGACCGGGAAGTCGAAGAATCTGGCCGCGGGGTCCAAGGCGGATTTGAGCTTAACAGAGCGCAAGAAGACGGCCATGTACGCCGAGACATTCCTGCAGTGTTTCGAACTGTGCATCGACAATCTTGTTAAAAATGACTGCAAGCTGTGCGTCAATGCTGGTGCAAGCGATACTGAGCTGCTTGCCGAAGTTGTGCAGGAGATGCTCAAGGACCGAGGCGTCGACCGGAAGGTGTCTTGGATATCGGGTGATGATGTGACGCCGCAGGTGCGGGCATTGATTAAGAAAGGCGAAAAGTTCGAAAGCTTGATGCACGGGAAGGCTCTTGAAGAGTTAGGCATGGACCCCATTTGTGCGCAAGCGTATCTGGGAGGTCTTTGTATCGCAGAGGCCTTCCGAGATGGCGCTGATATCGTTCTCTGCGGTCGTGTTGCCGATGCCGCGCCTATCATCGGTGTTGCAGCGTAGGTTTGATCCTCCTCACAGTTTCCCTCCTTGATGTCGCTCTTCTTTCAATGAGAATCATGCCAATTGTTTCTATAGCTGGTGGCATGACTGGAAAAGCGACCAATTCGACCAACTAGCTTCCGCACTTGTCGCTGGACATCTGATCGAGTGCGGATCGTACGTTACCGGGGGTTTTTACTCGTCTTTCAAAGATCTCTTGCAGGTAGATTTTACACCATCCCCACTTGCTGACAGGGTGCTGACTGGCTCGTCAAGACCGGCAAGGACGTGAACATGGGATTTCCCATTGCAGAGATCGAGGTAGACGGCAAGTTCAACATCGCCAAAGAGAAGAACACAGGCGGATGTGTGACAGTCGGTTCGGTCGCCTGCCAACTTCTCTACGAGATACAAGGACCGCAAGTGCTGCTTACATTCCTGAGTTGACATGGTGCTGATACGCTGTCTAGACTGTACTACAATTGCGACGTGGTTGCCGACCTCTCTGGCATTCAGATGCATCAAATCGGCGAGGAGCTCGTTCGGGTTACTGGTGTCAAAGGCCTTCCTCCGCCTCCAACAACCAAGGTTGGTATTACATTACCTGGCGGGTTTCAGGCCGAGTGGCACATCTGGATGTGTGGTCTGGATATCGAGGAGAAGTGCAAGGTCACTGAAAACCAGATTCGATACGCCATCGGCGACAACATTTCCAGATTTACCAAGTTGAAATTCCAACAAATGGGTTATTCCGCCGTCGATGCCCCAAATCAGGACGTGGCAACTGTCGACTTCCGCGTCTTCGCCCAGACCAAGGACCCCGAGCTCCTAAGACCGGACGTCCCGAATGGGTTCAACCGCTGGGTGCTGGAAACATTCTTGCAAAGCGCTCCGGTATGCCTCCCCGTCATTTCAATGGCGCAGGTACTGACATTGTCTGAAGGGTGCCTCTCTGAGCAACGACCTTCGCCAAGTGGTACCAAAGCCGTTCTACGAATACTGGGTTGCTCTCATGCCGCAGTCAGAGCTAGGCGTGAAGGTGCACAACCTCTTCGGTGCTAATAACGTCCGAGAACTACCACCCCCTGCTGCCACAAGGGAGTACCCACGACAGCAGGCATCTTATGACACGAAGGATCCCATTGCACTCGATAAATTTGGCCCAACCATTCGCGCGCCTCTTGGATATATCGTCGGAGGAAGGGTAGGAAATAGCCGATGATCCAAAAGCGTGGTATGTGCTGACTTTATTTAACAGAGCGGAGACAAGGCCAGCGACTGCAATGTTGGCTTCTACGTCCGCCACAACGACGAGTGGGATTGGTTGCGAAGCTTCTTGTCGATTGATCGCGTCATACAGCTCCTAGGTCCACAGGAGTATACTGGCAATGGCGTTGATCGCTTCGAGATCCCAGGCATACGAGCAGTTCACTTCCTGCTGCACGACCATCTAGACGGGTAAGCGTGATCCACGTTCAACTCACATGCCGGATGTTCGCTGACTTCTTTCACAGTGGATACAGCCAGTGCTCGAAATTCGACACCCTTGGAAAGAACGCAATTGAGTATTTGAGGGCAAAAACCGTAGATCTACCGAAGAAGTTCTTGGACAGGGGCAGGATATAATAAATAGGGGAGCAGAATGAGCTGAAGGTAAACTCTTTATCGTGGGAATTCGTACATTTGAGCGACAGGAAAGATCAAAATTTCAAGATGATTTAGGATTGAAACTGTGGATGTATGGGTCAGAGGATCCAAAATGTGACATATGCAATGCTGAAGGCTATGAAACGAAACGCTAGAATATCCGAATATACCCAAGACTTTGCGCCGAATAGGTTTTACGTGGTGGCGTTCCACACTCTCTACCGTGTGCATCGTATATCTAACCCTAGGCATTTAGAGGCTCTTTGGACTAGAGATAACTCAGAGGCCTCGGTATGCTTCGTGGTGACAGATGCAGCCCTAGGCTGAGCCTTTGAGCTTCGGCCAGCATTCTGCGACGTTCGGCCGTCATTATGACTTTGTCGGCTGCTGTCCAGACCTTATCTCAAGCTTCCGCGGCTTCTTTTTCCCTTCGCCTTGCTGGTCCCCTTCCTTCTGTGATTGCGCGGCTTGCTGTCCCTGCGTCTCCCTCTCTTCGGCGAGAACGTCTGCTGCTTTCCGGAGAGCCTCTGGATTAGGCACCGCATCGTCGTCGTCTGGTGAGACTTCCTGTTCTCCCTTCTTCTCGCCCTTGTCATCTTTGCCGCCCAAGCCAGTGAGAGACCCCAGCTTTATCCAGGGCCCGTGTATAGCACCCACGCCAGCGCCCGTCAGCGCGCCCAGCCCCGTCGCGGGTATCGCTGTCACGGTGCCCACTACAGTGCCAACTAATGTGCCTACACCACCGGCGACCGCGCCTCCGATCCCCGCACCGCCTATGGTCCCCTGGAAGGCACCGCTCTGCAGCATCCGCGCCTTTTTGCTGCTGCCATGTGCCTCAATCTCCTTGTTGTACGCGTCTGTGAGCATTTTCTCGCGCTTCTTGGGGTCGGTGAAGGTTTTTGCGCTTTCCCTAAGCTTGTTGGCCATGTTTTGTGCGGCGAGGGCATCGTCGGCGGCCGCGGCGGCTTCTTGGAGGCGCTTCTCGGGCGGAATGTCGGCGACGGCCTTTTCGGAGTCAGGCTTGGGGGCCGCCATGATGACAACGGCGTGGAGATGTACTGGGAAAGCGTGCGTCGGGCGAATAGCGAAGTTGGCGATGTTATGGCCGTGTTCCGTCTGGTAAGGATGCACATTTGTTGGCGGAGGGTTATGCGGGGCGCTTGACGTCACCGGGGGCCACACGCGCTCTTTTTCTTGAGTACCGACGTGTAGGACAGACGCGTCATGTGCCGGGCCGGGATCTACAGTGCTTGTCGATAAATACAGGTGCTTTACTCCGTAGTCCCATTCACGCAACCGTTGTGCATGGGCGCGTCCGCACTTGGGCGACTTTGGTCGCGGATCCCCCCATCAGGCCGCCTTCTGTTCGTCCTCGGCCCTCAGCGCTGCCATGCGCAATTGGTTCCTCTTTCCCAGTATCCGCAATGTATTCTGTCGCTCGATATCCGCCATCTGCTCCCAGTTCGCAACGCGACTCAGTGTACCGTCGCGATTGACGACCATGGGCCCGAGGTGATCAAGCTTGACGCTCTGCCCGCTGCCCACGTCGAGCTCCACGGCTCTACTCCCGGGCGCTGGTTCGGGAAGCGGAAGTACCTGCTGCGACGTCTGCTCTCCGGGGGTTGAGCTTGTCGTAGAGCCTGCTGTCGCATTCGGCGCGGTGCTGCTCTTGTTCGTCGTCGCCATTGTGCGGAGCAAAGAGGACGTGCGGACGGTGTAGCGTATGTGTGACGATGGCCGGGGCCGAACCTGCAGAAGACGTCCGAGTGGTGTCATGAGACGTTGTGCAGCGCGTGTGATGGTCGTGTGTTGCGAAGGCATTCCTCCGATGGAAGCCAGCACGGCCAGGTAAGTTGCTATGGAATCGATGTCGCTGACTAAGCACGGAGAAAGGTGCCACCAGTTCATCGCGCCCGAGCAACCACCATACAAGCTTGAACCTCCCTTCACATGGTAATGGCTACTAGTTTCAGCCTTTCCTATTCGGCTTTTCGGCACTACTTGGAATCTCACGTTTGTCATCTAACAGAGTCGAAGACGTGTGACTTCCTGTGGATCGGTTCATTTTGTACCGCTGCACGAAGATCATTGATCTGGCACGCCTGGCCCCGCTTTTCGTCCGCCTCGCCTCCACAGTTTCGCGTACTACGGGAACTTTACCCATCTTCGCAGCCCGACGCAGCACCTCCGAAACATCTTATGCATCTTCTGAGACTTGGCTGCTTTTCTATTATTCAGCAAGTCAGAATGCCTTCCAGCAAGTCAGAATGCCTCTCTGTTATTCAGCAAGTCAGAATGCCTTCATAGCTTTGTCACTCGGTCTTTTGTTCTGCGCGAGAAGTCTCGCTGTTGGAGTCGACCTGCGATCTATAAAGAGTTTAGAGAGAAACTATTATGTCTGCAACACAGCTTCCATCACTCTCGAACTATTTACTTGGGTAATATACTCATCTCAGCATTTTTGACAGATTCCCATTTCCCACTACGTAACATATAGCTTCCATCTATCCAAGCAATCATGACATCTCCGCAATCCGTCTTCCTCCTCGGCGCCGGATACGTTGGCCAACATATCATCGACAACCTCCTCGCTGCCAAGCATCCAGTAACAACACTTGTCCGGAACAAAGACCTCGCCGCTACCTTGGAAAAAGCGGGCGTCAAAGCCCTCATCGGCAGTCTCTCAGACATCGACACCATCACCACCCAAGCCGCCCAACACGCCATCACCATCAACACATCCTCCAGTGACGACCTACCGAGCGTGGAGGCCATCCTCTCCGGCGTGCGCCAGCGCGTAGCCCAAGGCCTGCCCACCACCTTCATCCATACAAGCGGTGGAGGCGTACTCTTAGACGAAGCAAAGGGGCGGTACAAGAACGATACGGTGTACAGTGATGACGACCCTGCGGGCATCGACGCCCTTCCTCCTACGGCCCTTCATCGTAACGTCGACCTCGCGATTGTGCAAGCAGCGCGTGAACTTGGCCCAAAGGCCAACATCGTCATCATCATTCCGCCCGTGATATACGGTTTCAACCCCGCTCACAAGCGCCTCACAATAGCCTTCCCTACACTCATTCGCTTTGCCCTCAAGCACGGCTTCTCAGCTCGCGTCAACGCAGGCCGAAACGTCTGGGGTGGCGTGCATGTAGCCGATCTAGGACGCGCATACATGACGCTCATCGACCATCTGGACACGGCGGTTCCGTCGGCCCATGAGAACCCCTACTTCTTCGCCGACAATGGAGTGGAGTTTTCATGGGCAGAGGCGGCGGAAAATATAGGTCGAATTCTGCACAAGGCGGGCAAGATAGCGAGTCCGGAGCCGAGAGAGCTTCAGGCGCATGAGCTTGTGGAGGTGTTTGGGCCGTTTACGGAGGCTTTTATTGGCGGGAATGCGAGGACTCGATCGGTGAGGTTGCCGGCGTTGGGATGGGTGCCTAGGGAGAAGAGTATTTGGGCGGCTTTGGAAGAGGAGGAGGTTCCTTATATACTGGCGACGGATGGTTGATATTGGTGCATTTCACATTTCGGACATGAACTAGATCGACATCACGCGATAGCTTTACTTTTGGGAATAGAACATGGTCTCTCCGGGAGAAATTGGCGCCGGGAACACTATTATCAATCACTTCATGGGACTTGCAGGCAAATGATTTTCCTACTCAATCGAATGACTTGTTGGAAGAACGAGATAATCGTTGTGTATTAACATTAAGTATTATTCTACATAAATCTCTCGTATTCCGTGACTCAACTCACATGACCATCTCCACGCATCATCACAACACCACCTGTACAGTCATTCCCATGCTGGGAGTCCCCTTCGCCGACATGACAAACAAGTAGTAGAAGCCCGGAAGTAAGATGCCGTTATCCTTGGGTAAACCGACAGTATAATCTTCTCCACTGCGCTTCACGTCGCTCAACGGCACGCGTCGTTGGTCGCTGTTGACTGAATGTGTAACACTGCCCATGCGGATGAGGGACACACTTGCTAGATTCGTTGCGCGGAACTTTAAGCTACCTCCAGCCTTCACCGGCTTGGTGGCTAGACCAGAGATTACGGGACGTGTAGCATAAGAACCATCGGCATTGAACAGGAAGGGTGGCTCAAAGTATTCGCCATTGAGATGGTCCACGGATTTGTCGCATCTGTTGGTTGCGCCTCTGACGGTGTTTACGTAGCAGAGACCGCCACCACCGATAAAAACCCTAGAGTCTGGTAGGAGGATGGAGATGGAATGGTAGTTCCGAGGCACCGCGTAGGGTGCGAGCTGAGTCCATGTCTTAGTCTTGGGGTTGAAGAGCTCGGGAACGAGAGTGCCCTGGGTGTTTGTAAAGACGAGGGCTCTACGTTGGCCTCCTGTGACGAGAACAGTGCCATCGGGTAGTACGACAGCGTTGGAAAACGCGCGAGGAAAGGCCATGTCAGGAACACGTTCGACGACGGACGGTTTGTAGGGTTCTCCGATGGTCGTGATGTGGGCGCGGGCAGTAGCGTCGCTCCTGGTGTAATCGGGCGCTCCACCTGCAGAAAGAATGCTGCCTTTCACAGCATCGTACATGACGAAAATGCCGCACATGGCGTCGTCGGTATCCCGGGTGGCGGCTTTGACGATGGAGCCAGTACCCTTGGTACCGAACCAGTGCTGGTCCACACCCGGTCCGGCCTGGAAAACACTCCCGTCTTTCCATCCGAAAAGCCAAGCGTGGTTGTCCTCGCGCCAAATCCCCTCGTGATCTGTGGTGAGGATGGGCTTCACATTTGCATTTGGTAGGTACGTCCACTGCTCAGTCTTGGGATCGTAAATTTCGCCATTCTTGCCCTCGCGTTTACCGGAATATGCGCCACCGATAGTGAACACCTTTCCGTTTGATAAAATTGTCGAGGTTTGATAGCCTCGGGCAACCTTCATGTCGGCTCCACGGGTGAATTGATTGGTCTTTGGATCGTAGATACTGACAGCTTCCGCATCTGAGCCGCCCTGGACCAGGATGCGACCGTCCTCGAGCGAGCTGATGGCAGGACAGAACATGTCATGGTGTGTGTTTACGACTTCGCGCGCCGAGATTTTACCGGTAACAAAGTTGAGGTCTCCAAATTGAGTCGAACCCGACGCGCCACCAAAAGCATCGACTCCCCAAGACGAAAAGAACATTACCCTATCCGCGTGAGGGTACTGTGGGACGACATAAGCGGCCACAGGTATGAGAGGGAGGCGAACGATATCGGACCATTTGCCCATCTTTCCGGCATTGAGGTTCTGGGGCAGTGTGATTGTGGTGAACTGCTCATTTGTCGTCCAGAAGAGGGAGGTTGCTGGTTCGGCGGCTTTGATGTGGCAGACCTTGTTGACATGATCGAAAACAGCCTTGTTGCAGCCTTTGGTCGTCGAGCAGATATCGGCGCAAGCATTTACAGTGGTGACTTGCTTGAAGAACTTCACACTGGCACCGACGTAGTCGGCTCCTCGACAAGATCGATACTGGGATCCAGCAGAAGCGCGGTAATTGGCTTCGGGGTATGGGCATCGCGCCAAAAACGTGCCTTTCAGCACCGGATTGCTGCGGTTAATGACATCGAAGTCTTTGTTCTCCTCCCATGGCATCCTCGTTTTACTGTTATGATCCTTGACGTGGCACACCTTGGCCTTCTTGTCGTACACTGCTTTCTGGCAATTTGCGTTCTGAGAACATATTTTGGCGCAGTCCGTCGTGGTTCGAACATCTCGGACCATTTGCAGACTTCTGCCTCCGAATTTGTAGTCGGTGTTGGGACAAATGGCGTATGTTGTTCCCGCTCCGGAGTCCCATATAGCCTCTGGGCTGGGACACGCTGTCAAAGCGGCAAAGCCGGATTCAATGAAGAGAGTGGCTGCCGCCAAGACTTGTAGTCTGGCAAGGCGGACCATGTTGAGGGAATGCCAAGTTAGGTTCTGTGTAAAGGAAAGTCGATAATCCAGAGGAAGGTGGAGGTTAGTAAGGAAAAGCCACTGTAGGCGAAGTAATGGTGGTATCAATAGCAACGAGATGCAAACGAAAGTAAACGAAGGTATGAGTGACCGTGATATGAGGCAAAGAAACGACTGTGAGGGTGTAAAGATCAGGGACCCGTGGATGAGGGACTAGAAGCCTACTTGGAGAAACAGACGATGACCTTATACTGTGCGCTGAGCGTGGCTGAGGGATCCGAAGAGCACCTGCAGAAGCGCTATCGACCCCCACATGTGGCACGGCGTAGTATCCTAGCGTAGGCACGTCCTACGGAACGCCCATAATAGTCTACTACCCCCTGAGAGTACATGCGATACACGACTGACAGGTCAACGCATGAGCCTAGCCGTTGCATCGGACGTGCGCACGTGGTGTACAAACAAGACTCGGACGTTGGACTAGTTCGATATCATGGATAGCGACTATCAGAGCGCGCTATCTCGACTCAGAGAGCTTTCTCGACGCGTTGGGTGCTAGAAGTGCCGGTCCTGGAACGCGTTAAGGAGTCGTGTTTATTGAATTGACTGTTGGAGCGCATCTTCGGACTAACGTCGGCTGGCTAGCTGTTTCACGACGTCGTCGTTACTTGGCAACTGACAGAAAACGGCGAAGGGGTCCACTATCGCGAGTCGTCGCTCGGTGTGCTACCGATCTGGGGGAAAGGGCCGGGGTGACCTGGCACTACAGGGTACGCGCGCGCACGACGGATCCCGCCTTCCGCGGAAGGTGTGCCATGGCCTCAGGCAGCTAGTGGAGACAGCGTCACTATTGAGACAATGC
>Ga0247740_1000945_pt1 | contig 12919 bp, 8 predicted proteins | sample UWRJL148409B2_FD_180942 | JGI IMG/M metagenome (GOLD analysis project Ga0247740, IMG submission 180942) | Plant litter microbial communities from Arlington Agricultural Research Station in Wisconsin, United States - UWRJ-L148-409B-2 | ecosystem: Environmental > Terrestrial > Plant litter >...
GATACTTTTTACGGAGTAGAAAATGATCCAAATGTTCGTTTATCGAATTTTGTGTTTGAAAATTTAAACATTGAGGCAACTAAAACTGATATTGATAAAAGCATTATAAATGGAGTGAATTTTAAAAATGTTTACGTGAATAAACAGTTGGTTGAGTAGTTTTTCCTCAAATTCTCAACAAAATTCAGATCGATATGGAGCAAAATGTTAAATTTTTGTGTCGTTTTTTATAATTCAGATAAAAAATAATAAATTATTTTCAGTCATTTTACAGACCTCGTGTAAGCATCTCTTTTTATAGTTGCTAAAATAAGTGGTTGATTAGTAGTTATTTGGTTCTTGTGTGGTTCGCAAAAAAAAGCGAGGTAAATTTAATGTTAACGGGAACCCTGAAAAACACTGATAATTTTAACGTGAAATATGTTGTAACTATCAATCAAACTTTTATTTTTGCGGCTTAATTTAATCATTATAAGCATGAAAGATCTATTAGTAAAAATCAACGCCGAAATTGACACATTTAGAGCAGAAGCTGAATCTTTAACAGAAAAAGGTGTTAAAGCTGCTGGACCAAGAGCTCGTAAAGCTACTTTAGAAATTGAAAAACTTTTAAAAGAGTTTAGAAAAGTTTCTATCGAAGAATCAAAAAAATAATATTTTTATTCAAAATAAAACCTCGTTTAAGCAATTAAACGAGGTTTTTTTATGGGAAAAAGGTTTGAATTGTGAGTTATGAATTGTGAGTTATGAATTGTGAGTTATAAATTAGAAGTTATGAATTAGAAGTTATAAATGAATAATTCTACAACGCAGCGCATAACTCCAAACTCCAAACTCCAAACTCCAAACTCATAATTCATAACATATAATCCCTAAGTCCACAGTCTTTTAATTTTTTAATGCTTTCTGCTACCGTCAATGCATTGAGATTAGCACCTTCTGCACCGGTGTGCGTATGATCTTTCGGGAAAAAGGCTTTTACTTTTTCTTTGCCTAAAGCTTCGTATTTTAGGGCAACTATTTCATTCAAATCGATATAGAATACTTTTTCCTTTTCGGCTGCTTCTTTCGACCAATTTCCGTACGTATCACTTCTTCGTTCTACTTTATCGTTTGGCCATTCATTTCTTGGCGTTTGGCTCAAAACAATAGGTATAGCGCCTTTTTCTTTGGCTTCCCGAATAAATTTGTTCATGTACCACCCAAAAGTGTGTACAATTTCTTTAGATCCATCTGCAAGGGTAACTTCCTGTGTTTCGTCGCCATTTCCTTTAAGAGAACCTCTAAATTTTTCCTTATCAATAGCCCCGGCATCATTATGCCCAAACTGAATCATTATATAATCCCCGGGCTGTAATTGTTCTTTAACTTCATTCCAAAGGCCTTCATGATCAAAAGTTCGGGTACTTCTGCCGCCTCTGGCTTTGTTAATCACTTCAATTCTGGTTGTATCGCAATACGCAGGAAACGGAACTCCCCAACCCACGGCATTTTGATCACCATTATTGTTGGCCATTGTAGAGTCTCCAATCAAATACACCTTCTTTTTGGCAGGAAGTACAATTTTTGGATCTTTTAAAATGTAATTTTTCAAAGAGTTTTTACTTTCTTTTAGTTGATCAATAATTAGTGAAGCAGAAAGTACCGCACCTTTTGCTGAGGTATGCGTATGGTCTTTTTTATAAAAGTAAGTTCCCGTTACTTTTTGTTCGCCCAGTTTTTCCATTTCCAGAGCCATTTTATCATTCAAATCGATAAAAGTCACTTTCTCTTTTTTTGCAATTTGTTTGGCCCATAAACCATATGATGTATTGTTACGGGGCACTTTCCCTTCTTTCCAGTCGTTTCGCGGAATAGGAGAGCAAACAATAGGAATCGCTCCTTTTGATTTTGCCTCACGAATTACCTTTTTAATGTACCAGCCGTAGCTATGAACAATTTCATGTTTTTTGGTCAGGATATTATCAATTTCCCGAGTTTCGTTTCCGATTCCTTTGATCGTTCCGCGGGCACGAAGACTGTCGTTTACCGGGCCATCATCATTATGCCCAAACTGAATCAGGACGTAATCTCCTTTTTTGAGTTTATTTAAAACCGCAATCCACAAGCCTTTATCCTGAAAAGTTCGGCTGCTTGTACCGCCCAATGCATGATTTTCGATATTGAGTTTTGTAGTATCTAAAAATTGCCCAATATAATCGCCCCATCCCCAAAGTCCGCCGGAGCCATCGCCTTTACCATTTTTTACAGTAGAATCGCCCACCATAAAAACCGTTGGCTTGTTTTCTTGTTTTAAAGTGAAATTGAAAAATAGCAAAGCCAGACATAAGAAAGAAAGTATTTTAAGTGATTTCATGAAATAGTATATTTTTATTTTAAAAGTAATTTTTAATAATCTTAACTCAAAAAAGTAAACCAGTCTCCAACTTCGCTATCAATGAAGTTTTTAATTTCAATCGACTCGTTTCATCTGCGTACTTTTTTCGCAATCCCTTAGCGACCTCAAAGCAAAGCGAAATACAAAACAAAAACCTTGCGAACTTAGCGTAAACCTTAGCGCTCTTTGCGGTAAAAATCATTTACATTTTCAGGCTAAGCGAAGCGAAAGCCTTATCAGGAAACCTGAAACCTGAAACCTGAAACCTGAAACCTGAAACCTGAAACCTGAAACCTGAAACCTGAAACCTGAAACCTGAAACCTGAAACCTGAAACCTGTTTATCAGCATAGTTAATTTGATGTTATTTCAAAACTAGTAGTTCTGTTTTTATAAAGTATCCTGTACTATGATGTTAAAAAATAAGAATATTATAAATTATTATATTGCAAAAATCAGGTAGGTACAGGATACTATACCACTAAAAAACAAAGAAATTGCATCCACGTTACAGCATCCATAAAATTAGAACAGAATAATTTTATTATCCGAATTTAAGGATAATTCATTTTTTACAACGCTATGAAAATTAAAAAACAATCTATTCAAATCCTGGCAGCTTTATTTCTAATGTGTTCAATCGTTACGTTTGGACAAGAAAATAAAACACCACGCAAAATACACTACGCGCCGGAGGGAAATAATTTTGTTTTAAAAAATGGCACCCGAAAATTCAACAGAGCGCTGTACGGCTCTAATACAGGATTTAGGGTAGAAACAGGCGATTTGCCTGAGTTTGCAATGTATATGCCGGGTATGGGAGGAAACTTAAAGTTAGGTCTCGTAAACGGAAACGAAAGCAAATGGATTACTGAAACTTCGAAAATTGATACCCGATATGTTTTAGGCACAATGCATTATACCATTGAAGACCCGATTTTAGGAAACGGAAAATTATTTGTAGATGTCGTCGCCTTAAAAGAAAGTGAAGGTTTTATCGTAAAAGTATATGGTAAAAACGTATCAAAAAAAAGCAGCTTAATTTGGGCTTTTGGCGGAGCAACCGGAAAAAAGTTTAGTCGTGACGGCGATATTGGTGCTGATCCTGAATCGGTTTTTTATCTGCAGCCAGATTATTGTAGCAATAATAAGTACACGATCAAAAAAGAATCTTTTCTGTTAGAATATGGCTCTGAAAGCAATAAACAAAAAACAGGAAACAATAAAAAGCTTACCGGATTTTTTCCGGAATCTGTAACACATTTGGCCAATGCAAGGTCTCAGAAAACCCCATTAGAACTTTACAATTCAAATCCGGAATCGTTGAGTCTCATTACAGGAAAAATAAAATCAATTACAGAAAAAGGTGATTATTGGTTGTTTTTGGCAGAAGATTCCAAAACAAATTACAACCAGAAAAATATAGCTCAACTTTACGAAAAGTCAGTTCAGCAAACACAGCTTTTGGCCAATAGAGTCAAGGTTTCGACTCCGGATCCTTATATCAATACTTTAGGAGCTGCACTTGCCATCGCTGCCGACGGAATTTGGGAAAGTCCAGCCTATCTTCATGGCGCAATTGCCTGGAGAATGTATCTAAATGCCTGGCGAGGTGCTTATACCGCCGATCCTTTAGGCTGGCATGACAGGGCAAAAACGCATTTCACCAGTTACAGCAATTCGCAGGTGACAAGTCCGGAAAGTGGCCCGATTGTGTTGGATGAAGAAAGAAATTTAGCGCGCCAAAAAGAAGAAATAGGAACTTCGATGTTCAGTAGCGGATATATTAGCAGAAGTCCGAATAAGAATAACGTTGCGCATCATTACGACATGAATCTGGTTTTTATAGATCAGATGCTCAGACATTTTAAATGGACAGGTGATACCGCATTTATAAAAGAAATGTGGCCTACAATCCAGAGACATTTAAACTGGGAAAAAAGAAATTTCGATCCAGATGGAGACGGATTATATGATGCATATGCTTCAATTTGGGCAAGTGATGCCTTGCAATATAGCGGGGGCGGAGTCATTCATTCTTCGGCGTATAATTATTATGCGAACAAAACGGTTGCTCAGATTGCAAAGAAAATTCAGCAAGATGAAAATCCTTTTAATAAAGAAGCCGATAAAATTCTCAAAGCAACAAACAGTCAGCTTTGGGTAGCCAATAAAGGAATTTTTGCCGAATATAAAGATGCTTTAGGAAACAGATTAGTGCACGATACACCAGGAATCTGGAGTATTTACCACACGATTGATTCAGAATTATCGAATCCTTTCGAGAGTTACCAAATGCTGGATTATGTCAACAATCAGATTCCGCATATCCCGATTTCGGCAGAAGGATTGGATAAAAAAGACCTTTATGTTATTAGTACAACCAACTGGCAGCCTTATACATGGTCGACAAATAATGTGGCATTAGCTGAACAATTGCATACCTCTTTGGCATTTTGGCAAGGCGGACAATCAGAAAAAGCTTTTACAATGTGGGAAAGTGCTCTGGTAGAAAGTATGTATTTAGGAGCTTCGCCCGGAGGTTTCGAGCAGCTTTTGTATCAGGATGCCATGCGTGGCGAATTGTACCGCGATTTTGCTGACCCAATTGGTATGGCTTCACGAACTTTGGTCGAAGGACTTTTTGGAATTCAGCCGGATGCTTTGGCTGAGGTTTTAACCATCAAACCCGGATTTCCTCAAAAATGGAATGAAGCTTCTTTGCAAATTCCGGACATTTCAATTGATTTTAAAAGAGAAAATAAAGAGGAAAAATACCAGATCAAAAATCAGTTTTCGGCTAAAATGAATTTAAATCTGGTTTTGAATTCATCTTATGAAACTGTAGAAAATATTACTGTTAATGGAAAATCAGTTTCGTGGAAATCAGTTCCCGAAAACATCGGAAATCCAAAAATCAGTATCGAAGTTCCTTATAATACCTCTTATGAAATTACCATTAAATGGAAAGGCGATTTGATAGAAGAAGTAACTTCAAAAGAAAATTATACTGTAAATGAAATAGTAGAATTGAAAACTTCTAAAGCTAAAATAATCTCAGTTTACGATCCGCAATTAGTTTTAAGCGAAATTTCCAAAACAGAAAATTCGCTCAAGGCAAAAGTGAATTTGGCAGGTGATAAACTCTTTTTTGTAGAATTGAAACAGGGAGAATTATCCTGGTGGAAACCCATTCATGTAAATGTGAAATCAGTTGATACATCTAATAAAGAATTTACAAATTGGGAAATGCTATTTGATAAATCCAAACGTGCAGAAACAATTTCTTTGGCATCATTTTTCAATTCAAAAGTGACGGATATTTTCAATTATGAATATTTATCGCCAAGACCGCAAACGGTGACTTTACAATTACCCAAACAAGGAATCGGGAATTGGTGTTATCCTAATATTTCCGTAAAAATCGATGACAAAGGTTTACGCGAAAAAGCAAAAGCCAACGGACAGATTACAACTCCAAATGGAATTCCGTTTCAAACGCCTTCTGATGAAAATCAAAAAAATATCATCTTCACCTCCATGTGGGATAATTTTCCTGAAAGCATTAATATTCCCTTAAACGGAAAAGCTTCACACGCCTATTTCATGCTCGCAGGAACTACAAACCCAATGCAAAGCCGCATCACAAACGGAGAAATTACCATTAATTATACGGATGGAACTTCGGAAATTCTGCCTCTAAAAAATCCCGAAAACTGGTGGCCTATCGAGCAGGATTATTTTATTGATGGCTTGGCTTTCACGACCGATGCGCCAAAACCGCCAAGGGTTTATTTTAAAACCGGAGAAATTTCGAGAGATTTCAAAGATTTCAAAACCATAAAAGGATTCACAAGTTATGGAGTCGATGGCGGCGCGGGAACGATTTTAGATTTACCATTAGATAAAAATAAAACATTAAAAAACATGACTTTAAAAACCATTGCCAATGATGTGGTGATTGGTTTGATGAGTTTGACTTTGGTGAGGTGATTTAGAATATAGAATATAGAGTATAGAGTATAGATTATAGAGTTTAGAATATAGAATATAGAATATAGAGTATAGAGTGTAGAGTATAGAGTGTAGATTTTAGAATATAGATTTTAGAATATAGATTTTGGATCTTAGATTTTGAAATAGAAATTTTTAAGCTCCAGAGGAGCGATATATTTATAGAAACATTTACACCTACCAGCATTCGAGTCCCGTAGGGACGACATATAAATCAAGCCAATAAGAAAATTGGATAACCTATTAAAATAAAAATATGAAACCGCTTAAAATTTTACCGCAAAGCACGCAAAGCTTTTTATGCTTGCGTGATTTATGACAAAGGAAAGTTCGCAAAGCTTTGTATTGATAAAGCTTTGCGAACTTATTTTTTAACAAATATTAGAGATAAAAAACTTGCGTGCTTTGCGGTTAATTTTTTTATTTCAACCTGAAACTATAAACCTAACCAAATGAAAAAACATCTATTAATAATTATATCATTATTCTCGATTTCATTGTCGGCCCAACAGAAAATTAATCGAAAAGCATTAGTAACTAGGCATAATGTTCAAATTACAGCCATCGATACTTTGGCTTCGCTCACAGTTGGTAACGGTGCTTTTGCTTTTACTGTTGATGCTACCGGTTTGCAGACTTTCCCTAAAAAATATCAACACGGAATTCCTTTAGGAACACAATCAGAGTGGGGTTGGGACAGTTATAAAAATACCAATAACTATAAATTTTCAGAAACCCTGAGAGATTACAAGCAATACGGCAGGGATATTTCGTACACGGTTCAGATAAAAGAACCAGCCAGAAAAGTCGAAGCGGTGAATTGGTTTCGCCAGAATCCGCATTTATTGCAATTGGGAAATTTAGGTTTTGAGATTACAAAAAAAGACGGAACTCCGGCAAAACCCGAAGATATTAAATCGATTGCCCAAAAACTAAATTTATGGACAGGGGAAATAGAAAGTTATTTTGAAGTAGAAGGAATTCCCGTAACAGTTCTTACGGCTTCGCATCAGGAAAAAGATGCCATTGGTGTAAAAGTAAAATCAGATTTATTACAGCAAAAACGCTTAAAAATTAGTTTAAGAATTCCGTTTCCTACAGGAGATTGGGCAGATATGGGAACAAAATACGAAGGCAAGCAGGATTATAAAAGTATTCTTCTAGAAAAATCGAAAACTGAAGCTATTGTAACTCACGTAATGGACAGTATTTCATATAACGTAAATTTGAGTTGGAAAGGAAATGCACAAATTAAAAAAACTGCAGATCATTATTTTGTGATCGAAGCATCGAATACCAATACTTTAGAATTAAGCTGTCTTTTTGCTTTAGCAGATAAAAAAATACCAAATTCTTCTTTTACAGATATTGAAAACAGCAGTATAAAAGGATGGGAGCAATTTTGGAAAAGTGGCGCTGCGGTAGATTTCTCAGGCAGTACAGATCCGCGAGCCAAAGAATTAGAGCGCCGGGTAATCCTGTCACAATATTTGACCAAAGTGCAATGTACAGGAAAAGTACCGCCTCAGGAAACAGGTTTAACGTACAATAGTTGGTACGGAAAACCGCATTTGGAAATGCATTGGTGGCACGGTGTTCACTTTGCACTCTGGAACAGACCTGAGTTACTAGAGAAAAGTTTACCGTGGTATCAGAAAGTCTTTGACAAAGCCAAAAATATCGCCAAAAGGCAAGGTTTTGAAGGTGCAAGATGGCAGAAAATGGTTGATGCAGACGGGAACGAAAGTCCATCATCTGTAGGTTCGTTTTTGATTTGGCAACAGCCACATTTTATTACCTATGCTGAATTGATTTATCGTGCCAAACCCACTACAGCAACTTTAAATTTATATAGCGAACGTGTTTTTGCAACCGCAGATTTCATGGCTTCTTTTGCCCATTACGACAGCAAAACAGATCGTTATGTTTTAGGACCAGGTGTTATTCCGGCTCAGGAACGTTTTAAGGCAATGGAAACTTTCAACCCAACTTATGAGTTGGCTTATTGGAACTGGGCTTTGAAAACAGCAATTGCCTGGAAGAAAAAACTAAACCAAAAAGTACCTGAAAAATGGGAAGCGGTTTTAGCGAAACTTTCTCCGTTACCCATTTTAGATCAGGTATATCTGGCCACAGAAAGTGCCAAAGATTCGTATACCAATCCGGAATTCAAAACAGATCATCCATCGGTATTAGGAACTTTCGGAATGCTTCCGGAAACATCCCTTTTAGATAAAAAAATCATGAAAAATACTTTCGATTTGGTTTGGAAAACGTGGACATGGGATAAAACATGGGGATGGGATTTCCCAATGACAGCTATGTCGGCAGCACGTTTACAAATGCCGGAAAAAGCTGTTGATGCATTATTTATGAATGTAACCACGAACACTTATTTAAAAAACGGACACAATTATCAGGCAGAAAGATTAACGCTTTACCTGCCCGGAAACGGAGGATTGCTAACCGCTGTTGCTATGATGTGCGCCGGTTGGGACGGAAGCACAGAACCAAATCCGGGTTTCCCAAAAGACGGAACCTGGAAAATACAAAGCGAAGGATTTAAAAAGATGTTTTGATTTGATGGGCCACGGGTTAGACGGGTTTGAACGGATTGTCGCAGGTTTTTTATTTAATTTTTTTGAGCTTAAATTCTCCACAAAGTCGCAAAGTAATAAACTTATAAAACAAACTTTGCGCCTCTGCGTCTTTGCGAGAGATTTTAAAAAAATCAGTGCAAACCAGCTAAAACCCGTTCAATCCGTGGCCAATAACTAACCATAAAAAACACCAATCATGAAGAATAAAATTTTACTATTATTTCTTTTATCAACTTTAGTTTCATTCGCTCAAAGGCAAATGGAAAACCTCGATCGTGGCGTTATTGCTGTAAAAGACAAAGGTCAGTTTTTTATAGGATGGAGAGTTTTGGGAACTGATTCTGAGGATTTAGCTTTTAATTTATATCGAAAAAGCGGCACTAAAAAAGCTATTAAACTTAACAACAAACCTATTCTGGGTGCAACGAATTTTATAGACACAAAAGCCAATAGTCAGGATGAAAACACCTGGTTTGTAAAAACAGTTCTTAAAGGAAAAGAAACCGATGCAAAAGGAAGTTTTACGATTCCTGCCCAAAGCCCGGATAAAGATTATTTATCTATTAAACTAAAACCGGTTGAAGGATATATCCCAAATGATCTTTCGGTGGGGGATTTAGACGGAGACGGAAGATACGACTTGATCGTGCACATGACTGGAAAAGCGCACGATAACTCACATACCGGAATTACAGATCCACCCATATTTCAGGCCTATACTTTAGATGGGAAATTTTTATGGCAGATTAATCTCGGAAAAAACATTCGCGAAGGCGCACATTATACCCAGTTTATGGTATATGATTTAGATGGTGACGGAATTTCAGAATTTGTTTGTAAAACGGCTGACGGAACTACCGACAGTGGGAATAATGTGGTTGGCGATGCCTCAAAAGACTGGGTAGAACGCGACCCCAATTCGCCTATTTTGGGTAAAATTCTAAAAGGCCCTGAATACCTTTCAGTTTTTGACGGAAGAAACGGAAAACTAATTACAACTGTTGATTATATTCCGGAACGTGGCGATCTTGCCGGTTGGGGCGGACATGGCGGCAGCGGAGGAAATGATACTAAAGGAAACAGAATTGATCGTTTTACAGCTTGCATTGCTTATCTTGACGGCGTTCATCCAAGTGTGGTTATGTGCCGTGGTTATTATGGAAGAACTGTTTTGGCAGCCTGGGATTTTAAAGATAAAAAACTGACTTCAAGATGGGTTTTTGATAGTAAAGATGCCGAGAATCCGTATTCCGGAATGGGAAATCACGGACTAACGGTTGCAGATGTGGATAACGACGGAAAAGACGAAATTATCTACGGATCGATCTGTGTGGATGATGATGGAAAAGGATTGTATACAACAGGTTTTAGACACGGAGATGCACTTCACGTTTCAGATCTTGATCTTGATGTTCCCGGCTTGGAAGTTTTTGGAATTCATGAAATAGAAAACGGAACTACAGGGCCGGGTGTAACGTTGTTTTCTGCCGCTGACGGAAAAGTGTTGTTTACCGGTTCTATAAACGAAGATGTTGGGCGTGGAGTTGCAGACAATATAGATCCAACCCGAAAAGGCGCGCAATGCTGGTGGTCTGGATCTCCTTTTTTGCATGACATGAAAGGAAATGAAATAGGAAAAGCACCAAGTTCTATCAATTTTTTAATTTACTGGGATGGAGATTCGTCCAGAGAATTACTGAACTCAAATTACATAGATAAATACAACGCAGGCCGATTATTTACTGCAACAGGAGCGGCATCAAACAATGGTACAAAATCGACACCGGCACTTTCTGCAGATATTTTAGGAGATTGGCGCGAAGAATTAATACTTAGATCTGAAGATAATACGGAACTTAGAATTTATTCAACTACAATTCCAACCGAAATAAGACAATATACTTTGATGCACGATCCGCAATACAGACTAAGTGTTGCATGGCAAAATGTGGGATATAATCAGCCGCCACATACCAGTTTTTATATGGGAGCAGGCATGAAACCTGCACCAAAGCCAAATATTGTACTGGTTAAATTTCAGGAGAATTAGGTGGTACTATTCGGTTGAATCAATTTTTAATAACGATAACTTTAACACTTAAAGCAAGCAGAAGTTGCATTTTTAGAGATTAGATTAGAATAAAAATGTTAAAGAAGCTTTTAAAGGACTTTTTTGGGTGAATTAATACATCACTTTTTTGTGTTACAAATTAAATGATAATCCATATAAGACAAAAAATATGAAGTGATACAATTTGGCTTTAGCCAAAGGTTTGAAAGAGGCTTTCGCATGTCTTCACTTAAATTTCAATACTATCTGATTGTTTATTTTTGGCGGTTGTGAGTTTCCCAATTTCGCTAAGAAATTCAGGATCAAATTCGGTGTAGGCTCTTAGAGTATATTTTTCATCTCTTTTTTGCATGACGAGACGAATTTTATGAACCATTAACCAAATGGGTTCATAGCGTTTATGACCCAACAAATATTGAATTTGTAAAATGGAGAATTTTCGTTTAGAGAGTGTCATTAATTCGATGCAGATCATCCAGTATTTAATGGGTAAATTGGAGTTTTCCATCACTGTTCCGGATCTCAGACCAATTCTGTTTTTACATTTTTTACATTGAAATTTTAAATCAGATTTTCTGAAGGAATGTGTGCTATTTGCACATTTCCTGCAAATTAAACCATTTTTTAAACGTTTGTTTTTAAATTCGTCAATGCAAATTTCTTCATTTGGGTATTTTTCGAAGTATTCTCGTAATTCCATTTAGTGCTATTTTCTTTTACCGAATAAATATAGATAAATGAATTACGCATGCAAAGAAAGAGCATAAATAAAAAAGAGAATATTCAAAACGAATATTCTCTTTTTACAATTTATATAAAATGCAATTACAATTTTTCTGCTATTTCTTTTTTGTATTTATTAAGGATTGATTTTGTCATACCTAAATTAGCTTTGGTAGAATCTACGGCTAAGTAAATAAAATATTCCCCATTATCAGATACATCAATAATATGAATTTGAGAAGTAAGAGTAATCATGATATTATCAACACTTTGTCCTTGCATATTTAGTGCCTTTATCGCATTCATTTTTGCTTTAACCACTTCAAGATTAAATGCAGAAGCTAATTCAGGATCGAAATCGCTTACTACAGATTGTGAATAATATGACATTCCGCTTTTGATTTCAGCTACAGAAACTGCGATAAAACCGGGTACATTTTTTTTTAGATCTTCTCCAAATTGTTTTAAAAAATCAGACATAGTTTTTTAGTTATTTTAGGGTTTTGAATCCTTTATTGTGGATTTTGGGCAAAAATATAGATATGATTCTATTTAGTTATCCGCAATACGTACCTAAACTTATTTTTTTCTTAGTAATGATCTATTAGTTAAATAGTTTGTGAGGTTAGTATGATACTAAGTAAAATTTATTGATTCTTGTTTCCGGAAAGCTTATCGAAAGGCTTTCAGATATCTGTGATTTTGTAGTGTGTTTTTTGTTCTAATATATCTTAAATTAAATGAAAGGCTCAACTTTTTCAACAAAAAAAGTCCCAGATTTTCCTGAAGCTTTCTACTTTAATATATAATTAGAATCTCTATTCTAAAAATAAAACTTAGCGCCTTAGCGTCTTCGTGGCAAAAAAACTCCTAAATAGTGTCTAAGTTTTTTCGCATCGTATTTTATATGTCAAAAAATATTATAAAAAAGGTTCTGCATCTTATGCTTTATTATGGCAGTATGAACATAACTTCTCTTGATCTATCTAAAATTACCTAACAAAAAATAAGGTAAAAAGGTTTTATTGTATACAGTTTTCAAATTAAGAGCTAAGGAGTATTAATGCTTATACAATAAATAAAATACTACGTTAAAACACCTGATTTTATTTAAATAAACAAAGAATGTGGAAAG
>Ga0247740_1000946_pt1 | contig 12908 bp, 8 predicted proteins | sample UWRJL148409B2_FD_180942 | JGI IMG/M metagenome (GOLD analysis project Ga0247740, IMG submission 180942) | Plant litter microbial communities from Arlington Agricultural Research Station in Wisconsin, United States - UWRJ-L148-409B-2 | ecosystem: Environmental > Terrestrial > Plant litter >...
CGGTCGTGACCCCCTCGGCGAGCTTTCGGTGGAGGCTCTGGCGGACCGCATTGCGTCGGAAGTGCGGCGCGGTTTGCTGGAAGCCGTGGATCCCAGCGCTCGCGGCACCAGCGTGAGCTTTGGCGACGGCGCCGACGTGATGGCCGCCGTCTGGGGTGCCGTTGCCCGAGTGCGCGAATTGACGACACTGCGCTCGAACGGCGCGGTGCGCTTCGACACCAGTGGCCCCGAAGGCGCGCTGCCGATGGCCACGTGGGGTCACGAGGAGCGGCGCGCGGGAGAACGCGGCGGCATTGGCGGCGAGGCTCGCCTCGGCGACGACGTATCGCTTCAAGGCCGCCGGATCGTGATCGCGGACGACGACCCGGCCGTGGTCTGGTTCATGGGCGACCTGCTCAAGGCGCTGGGGGTCGAAGTGCTGGAGGCGCATGACGGCTCACGCGCCCTGGCTCTCACGTACGACAGCTGGCCCGACTTGGTGGTGAGCGACGTGCTCATGCCGAAGCTCGACGGCTTCTCCCTGTGCCACGAGATCAAGCGCGACGTCGCCGTGCGCGACGTGCCGGTGATTTTGCTCTCCTGGAAGGAAGATCTGCTGCAACGTGTGCGCGAACTGGGCGCGAGCGCGGACGGTTATTTGCGCAAAGAAGCGGCGGCGGCGACCGTGGCCGAGCGCCTGCGCGAAGTGCTCCGCCCGCGGGCGCGGGTCGAGCAGCGGATCGCCGCGGGCGGTGAAGCGCGCGGCCGTTTGGATGGGCTCACCCCGCGTTTGATCTTGCAGCTCGCCAGCGCCGGCGAACGCGACGTGCGCGTCGGAATTCGCGACGCGGTGTACTTGTACGAGGTGCAGGTGCGTCGCGGCCAGCTGTGTTCGGCCACGCGCAGCTCGGCCGACGGCAGCTTCGAGCGCGGTGAATTCGTTTTGCCAGCGCTGCTCGGCGTGAGCGCAGGGCGCTTCGTCGTGGAGCCGGACGCGAGCCCCTGTCGCGTCGATTTCGAGGGCAGCGCGGCGCAAATTTTGAAAGCGCCAATCGAGCGGGCGCGCGCGGCATTGAGCTCGATTTCCGCGACCGCGCTGGTCGGCGTGACCCGCGTGCACGTGGCGGCCGCGCCGATCGCGGGCTACCTCGAGTGCACCCCGGAACCGGCCCGCCAATTGCTCGAAAAGATCATGGCGGGGGCGTCGCCACGCGAGCTCATCACGACCGGCGCGGTCGCGCCGCGCTTGCTCGAGGCAGTGCTGTCCGACATTGCTCGCCGCGGCGCGATCACTCACATCGAGCGCGTTGGCAGCGAGCCGCCGCTGCGTGCCGAACCGCCGCTGCAGCCGACCCAGCCTGCGCCGCCCTCCGAGCCGACGCTGCCCGAACCGCCCGTGGTCGTGTCGCATTCCCTCGCCCCCGCCAAGCTCGCTCCGATGCCGTCGCAAGCGCCCAAAGCCGACGACGTGACGGCTGAAGACGCCGGCTGGTTTTCCCTACAACTCGAGTCGAGCCGCCCCCCCCCTCCGGGTCTGGCAGAGGCGGGGCCGCCCGCGCTGCCCGCCGTCCCGGAAACCCCCGCCGCCTCGGCCATGGCTCAGGGCATGCCGTTCAGGAGCGACGTCACTCCCACCGCGGATCGCCTGTGGAACAAGATCACCGACGGCGTATTCAGCGACCGAGTCGACACCGCGGGGACGATGCAGGGCGTCGGGATGCCCGAGGTGGCACGCGCGCAGGCCGTGGCACCCGCACCCGTCGCACCCGTCGCACCCGTCGCGCCCGTCGCGCCCGTCGCGCCCGTCGCGCCCGCGCCCGCGCGGCCCCCCGCGAGCGCAGAAGAGTTGGACGCGCTGGCCAATGCGCTCACGGAGCCGTCTCCCAGCCCCGAGCCCGTCGAACTCGCCGAACCCGTGGAACCCGCCGGGCCGGCTCCTGTCCTCGCTATGGCGTCCCACGTCGACTCGAGCGTGCCCAGCGCGCGTCCGTCGCGGGTCAGCATGCTGAAGGCCCCGCTCGCCCCCGAGCGTGTCGCGCCCGCCCCCAACCCGAGTGCGGTGAGGCCCCTTCAGTTCCTGCTCATTGCCGCGATCGCGTTCGCGGTCGCCTATTTCGTCGTGAGTTACTATCGCGTGCAGCCCAGCGCGCCCGCTCCCGCCCCCGCGACATCGTGATGGCGGGAGCAAGCGACGCGCAGGGCGGGCGACGGCGCCGCCGGTGGCGCACATTGCTGAGCGCGCTGGGGCTGTGTTTGCTGGCCTGTTCCAATCGCGGATCGAGCACGAAAGCCGCACCATCGGCCGCTGCGACCCCGCCCCCGGCGCCCCCCTCGCCGGCCCTGAGCGAGGCGTTGCCGGTCGTGGTCGACGGCCGTGATCGCTTCGAGATTATCCCCAATTTGTCGTGGTGCGAGGTCGATCACCAAGGCCTGCTCTTGGATCTGGGCAGCCCCGCGGCGGCCGCTTACAGCGGCTTCGGCGCGGAGCGCTCGGACGAGTACCAAGACGTCGAACGCGACGGCCAATCGTTCGTACGCGCGTTCGGCAAGAGTCTGAAATACGACTTTTGGCTCGATGAGCCGCGCGCCGGCACCAGCATCAGCGTGCGTGTGCGCGGCGGCGACGCGAAGTGGCTCGGGGTAACGATCGACGACAAGCGCGTGGGCGCGCTGAAGCCGAGCGCGAACGAGACCAAAGTGTACTCGTTGCCACCCCTCGCCGCCGAGCTCGCCCGTGGCCATCACCGGCTGAAATTGAGCTTTTCCGGCGCGCCGCGCGGCACGCGCAACATGCAGGGAGAGATCGACTGGGTGCGCATTGGCGAGCGCGGCGAGGACATGAGTGGCTACGCGGCGCCTACGCTGAGCAGCATCGTGGGCGACGTGGTGCTCAACGGGGCGCCCAAGCGGGCCTTGGTGCTGAACCCGCCGAGCACGTTACGCTGTTGGTTGCGCCCTGCCACTGATGCGCGGCTGAAGGTCGCGTTGGGCTTCTGGGGAGCCGGCAAAGGCACGGCCGAGGTACGCGTGGTGGCAGATGGCGAGGAGCCCGTCGTGCTGCAAACGCGGCGCGTGGCCGGCGGGGACAGCGCGTCGTGGACCCCACTTGCCGTGGACTTGGCGCCCTTCGCCGGCAAAGTGATCGGCGTCGAGTTCCGCGCCTTGGACGGCTCGCGCGGTGGGCGCGTGGTCTTCGGCGATCCGAGCATTGCGCGCAAGGCGGCTGCGCCGATCGCGATTCCGAAGGCAAAAGTTGCGATTTTGCTGCTCGCAGCGGGCATCGACCGAAGGCGCGTGCCGCCCTTCGGTCCGACCGGCAAGCTGCCTTCACTGGGTGAGCTCGGGCGTTCGGCGACGGCCTTCAGTGGTTACCGCGCGCCCAGCGTGGTGGTGCAATCGGTGGCGGCGTCATTGCTCACCGGGCTCTCCCCGCGCACTCATCGGCTCGAAGACGGCAGCTCCCGCGTGGCAGACTCGGTGCGCCTGCTGAGCGAGATGGTGAAAGAAGCCAGCGGCCGCGCGGCGTTTTTCAGCGGGGTGCCGAGCACGTTCGCCCCGTTTGGCTTCGGTTCGGGTTGGGACACTTACGACGTGCTCAGCCCCGTGCTCGATGTCCCCGCGACCGAGCCCCTGTCGCGCGCGCTCAAGTGGCTCGAGACGGAGCTCGACGACGAGCACCCCGGGCCGCGCTTGCTCGTCGTGCATGCGCGTGGTTCCCACCCGCCCTGGGACCTGACCCGCGAAGAAACCCAAACCCTGAAACCCGACGAATATTCGGGCATTCTCGACCCCCGCCGCGGCGCCATCATGCTCGCCGCGTTGCGCGCTCGTAAGACGCGCGTGGTGCACCACTTGCAAGACGAGGATTGGGTGCGCCTGCACGCATTGCAAGACGCGGCGCTGGCCAAGCAAGACGCGATAATTGGGCAGCTCATGGCGGTGCTCAAGAAAAAGAATGCCTGGGATCGGACGATGATCGTATTCGCGGGCGACGTCTCCGCTGGCGAGCCCCCAGACTCGCCGTTCGATCCTCAAGGATCGCTGGCGGAAAATCGCCTGGCCGTGCCACTAGTCATCAAATTCCCGGGCGGCGACCTGGCCGGACGCGACGAACCGTTGCCAGCCAGCGCAGCCGACGTGAGCGCGACGTTGCTCACGAGCCTCGGTATTCCCGTGCCCGAGTCGGTGGAAGGCGTGGACTTGTATGCGGCCGCCCACGGCATGCTGCCGGTGGTCTCCAAAGCGCTCGTAGCGAGCGCGCCGGGGCGCTACTCCACTCGCCTCGGTTCCTGGCTCTTGCGCGGCGAAATCGGCAAAAAGCCGATGCTATGCGCGATTGACCTAGACCCCGCGTGCGTGAACGACGTGCTCGACGACCGACCCTATGCAGCGCGCGCGCTGTGGCTCGCGACCTTTCGCGCAGAAAGCGCCGCGCTGCATGCGAGTGGGCGACCCAAGGAAAAACAACCTGCGGTGCTCGACCCGGACACGATCGCGGCCCTGACGGTGTGGGGCGACTTGCGCTGAATCAGGTCCCGCGCCGCCCGCCCCAAAGCTCCAAGTGGAGGCGCGACGAAAAACGATAGGAGCGCGCGCGGGCCGCCTCTGCGACCGCCAACGAGCGCGCGCGCAGCTCTTCGCGGTCCGCGGCCTGGGGCATGAACGTCACGCGATCGATCGGCCAAGCCAAACGCGCGACCAGTGCGTCGGCTTCGGCGAAGTCTGCGTCGCCGTTCACGACCAGCTTGAGGTAAGCGCGGCCTGAATCACGCAACGCGAAGAGCGACTCTGGCCGAATGCGAAATTGCTCCGGATCGCCCGCATTTTCTAGCTTCGGCGAGACGTTCCACTGATTGACGCGTGCCAGCGTGGCGGGCTCGGGCACGATCGTGCCGTTGGTCTCGACTTCGACTGCGATGTCGGGCGCAAGCCGCGCGAACAGCTCTTTCAGGGCGCGCTGTTGCAGCAGGGGCTCGCCACCGGTGAGCACCAAGCGACGGCTCGCGGCCGCGTTCACGACTTGGGCGATGTCCGCGGCTGACTGCTCGCGTACTTCGTCTTCGTAGCGATAGCGCTCGAAGTCCCAGGTGTACTTGGTGTCACACCAAGTGCAGTGCAAGTTGCACTGGGCCAAGCGCACGAACACGCACGGTGCACCGGTGCTCACTCCTTCACCTTGCAGGCTCTCGAAAATTTCCGAGACCTTCAGCGTCGCACTCGTCGGGGCCATCGCGGCGGGGTTTAGCTCACAAAGAGGTGCGGATCTTGCGCCCAGTGGAGGCCGGGCTCGGAGCGGGGGTGGCGGCCGGCTTTGGCGCGGCTTTCACCGCGACCGCGTGGGCAGGCGCAACCCGCGGCTTGGCGGCGGCGACCAGGGGTGGCGCGGCCGCCGCGCTGGCTGCGGCTGCGGCTCGTTGTTCGGCTTCGGCTTTGCGCTCAGCCTCCGCCTTGGCATCGGCTTCGCGTTGCTTTGCCGTTGCCTCCGCTAGCAGCGCCTCGGTCTTGGCTTTTTCTTCAGCGGCACTTGTCGGCCCGGCGGCGACCGCCGGTGCCGCCGCGGGCGCCCTGTTCAGGAAGCGCAGGCCAAGCACGCCTCCGCCGACGACGAGCAAGCCGACCACGCCGAGCACGACGTACAAGCCGGCGTTGCTCTGTTTGAGTGGCGGCTGCAGCTGAGCGGTGACACCGCCGGTGTTTGCCCACGTGCCCGCGGTGCCGGTGCCGAGCGGCTGACCTGCGCCCGTGTTCGGCATGCGCGCAAATTGACCAGTGCCATCGGCAATGCTGCCGCGGCCTGCGGCGGGCGCGCGCAACGCGTTGGCCAGCTCGGGACCCGCGTTGTTTGCCCAGTGCTGGAGCGCGCGTTGGAATTCCTTGGCGGTTTGAAAGCGCATTGCCGGGTCACGCGACATCGCCTTGGTGATGATGCCGGCAAAGCCCGGGTCGATTTGCGGCGCGAGCTGCTGCACCGGGCGCGGCTCCTCGAGCACGATCTTGAACAAAAGCTCGTTGAACGTGTCGGCGTTGAACGGCACTTCACCCGTCACCGACTCGTACAAAATCACCCCCGCGGCATACAAATCGACGCGATGATCCGCGTCTTTGGCGCCTTTGGCCTGCTCGGGGGACATGTAATACGGCGTGCCCATCACCGCCCCGGTGCGCGTCATGCTGAAGCCGCCATCGCCGCTCAGTTGATTGAACTTGGAGATGCCGAAATCCAAGAGCTTCACGAAGTCGGCCACACCACCGCGCGAGCGCAGCAGGTACACGTTGTCGGGCTTGAGATCGCGGTGAATGATGCCGGCCGTGTGCGCCGCATCGAGCGCGGCCAAGAGCTGATGAGCAATGGGGTAGAGCTCGGCGGGGGAGAGGCGGCCCTTGGATTTGATGCGACCGCTCAGGCTGTCGCCGTCCATGAACTCCATCACCATGTAGCGGTCACCGGAGGCCAAGTTGCCCAAATCGAGCACTTCGACGATGTGCTCGGAGCCGATTCGGCCGGCCGCTTGCGCTTCGCGCTCGAAGCGCTGCACCGCTTCCGCGGTCTCGGCCACACCCGCGTGCAGCACTTTAATCGCCACTTTGCGGTGGATGCGAATGTTCTCGGCTTCGTACACGGCGCCCATTCCGCCTTCGCCAATCAAGCGAATGGTTCTGTACTTGCCGTCGATGATCTCCCCGGTGCTGAGCATGCTGGACCCGCTTTTGATCTCCGTAGAAGAAACCCAAGGTAACATGGGCCCGTTCACGTCGCTCGCAGCGGGCCGTTCCGACACTGTGCGCATGTGTCGCTATGCGCGGTTCGTTCTACTCGTTCGCTTTCCTCGATACGGTGCTAAAGGGCGCGAGATGAGCCCTGCACCGAAACCCACGCTGACCTCGATCCTCGCCGCACGCGGCGGCCGCGATCTACGTACGATCCGCCCCGTCGAGGTCACCCCTGGTTTTCACCGACTTGCAGAAGGTTCGCTTCTTTACCGTGCTGGTGGAACGGTAGTGCTCGCCACCGCATCGATCGAAGACTCGGTGCCCGATTTCTTGCTCGGCAAAGGCAAGGGTTGGATCACCGCGGACTACCAAATGCACCCGCGCGCGAACCCAAAGCGCCGAGAAAATCGCGATGGGCGTGAGCGCCCGCTGGGCGGCCGAGCGCGCGAGATCCAACGCCTGATCGGCCGCTCCCTGCGGGCGGCGGTGGACTTGGATCGCCTCGGGGAAAAGAGCATTCACATCGACTGCGACATCCTGGAGGCCGACGGCGGCACGCGCACGGCCTCGGTGACGAGCGGTTTCATCGCTTTGGCTCTCGCCTGCGACAAGCTGACCCGTGCCGGAAAGCTGCATAAGCCGGTGCTGCGCGATCAGGTCGCGGCGGTCAGCGCCGGGCACGTCGCGGGTCAATACGCGCTCGACCTCTGCTACATCGAAGATAGCTCGGCGCGCGTCGACCTGAACGTCGTGGCCACCGCGACCGGCGCGATCGTCGAAGTTCAAGGCACGGCCGAGGGCGAAGCGGTGCCGCGCAGCGATGTCGACGCCATGATCGATCTCGCGCTGGAAGGCATAGCGGAGTTGTGTCTGATTCAACGCCGCACGTTGGAGGGTGTGGGCATTGGTTTGGACGCGTTGCTGATCCCGCGTTCGACGTGAGCCAGCCCACTCAAAGCGTCTTTTATCCCCGTTTCAGCAGCTCGGCGACGCGCTCCATGGCGCCCCGCACCCCGTACAAGGTGGCGCCGTCGTCGGGTAAGACTGGGCCGAGCGCGACCGAGGCCAAGATCGCACACAGATTGAGCCGCGCGATCTCGGAGTCTTCGCCTACCGGTTCGACGTCCCAAATCGTAGGGCAGCGCGCGGCCAACGTGGCCATGCCGGCAGCGCGGCCGCGCTGCTCGGCCTCGCGCGCGTCCGCCCGGTCGTGCTCACTGGCGAATCGGGTGTGAATCGAAAAGCGCCCTTCGTAACCGTGCTCTTCGCTGTGTAGGAGCACCTCGATGCGGTCGCGGGCATTGGCTGCCGGATCCGGGTCGCTCTGCGTTTGAACGTCGAGCGTGGCATCGAAGTAGCTGCGCGTGGCGCGCATGAGCGCGGGCAAATCGAGGGTCAGCTGCTCACGCTGCGCAAAAATTCGCACGCCTTCGAGAGCAACACCTTACGCGGCGCATTTCAATCGCAGCTCGGGCCTGAGCTTGCGTTTCGGGCAAAAAACCGCCAGATTCGCGCGCGTGCGACCGGACCACGGCGGCCGACTCGAGCTCAAGCTCGCCAGCGCGAACGACGCGCGCGCCGAGTACGTGCTCACGCTCTTCACCCCCGACGCCGAGCTCAGCGCCCAAGTGACGATAGATGCTCCGGCGGACAGTCTCGAGCTCGGTGACTGGCAGGGCGGCGTGCCCCCGGCCTGGCTCGAAAGCTACGCACGCTCGTTGTTACGCACGGTGCTGCGCACGCGGAGCAGTGACGGGGATTGGCCGCGTCGTTTGACGCGCTGGCGGCCAGCGCCGAAAGCCTGAGCCGGGCGCTGGCCAGGGCCGACGGTCTCGGCCATGATGACCTCCGATGCGAGTGCACGCTTGGTCCTCGATTGCGGCGCTTTCAGTGGTGCTCGCGAGCTGTCACCCCGGCCAAGTCACCCCCGGCTCCAAAGGCGCCAAAGCGGCAGGGCCCGTTCACGAGCTGCCGCCGGCCGCGCGCTTGGCGCGCGCCAATCAACGACTCGAGCTGAGCGCGTTCAAAGAGGCGGAGGCCGAGTTCCGGGCGATATCGAGCGGGCCGGAAGCGGCCCCAGCGCGCGTGGGGTTGGGCCAAGTGCTCGTGAAAACGGGCCGCGCGAACGAGGCCATCAGTACGCTCGCGCCGCTGCTCAGCGACGCGACCTGGGCCGCGCCGGCCGCGCTGTATACGGCCCGCGCGCAACGCAGCTTGGGTCGTCTGCGTGACGCGGAGGCCACACTGCGCGCCGTCCCCGCGGAGCTGTCGTCCCAGGCCGTGGCCCTCGAACTGGGCGCGGTGCTGCTCGACCAAGGACGCCGCGCCGACGCCGAGCCCGTGCTGATGACGCTCGTCAGCGCATACAACGACGACCGCATCAAAGACTCCGACGGCGCCGCGATGACGCTCGTCGGCCGTGCCGCGCAGCTCCTGCGCAGCCCGCGTGACGCGAACGACGCCTATGACGCGGCCGAGCGCAGCCTGCCCGGCGACACGCAAACCTTGCTGTTTCGCGCGGAATTATTCCTCGAAAAGTACGACCCGGGGCACGCCGAGGAGGTCTTGAACGAGATCCTGAGCAAGGCACCCTCGGAGCCCGAGGCGTTGGTCATGCTCGCGCGCGTCAAGTTGGCGCAGGCCTTGGACTTCGATGAAGCCGATCGCCTGGCGCGCGCGGCGCTGAGCGTGAACCCGAAGCTCGGCGCCGCTCACGCCATCTTGGTCGGAGTCAGCCTGCGTGACAACGACCTCGAGCGCGCTGCCGCGCAACTGAACGAGGGCATTGCCGCCCAGCCCGGCAGCTTGGAGCTCTTGAGTCTGCGCGTCGCGGAACGCTTTTTGGCAGACGACAAGGCCGGGATGGAAGCGGCCCAGAAGGCGGTTTTTGCGCTCAACCCGCAGTATTCGCGGCTGTACTCGATCGTCTCCGAGTTCGCCGACTGGGAGCATCGCTACGACGAAATCGTGCGCATGATGCGCGCCGCGGTCGCGATCGACAAGGACGACGGCGTTGCCTACGCCGAGCTCGGCTTGAACCTGATCCGCTCCGGCGACGACGCCGGTGGCGTGGCCGCGCTGCAGCGCGCGTTCGCCATCGATCCGTACAACGTGCGCGTGTTCAACACGTTGAACCTGTACGAAAAGACCATCGCCAAAGATTACGTCACGGTGCAGCATCCGCCGTTTCGGATCCGCTACCGCAAGGACGAGCGCGCGATCCTCGAACGCTACGTGCCTCCACTGCTCGATGAAGCCTGGCAAAAGTTGACGCAGGCATACGGCTTCACTCCGGAGACGCCGATTGGCGTCGAATTGTACGCAGAAAGGCAGAATTTCGGCATCCGAACCGGAGGCTTGCCGGAGACCGCGATTCAAGGCGTGTGCTTCGGCCGAACCCTCGCCGCGATGAGCCCGAAGAACGAATCATTCAACCTGGGCATGACGCTTTGGCACGAGCTCTCGCACGTGTTCCACATTCAGCTGTCGAAGAGCCACGTGCCGCGTTGGTTCACCGAAGGCCTCGCGGAGTACGAAACCATCATTCGTCGGCCCGAGTGGGCGCGCGAACAAGATCCGGACCTGTACCAGGCCCTGCGCGCGGGGCGCTTACCCGCTGTCGCAAACATGACGCGGGCCTTCACGCGGGCCGAAGAGCTGAATGACGTCGCGACTGCTTACTATGCCTCGAGTCAAATCTTGAGCTCCTGGGCGACCGAGTACGGCATGCCCAAATTGAGCGAGATGTTGCGTCAATGGGGCGCCGGGCGGCGCACCCCGCAGGTCTTGCATGATGTCCTCGGAAAGCCGCCAGAACAGCTGGATCGAGAATTTCGAGCCTTCGCCGAGAAGCGTCTGAGCCGGTATCAAAACCAATTCGTACCGCTCACGCGCGGCGGCCCCATCCCCTTGGCGGAGGCGGCCGTGGAGCGGAACCCGGACAGCGCGGTCACGCACACCACGCTGGCGTTGGCGCTGCTGCGCCGAGGCAAAGGGGACCGCGCCAAGACCGAGCTCACGCGCGCCCTCGCGCTCGACCCAAAGTTCGCGGACGCGCGCTTCCTCGAGGCCAAGCTCGCGGCCCACGAAGATCCCGCGCGTGCAGCCGGCGCGCTGAGCAAGCTGATCGCCGACGGCAAAGACGGCTACGCGGTCGAGATGTTACTCGCCCAAACCCTGGGCTCGAACGACGAAGCGGGGGCCAAGCGCGCCCTCCAGAGCGCGTCTCAGCACGATCCTTCGCAGGCCTCGCCCTATTACGCGCTCGCTGATTTGGCAGAAAAATCCGGGGATACCGCGGCCGAGCTGCAAGCGCTGCGCGCGCTGGCGCTGCTCGAGCAGCACGAGCCCAAGGTTTATCAGCGCTTGCTCCGGCGGCTGAATGAGACGGGCGCCTATGCCGAAGCGGTGCAGGTCGGCGATGCGGCCATCTTTGCCGATGTCTCGGGCCTGACGACGCACGTGCTATTTGCGGAAGCGCTGACTCGAACCGGCAACCTGGAGCGCGCGGAGTTCGAACTCGTGAGCGCTACGCTGTGCGAGGGCCCGCCCGAGGACGTGGCGGATGCGCACGCCCGGCTGGCGGAGCTTTACCTTTCGACCAAGAAGCGCGCCTTGGCGAAAAAGCATGCCGATACGGCGCGTAAGCTCGATCCGAAGAACGCGCGGCTGGCCAAACTGCCGCGCTGAGCTCACGCCTCGCCTTCGTCGTCTTTGTCGCCCCGGAGCCCGAGGGCGCGGGCTTTCTTGTACAAATGGCTGCGTTCCAAGCCCAGTGCGCGCGCCGTGGCGGCCATCTGCCCGCCGTGATGCGCGAGCGCTTCTTCGACGATGGCTCGCTCCGCTTGCTCGGACAACACGCGGAATGGCACGCCGGGTTGATACAGACCCGCGCTGGGGGTTGCGCCGCCCATGCCGACCGAGCGCTCGATGTCTTCACCCGTGACCGCATCGTCGGGATTCAAGATCACCAGGCGCTCCATCAGATTGCGTAGTTCGCGCACGTTGCCGGGAAACGAGTGACGGGTCAGGGCCGTGATCGCCGACGGCGTGAGCGTCATGCCGGGACGCGCGTTGGCTTTGCGCGCGCTGAGCAAGAAGTGCTCGGCGAGCTTCGGAATGTCCTCCCGGCGCGCGCGCAACGGTGGCAGCTCGAGCGGCACGACGTTCAGTCGATCGTACAAATCTGCACGGAATGTGCCTTTCGCGCAGGCTTCACTCAGATCTTTGTTGGTCGCCGCGACCACGCGCACGTCGATCTTGAACGTGTTGCTGCCGCCGACACGCTCGATCTCCTGTTCTTGCAGCACGCGCAGCAGCTTACTTTGCATGGCGAGCGGCATGTCACCGACCTCGTCGAGGAAGAGCGTGCCCCCGCTGGCGCGTTCGAACTTGCCGCGCCGCTGCTTGGTGGCGCCGGTGAACGCGCCTGCCTCGTGACCGAACAGCTCGCTTTCGATCAACTCGGCGGGCACGGCTGCGCAATTCATGCGCTCGAGCACGGCTTTGGCACGGTGCGACGCGCGGTGAATGGCGCGCGCGACCAGCTCTTTGCCGGTGCCGCGCTCGCCACGCACGAGCACACTAGCGTTGGAGCGCGCCGCGCGCAGCACACGCTCGCGCAGGCTTCGCATGATCCGGCTCTCGCCCACCAGATCGTCGAAGTGACCGGCTTCTGCGTGCAATTCGCGGGCTTCTGCTTCGGCGTGCAGGAGCCGCCGCGCGTTCTCGAGCATCACCAGCAGCCGATCGGTCGAGAGCGGCTTCTCCAAAAAATCCAGCGCGCCGAGCTTGGTCGCACGAACGGCGGCGTCGATCGTGGCGTGACCACTCATCATCAGCACCACGGTTTCGTTGCCGGCCGCGCGCAGACGCGCGAGCAAATCGAGACCGTCACCGTCCGGCAGGGCCACGTCCAGTAACACTACATCGTACGATTGCTTGGCGATCCGCTCTTCTGCAACGGCGATCCCTCCCGCCAGATCGACTTGATAACCCTCCAGAGATAGCGCCTTCTTCAGCGTGTTCAGAATGGAGGTTTCGTCGTCAACGACAAGGACGTGGCCACGGAGCATTAGAAAACGCTAGCGAAACTGCTCGGCCAACGCCACGCGCCCGGGCCCGGGGCGGTGCCCAACGTCAACTCGCGAGCCATTTCCGTTAGCAAAATACCTAACGTATGAGATCTCATGACCTACTCGAAACGGCCGAAACATAGC
>Ga0247740_1000947_pt1 | contig 12904 bp, 14 predicted proteins | sample UWRJL148409B2_FD_180942 | JGI IMG/M metagenome (GOLD analysis project Ga0247740, IMG submission 180942) | Plant litter microbial communities from Arlington Agricultural Research Station in Wisconsin, United States - UWRJ-L148-409B-2 | ecosystem: Environmental > Terrestrial > Plant litter >...
CTCGCCACGCTCGGCCCGATGGGCCCGACTGCCGGCTTCTTCAACGACGGCCGCGAGGCAACGCCCGGCCGCCACGCCTGGTGAGCTGAGTCGTTCAACCGCCCGGGGGACGGCCACGATCTGGGGCTCGATCTTGCCGACGAACTCCTCCATCGGGGTCTCTCGCAGGTCGACTGCCTTCGCTCCACCGCCCGCGATGACCGTCACGCCCGTGATGCCCATCACGCCGGGGATAGGAAGACCAAACGGTAACTGAGGGGAAACGCGTTCGGACGCTGCTATGCTTCCTGGATGAGGCAGCCGCTACTCCTCGATGAGGCGATCCAGGCCCTCAAGCGTGATCCGACGCAGCTTGTGCGTGTCAAGGTCGATGAGGAGCTGACCGTCGAGGTGCGCGCGGTGGAACCCGCAGCAACACCGAAGCGGTCAGCTGCCGATGCATTTCGCGAGCTGGGTCGTTGGGAAGGGGAGACCGACGCGGACTGCGACGCCCTGTTCGGCGACGTGCGGCAACGCTCGAATCACCAGGTCGAGTTGCTTTTCGGCGCCGAGAAGTCGGTTCGCAAGGAGCAAAACGGCGCGTGCATCAAGCAGATGTCGCGAGCGAGCACTTGCCCGTTCGTTTCCCGTAGCCCAGAAAGGCCGTATTGAGTGAGCATGTTCGGCAATCGACCCTTGTCGGTTCGGCAGCGTGTCGGCTCATTGATGTGCGCGGCGGCGGTGATTGGCTTCGTCGGCTGCGGCGGTCGCGCGGTCGTCGACGACCCGGGTGGCAATCACGCCGGTGCGAGCAACAGCGCCGGTGCGAGCAACAGCGCCGGTGCGAGCAACAGCGCCGGTGCCGGCGGGTCCGCAAATGAGGCGTGTGCGGCGAAGCAGGAAGTTGGCCAATGCAACGCCTACGTTCCCGCCTTCTGGCACAACCCGAAGACTGGGCTGTGCGAGCCCTTCGTGTATGGGGGCTGCGGGGGCAATGCCAACCGCTACCCTTCGCGCGACGCGTGCCTCCAAGCCTGCCCGGCAGCGGCCGACGACTGGGGGACGTGCGTGAACGATAGCAACTGCGCCTTGGTCGGCGCGAGCTGCACCGAACTGTGCGACCCGGTTTCGGACGAACAGCTCGTCGCCGTCAACGCCGCCCACTTGCCACTGTACGGCAACTCGCACTGCAGCGGTGTTTTTCCAGGCGCGCCCTGTAAGTATCTTGGTGAAACCGAGCAGACCAGGAAGTACTTCAAGCCCGTGTGTCAGAACACGGGCTGCTCGCTGATCGACATCCGCGAGAGCCCCCAGACAGAGTGTCAGAGCGACGGCGATTGCACGCTTCGTGAAGGCGCTGCCTGCTGCGCCGAATGCGACGGCCACGGTTGGGTTTCTGTGAACCAACGCGCCGATCTGTGCGGCGGCGCGGCCACCGCTTGCGATGATTGCGCCGCCCCGCGCCCGTTCGATTTGCACGCGGTTTGCGTGTTGGGAAGGTGTCAACTCACGCAAACGCCCTAACGTGGCGGCCGCGAGTCAAGGGACTCCAGGGTTTGGCCTCTGACGCGGCGAACGAAGCCTCCGCGAGCGACAAGGCTTATGCTGATTCCGACTCGCTGCCCACTCGAGATCGAGAGGGCCCTAGTTTCACGGCCATTGGAACTACGTCATTGAGCCGCGTGGTTAACCGTTTCTTTCCGGGCCGCCCGCTGGCGATGCTGGCAACCGTACGCCGTGTCACGGCTTCCGGGTAACGCGAGGCCTCGGTTGTTCCTTGTGTTGAGCGTCTCTGCAGGTCGGCGTGCTCGCCTTCCGTTGGAAGACTGCGCTACATCGCGGACTTCGTGACGCCCGCGGAGCGGCTGGTGGTCGAGGTCGATGGCGGGCATCACGCCGAGCAGGCTCTCGCCGATGCGCGCCGCGATGCGGTGCTGGCTCGCGCGGGTTACCGCGTGCTCCGGTTGGATGCCGCGCTGGTCATGCGAGATCTCGAGGGCGCCCTGGCTCGCGTCCGTCATGCGCTCGGGGGGTGAGCGTGTATAGAGCACAAAAAAGGCGAAAACCCCGGCTTAGGGTGCCAGGGTCTTCTTCTGTCTCTTGTCTCTCGGGCGAGGCGCCTTGCAATGGGTTAGAGTCGTTGCGACCCGGCCGATATCTGTCTGGGTGCGGGCCCAGCGCAAGCACTCGGTCTTACGAGTCCAAAGCCGGAAGATTGATCCTGCCCGCCCCGATCCTTTCTATCTTTGCGAGGAGCCAAAGATCTTGCACGCGTTGATGACCCCTCAGCCCCTGCCAGCCTTCCGCAAGCAGCTGACAGGCTTCTGCCTCACTCTGGCAGGACTTGCTGCGTGCTCCAGCACGGAATCGCCCGCCGTCCAGTCGGGGGGCGGGGGAGGAGCCGGCGGCAGGGCGGCCGAGATCAGCTCGGCGGGCACCGCCCCTAGTGGCGGCGCGAACGGCACCAGCGGCGCGAGCAGTGTGGCCGGCGCGAGCAGTGTGGCCGGCGCGAACGGCACCAGCGGCGCGAGCAGTGTGGCCGGCGCGAGCAGTGTGGCCGGCGCGAGCGGTGTGGCCGGCGCGAGCGGCATGGGCTCCGGGGGAGTCACGGGGGCTGGCGGCGCGGGAGCGGGTGGAAGCAGCGCCGGGGCGGGCGGAGGGGCAGGCAAAGGGGGAGGGAGCGGCGGCGCGTCCGGCAGCGGCGGGCATGGTGGCGGCGGATCCGGCGGCACGGGCGGCGCGGCTGCCACCTGCGCACCCGGGCTGCCATGGAGCGGCGGTACGACCTACTCGTCGAACAGCGTCGGAAGCGCGGGTCATGGCTACTCGTATCAGCTGTGGTCCAACGGAGTCGGGACCGGGTCATTGACTGTCGCCGGGGTGGACGCGAAGTTCAGCGCGACTTGGAACAACCCTGGCGACTTCCTGGCGCGCATCGGGCTGACCTGGGATTCAACCAAGACTTACGCCCAGCTCGGCACGATTTCGGCGGACTTCGCCGAGACGAAGACGGGCAGCGGCATCGGGTTCAACTTCATCGGGATCTACGGTTGGTCGGTAGCTCCGCTGCGCGAGTACTACATCGTCGAGGACTGGTTCGGGGCCCGGCCCGTTCCCGGGTCCAAGGTGGGTACCATCACCGTCGATGGCGGCGCCTACGACGTGCTGACGCACACGCAGATCAACCAGCCGGACGTTTTCGGAACGATGTCGACCTTCGAGCAATTCTACAGCGTTCGACAGACGCCTCGCTCGTGCGGCCACATTTCGATCTCTCAGCACTTCGCGGGCTGGGCCAATCTCGGCCTCCAGCTCGGGAAGCTGGAGGAAGCGAAAATACTGGTCGAGGTCGGCAACGGTGGAACGGGCAGCATCACATTCACGACCGCCACCATCACCGTTCAGTGAGCTCATCGACCGGCCCGCGCTTGGGCGCCTTTGCCAACAAGCGCAGCAATTGTCGGATGTGCGAGTTGGCCATCGTCCGCAGAATGACGGGTGGGCGCGCCATGTTCCATTGTCCAACGTGCCAACCCTCGCCGGTCGGTCAGTCCGGGTGACTATTCTGCGGCGCGTTTCCAATCCACCGAACCCATGGTCGGGGACTCAGGTCGAATACCTGGACGAGGCACCGCCTGTGCACCTGGAGGTCTTCGAAGATCACACACGTTCGATCTTGTCGCGCAACGATCCGCAGAAGGTAGGGTTCGACTTCGGGCTCAACCCCTATCGCGGCTGCCAGCATGCGTGCGCCTACTGCGAAGCGAGGCGACGGCATGAGTTGCTCGGGTTCGGAGCAGGGACGGACTTCGACACGAAGGTCGTCGTGAAGCCGAGGGCGCCAGAGTTGCTCCGTGAAGCGTTCGAGAGCAAGTCGTGGCAAGGGGACGTCATCGTGTTCAGCGGGTCCACGGATTGTTATCAGCCGCTCGAAGCGGCTTACCAGCTGACTCGGCGTTGCCTGGACGTCTGCGTTGAGTACCGAAACCCGGTTGCAATCGTCACGAAGGGCGCGTTGATCGAGCGGGACATGGACGTGCTACTGCGCTTGCGCGAGGTCGCAAGCGTGACCGTGAGCGTGTCGATCCCAATCTGGAACGTCGAGCTGGCGCGCGCGCTCGAGCCCTGGGTGCCGACCCCCGCGCGGCGCCTGCTTACCCTACGCCGTCTCGCGGAAGCAGGCCTGGACGTAGGCATCAGTGTGGCGCCGTTCATTCTCGGCGTCAGCGAGGAAGGCCTGGTCGAACTCCTGAGTGAGGCGAAGCAGGGGGGCGTTTCGCGGGCGACTCTGAGCTTTCTTCGCCTCCCAGCCCCAGTAGACGTCGTGTTCGCCGAACGGCTCCGCCAAGTCTTACCTTTGCGCGCGAACGGCATCCTGAAGCGCGTTAACGAGGCGAATGCGTACGCGCAGATGGCCGGCGCGCTCTTCGACACGACTTGCCGGCGCCTGTCGCTACCGCACTCGCCCCCGGACGACGATCGCGCGAACACGCCCAGCGCTGGCCCGCTCGAAACGCGCACCTTTCGGCGACCGCCTCGGGTCGGTGACCAGCTGGGCTTATTCAGAAGCTAACGACGGCACGGCGCGGAGCAAGCAACGCCGTGGGCCGCGGGCGAACGAGTGCGAAATCGCTCTAATATCGCGAGAACGAGTGCGGGGCACTTGGCGCGCCAATCCCCCGCACACTACCCCGACCCGCTTGTCGAACGCATGAACCCTCGCCATCGACGCCGGTGCTAGCGCGCGGCGTCGCACCGCCGCGTTGCTCGAGTTGCGCTAGCGGGGCGAGTTGCGCGCGTTCGGTGAGGCGTGCTCGCGGCAAGGACATGAATCGAGCTACGCGACGTACTGCACGCGACACGCCCGCTGACCCAGAAAAAGGACTGGCTCGACCAACGCTCTCGACGAACGCGGAGCCGGGCTGTATACGCCCGCTGCGACACGCTCGGAATGAGCGCCCCGTCAGATTTCGGCTAGGTTTCCGAAGCAGCGGGCCCCGCCAGTTAGCCACTAGCCGGTTAGCCACTATTGAGGAGCCAGACCTTGGAGAACGCGAAGGAGCAAAACACCACGCCCGGCACGACCGATCAAGAATCGGCGGTCATCGTAGCAGCCGTCGATACGTCGCCGAGGGGCGGCCGCATCGTCGAGATCGCCGCCCGCCTCGCGCGTCGAAACTACGAGAGCGCGGTGCTGCACATCGTGCACGTGTTCAAATCTAGCTGGATGGGACAACACAAGGTCGACGGTCTGAGCGTCGACCAAACGATGGACGAGGGGCGCCGTTACCTAGATTACCACGTGCGCATGGCGCGCCGCCAATGCTCAGCCGAAGTCATCGGTCACTTCGTGGTCGGTGAACCGGTCGACGAGGTCGTGCGGCTCGCCGACGGCGTGCACGCCGATCTACTGCTGATCGGCGCGCAAGACACGGTCGGCGCGATGGAACGTTTGCTGGTTGGCACCGTCACGGAGAATGTCGTGCGGCGCGCGCACTGTACGGTGATGGTCGTACGTTCGAAGGAAAAGGCGCCGCGGCGAGAGTGAACGAATCGCACGCGGGTCACGCGCGCACGTAGTGCGTGCAATACGCCTGCTCGGAGTCTGTGTCTCCGCGCTTCGAAAAGCGCAGCGCCTGCTTCTTTCCCTTGCGCTTGTATTTCACCGGCACCCCCGTGAGCCCGAGCGAAAGGCAATGCTCGCGTACCAAGCGCAGCAAGCGGGATACGCGCGATAGCCCAACCGTGATGCCGCGTTCCAGGTAGGGCATGCCGCCCGCGCGCCAAGCTTCCACCTGCGCGGGCTCGATCACTTCGAGGCGCAGAAGCACCTCGAGCGGTGCTACCAGGGCGCCTTCGCTCAGGATCTCGGCTACCACTTCCGCTACCACGGGCTGCAGCGGGTCGAGTTTGGTGCCTTCGCCGATGATCACACGCAGACTTAGGTGGCGCGCGGCGCGCCTGTCAACGCTTGCGAAGCCCGCGCTCAGCCGGCGCCGCAAATCGAGTGCCGACGTTGGCGACTGTTAGTTTCGGCGCCGGGAGCGTCGAAGCGTCCCTTTGTTTCCGCCTGCACCCCCGCCGCTCGATGCACCGCCCGTCCCCGCCCCGCCGGTGTCCGCGCTACCGCCGACCCCAAAGTTCTTGTCGAAAGCCACTCTTTCGCCCACCGCCAAGTGCCGCTGCTCGGCCGCTACATCGCGGCCTTCTTGGCGCCCGCCGAGCGGCTGGTGATCGAGGTCGATGGCGGGCATCACGCCGAGCAGGCTCGCGCCGAGGCGCGCCGCGATGCGGTGCTGGCTCGCGCGGGTTACCGCGTGCTCCGGTTGGATGCCTCGCTGGTCATGCGAGATCTCGAGGGCGCTGTGGCTCGCGTCCGCCATGCGCTCGCGGGGTGAGCGTGCATAGACCACAAAAAGCGAAAACCCCGGCTTCGGGTGCCAGGGTCTTCTTCTGTCTCTTGTCTCTTAGTCGGGGCGGGCAGATTCGAACTGCCGACCTCTCGGACCCGAACCGAGCGCGCTACCAAACTGCGCTACGCCCCGTTAGGAGGCGGCGGACAATGGTCTGAGGGGTTCGATCTGTCAAGGATGAGAAGCGTGGGGAGTGCGATTTTTGTTCAGTTAAACGGCACGAGGCCGGGCTTTGGGCCCGGCCTCGTTCTGAGACGTCGCGCTTGGCGTTCGGCGTCGTGGTTACGCGCGCTTCTTGAGCTCGGTCACCAAGGCGGGCACCGCCGTGAACATGTCGGCCACGAGGCCGTAGTCGGCGAGTTGGAAGATCGGTGCCTCGGGGTCTTTGTTGATGGCCACGATGACCTTCGAGCCTTTCATGCCGGCGATGTGCTGGATCGCGCCCGAGATGCCGACTGCAATGTACAGCTGGGGCGCGACAATCTTTCCGGTTTGGCCGACTTGGAAATCCCCGGGGGCGTAGCCGGCGTCGACCGCGGCGCGGCTGGCACCGAGCGCCGCACCGAGTGCGTCCGCGAGCGGCTCGAGCACCTCCATGAACTTCTCTTTCAGGCCTCGCCCACCGCTGACGATCACGCTGGCTTCACCGAGGTCGGGGCGTGCGCTCTTGACGGCCTCGAGCGACACGAACTCGACGCGTGCGGCGGAGGCGGGGGGAGCCGCCTTGGCTACCGCTTCGACGGGTGATGTGCCGCCGCTGGGGGCCGCTGGGTCGAGCTCGCTCTGGCGTGCGGTCGCGACTTGGATGGGCGTTCCGAGCGTGCAGTAGCCGTAGGCGTTACCTGCGAACATCGGCCGCTTGTAGACGAGCTTACCGCCTTCGACGGAGACACCCGCGCAGTCGCCGGCGTAGGCGGCGTCCAAGCGGGCGGCGACGCGCGGCAGCAGATCTTTGCCGAAGCTGCTGGCGGTCGCGACGACTAGGCCGAAGCCTTTGCCGACTTCGGCGACCGTCGATGTGAATTGCTCGGCCGTGTATTTGGCGAACGCGGCGTCAGAGCAGGTGAGTACTTTGGCGGCACCGTAGCCGGTCAGCTCTGCTGCAGCGGTTGCTGCGTTTGCCCCCAAAACCAAGATCGAGAACGTGCCGCCGAGGGCGGGCAGCGCGAGTTTTGCGAAGGTGATCGCGGATAGCGTAGTTTTTTTGAGTTTGCCGTCTTCGTCTAGTTCGGCAATCACGAGTGCGTCGGACATCTTCAAATCACCTTCGACACGGTGGCGAGTTTTTCGACCAGCTCGGCCACGTCTTTGACTTTGGCACCACCGGCGCGTTGCGGGGGGCGCTCGAACTTGAGGTACTTGGTGGCGAGCGTATTGCCGGACGTGAGTTCGGCGAGGGCCTTCACTTCGAGCGGCTTCTTCTTGGCGGCCATGATCGCGGGCAGGGGGGCGAAGCGCACGCCATCACCGTGTTTGAACCCGGCCTCGGCTTGGGTCAGCTTCGAGTACACGCTGGTGGGCGCGACGATGCGCAAATCGACCGTGATCACGGCGGGCAGCGTCACGCGCAGCGTGAGTACGCCCCCGTCGACCTCACGACCGACGAGCAGCGCACCCGTCTCTTCTTTGATCGTGGCGGCGAAGGTGGCCATTGGATAGTCCAAGAGCTCGGCCAAGCGCTGGCCGACTTGGTTGCTGTCACCGTCGACCGCTTGCTTGCCGAGCAAGATCAGATCGGGCTTTTCGGCATCGACGATGGCCTTGAGCGCGTAGGCGACGAGGCGGCCGTCGAGCTCGGCGTCGCTCGCCTCGATGCGGATCGCGCGATCGGCGCCGGTGGCCAGGGCCGCGCGCAGCATGGTCTCGCACTCCTTGGGACCGATGGTGACGACCACCACTTCGCCTTCCCGCTTCTTCGGTGCTTTGCCGTTTTCGGTCAGGCGCAACGCGGCTTCGAGCGCGTATTCATCGAACGGGTTGGTCTTCCACTCGAGGCCCGTCGTGTCGATCGCATCACCCGCGGGGCTGATTTTGATCTTGTTGGCGTTGTCGGGGTCGGCAACGCGCTTCAGAGCAACCAGGACTTTCACTCAATGTTCTCCTCTCGGCCTTTTGGCCGAGGACCGCGTGTCTTTGAGTTAGCAGCGTAAGCCATGGCTGCGGTGCGTCAACGCTTTGCGGCGTTATTTCCGCTACATTTCCGGGGCCGCCCCTTGCAGCCATGTCGCTTTTGTACGACATCAGGGACCAAAGAAAATGGCGCTCAACACCGACTTCTTGGTCCTCGGCAGCGGGATTGCGGGGCTTACTTTCGCGCTGCGCGCGGCTGAATTCGGAGAGGTGCTGCTGATCACCAAGCGCGAGTGCGATGACGCCGCGACCAACTGGGCTCAAGGCGGCGTCGCCGCCGTGCTGGCTCCGGACGACTCGTTCGAGAAGCATGCAGAAGACACGCGCATCGCGGGCGCCGGCTTGTGTCACGACGTGGTGGTCGACATCTGCGTGCGTGAAGCGCCGGAGAGCATTCGTTGGTTGAGCGACGTCGGCGCGCAGTTTTCGCGCAACAAGACCGGTGAGCTCGAACTCGGTCTCGAAGCCGCGCACACCGAGCGCCGCATCGTGCACGCGGGCGACATCACCGGCCGCGAGATCCAACGCGCGCTGCTCGAAGCCGTACGCACGAACCCGAACGTCACGGTGCTCGAGTGGCACATGGGGGTCGATTTGATCACCATGAGCAAGTTCGGTGGGCCCGACCAGTGCGTGGGCGCATACGTCTTCGACGAGAAGGCGGGCAAGGTCGAGACCGTGCTCGCGCGCGCCACGATTTTGGCTACGGGCGGCGCCGGCAAAGTGTACCTGTACACCTCGAATCCAGACGTGGCCTCGGGTGACGGCGTAGCCATGGCCTACCGCGCGGGCGCCGAGATCGCGAACATGGAATTTTACCAGTTCCACCCCACGGTGCTGTACGAGCCCAAAGCCAAAGGCTTTTTGCTCAGTGAAGCGCTGCGCGGTGAGGGCGCGGTGCTGCGCTTGCCGGACGGCGACGCCTTCATGGAGCGTCACCACGAGCTGAAGGACCTCGCCCCGCGTGACGTCGTGGCCCGCGCCATCGACTACGAGATGAAGCGCACGGGCTCCGAGCACGTGCTGCTCGACATCACGCATCGACCGGCCGATTTCGTGCGTTCGCGCTTCCCCAATATCTACGCCGAAATCAAAGCCTACGGCTTCGACATGACGACCACGCCCATCCCCGTCGTGCCCGCGGCCCACTACATGTGTGGCGGCGTTACTTCGGACTTGCACGGGCGGAGCTCGCTGCCCGGTCTGTGGGTACTGGGTGAGACCGCGTGCACGGGCCTGCACGGTGCCAATCGCTTGGCCTCGAATTCGCTGCTCGAAGGCTTGGTGTTTGCGCGCCGCGCCGCGGACAAGCTCTCGCAGCAGATCGCCGAGCTGCGCACGTTTCCGCGGCCGAGCGTACCCGAGTGGCAAACCGGCTCGGCCGCCCCCAGCGATGAAGCCGTCGTCGTCACCCACAATTGGGAAGAGATCCGCCGCTTGATGTGGAACTACGTGGGCATCGTGCGCAGTGACGCGCGCTTGCGCCGCGCCGCTCGCCGCATCGCGCTCTTGGAAGAAGAGATCCGCGAGTATTACTGGAAGCACTTGGTAACGCGTGACTTGCTCGAGCTGCGCAATCTGAAGGACGTGGCCGAGCTGATCATCGCTTCGGCCGCGAGTCGCAAAGAGAGCCGCGGCCTACACTTCACGATCGACCACGAAGCAACTTTGGAAACCTGGGCCGAAGACACGGTGACGAAGCGCGGCGTGCTGCCGCACCTCCGCGGTCGCTGATGCGCGTGGTGCCCGAGCGCTTCGCGGTCTGGCAAGCGCTCGCGTGGACTATTTGTGCGACTGCGGCGCTGTCGCTCGCGCTAGGCTTGGTCGTTGCGGGGTTCGGCCCGGGCGTGGACATCGTGCCGCTTGGGTTGACCCAGACCGGTGTCTACGGGGCGGTCCTGATTTTGTTTGCGGCGCGGGAAAAGGCGCCGCTTTCGCAGTTGCTCGCGCTCCGCCCCGCGCCGCTGCGCTTGTGCTTGCTGGCGCTCGCTTTGGGCGTCGTGCTGCAATTCCCGTCGACCGTGCTGGCAAACGTGGTCGATCATTTTTATCCGTTGCCCCCAGCCGTACTCGAGCGCCGCTTGGCGCTGCTCGCCCCGCGCTCGGCCGCGCACGGCGTAGCGATCGTCTTGGTCGTGAGCTTCGTGGGGCCGTGGGTCGAAGAGCTTTTCTTTCGCGGCGCGTTGTTCGGCGCGCTGCGCCGCGGCCACAGCGCTCTCGCCAGCATGGTCGTGATCACGCTTTGCTTCGTGGCGGCACACATGGACTTACGCCTGCTCGTGCCGCTCTTGCCCGCCGCTTGGTTCATGGCCGAAGTGCGAGAACGCAGCCGTTCGATTTGGCCCGGCCTCGCCTTGCACACGGGCTTCAACTCGCTGACCTTGATGGGTGTCTTCAGCGGGCTTGCTCCCGCGGGCAAACCGCCGCCCGTGCCGCTGCCGATCGCGCTCTTGGCCTGCGTCGCGGCGGCGAGCCTATTTCTGCAAATTCGAAGCAACACGGCCGCCGACCGTCCCTGACCTTGCGCGTGGCGACGCTGGTCTCAGCGCCGTTTTGCACTAAGGTGACGCCGCGGAACCCGACCATGCCACCCGATACCGAGAACAAGATTGCGCTTTGCCTGCCCGGCGGCGGAGCAACCAGCGCCATGTTTCAAATCGGCGCGCTAGCCGCGTTCGAAGACTCGGTCGACGGCCTGGAGATGAACGGCTTCGACTATTACGTGGGTAGCTCGGGCGGCGCGAGCGTGGCTGCGGCGCTCGCCGGCGGCTTACCGGTGCAGCGCATTTACCGTGCGTTTCTCGATCCGGCGGACGTGTACTTCGGTCTCGAGCGCAAGCACTTGCTGCGCGTCGACTTGGGTGAATGGCGGCGCACGCTGGTCTCGGCCTTGAGCGCGCTGCGCCACGGCGCATCTTCACTCTTGTCGCGCGGCTCGGCTCCTGCGCCCGCGGCACTCTGGGAGGAACTCGACCGCCTGTACGACTCGCTGCCCGCGGGTCTCTTCACCCTCGACGGTTACGAGCGTTTCTTGGAAGACTTTTTCGTGCGCCGCGGGGTGCCCAATAGCTTCTTCGGTATGCCGCGTCCGCTGCGCATCATGGCGCATGATTTGGACTCCGGGCAGCTCGCGGTGTTCGGGCAAGGGGATTCGGCAGAGGTGTCGGTGACGCGCGCCTGTATCGCTTCCATGGCCGTTCCGCCCTTCTTTTCGCCCGTGCGCATCGGGGAGCGGCATTACATCAACGCGGGCGCGGGTCAGGTCGCCCACCTCGAAGTCGCGATCGAGATGGGCGCCAAGGTGTTGGTCGTGGTCAACCCCATGGTCGCTTCGTCCGTCGCGACCGTGCCCACCGGTCACGGGCACCGCGACAGTTTGCGCGACAAGGGCATGATGTGGGTGCTCAATCAGGCGATCCGCATCGGTATCCATAAAATCGTGCGTGAAGAGTGCGCGCGCATCGTCAGTGAAGGGCGAGCGCACGTCATCCTGATCGAGCCCTCTCCCGAGGACTGCATTCTGTTCATGTACAATCCCGCCAGCTTCGACGCGCGCCGCGCGATCTTGGAGTACGCGTATCGCCACACGCGCGCCGAGCTCGCCAAGTCATTTGCGTCCGACGATGGCGTGCTCGTACGCGCCGGCTTGCGCCCCCGCCCGACGCCGAGCTCGGTGTTCCCTGCGAGCTCGCCGTAAGATGCTCTCGGCTCGCGCGCTCCTCTTGCTCACGTGCGCTGCGCTGAGCGTTATCGCTTGCAAAAAGCCGTACCGCGTCGGCGAATTCGTGCTCGTCGATTGGGAAGAGAATCGTCCGTTTGCCGCGTACATCACCGAAAAGGTCGGCCCTGCGCGTTACCGCGTGCACTTCGACGGCTATGATTGCGATCAAGACGTCAATTTCGAGCGCATCAAGGGCCGCGTGCAGGGCCCTGTGCCGCCGCCCACGCCGGGCAAGCTCCCTTGCGCACATGTGGTACCCGCCGCGAGCGGCTCGGCGCCCGCGGTCACACCTGCACCGTTCAAACCAAACGATCACGTGCGCGTGACTTGGCGCGGTGCAATCTATTCGGCCACGGTGCTGCAAGTCGTGGCCAAAGATCGCTTCGTCGTTCACTATGAAGGGTTAGAGTCGGCTTGGGACGAGACGGTGGGGTTGGATCGGATTGTGGGGCGGAGGCCCTGAGATTTTCGCTTTCTTTTGGGGGGCACACCTGTAGGGACGGGTGCTGGCACGGTGCCTGCGTTGGGTTGCGCGGCAGACTCGAGCGGACAACGGGCGCGCTGATGCCATTGCACTCTGCGCGCGCTGCGGCCACGCGCCGCGCCGCCCGCGCTGCGCCCGACACTGGCGCCCCGCGCCGCGAGGTGACCCCGCGCTGCG
>Ga0247740_1000948_pt1 | contig 12897 bp, 15 predicted proteins | sample UWRJL148409B2_FD_180942 | JGI IMG/M metagenome (GOLD analysis project Ga0247740, IMG submission 180942) | Plant litter microbial communities from Arlington Agricultural Research Station in Wisconsin, United States - UWRJ-L148-409B-2 | ecosystem: Environmental > Terrestrial > Plant litter >...
AGCCGGGCTATTTATTTAGTCCGGCTTTTTTTATTTAATAATAACAATGGCATAATCCAAAGGGATTAAAATCCCTCCCTACAATATAGCTCGAGTCTCTGACTCTCTACTAAAAATCTTAGAACCTCCTCAAAAAAACCTACCTTGTAAACACCAAATGATTTCCATCAGAAAGATTGGCATCAAAACCATATCCATCATAATCGAAACCTTTAAGATCATCAATAGTTTCGGCATTCGTATCGATAATATAACGTACCATCATACCTCTCGCCTTTTTAGCGAAGAAGCTGATGATTTTTAATTTTCCGTCTTTGTAATCTTTAAAATCCGGAGTAATTACAGGCACTTTTAAAGCCTTAACATCAACTGCAGAGAAATATTCGTTACTCGCTAAATTCACAAACAATTCTCCTTTTTCTAATTCTTTGTTTAATGCTTTTGTAACGGTTGGTTTCCAGAATTCATGCAGATTTTTATATTCACCAATTGGTAATTTTGTTCCCATTTCTAAACGGTAAGCCTGCATTAAATCTAATGGTTTTAAAACGCCATAAAGACCGGATAAAATTCTAAGCTTATTTTGTAAAACCTCTACTTTCTCTAACGGAATTGTATAAGCATCCAATCCCGTATATACATCTCCATCAAAAGTATAAATGGCCGGACGTGCGTTTTCAGATGTAAAAGGAGTTTTCCAATCCTGATTTCTTTTCCAGTTTAAATCTGATAATTTATCTGAGATTGACATTAAGTCTGCTAATTCAGCTGGCTTTTTTTCTTTCAAAACTTTATGAACCTGACGCGCTTCTTTTAAAAAAGCAGGTTCTGTATATTGAGGAGTTGGTAATTCTTTCTCGAAATTTAATGACTTCGCCGGCGATATAACAATTTTCATGTGTGCATTTTTATAGAATTCAAAAATACAAATTGAAATTTTAAAAATAAGATATCAGAATTGATTTGTTTGATAGTGTTATAAATGTTTTTTTGCCACGAATTACACGAATTTTCACTAATTTCTTTTTTCTAAATTCAATCTAATTCGTGAAAATTCGTGTAATTCGTGGCAACCATTTTAATTTTAATAAAATTCTGCTTCTCAAACTGTGAATTTCTATAAAAAAGTGGTCTTTACATTATAATAGGCATTTTCTATGTTGTAAATTTGCGGACGTTTCATTCTCTTCAAGAAAAGAAATGTAATTTTTAAAATTAGTGAATTCGTGGCTATACAAACAAACTATAAAACAGCTTTACAAAATAAAATCTTCGAAATAATTTCGAAAGCATCCCAGGAACTTAATGTCGACAGTTATGTTATTGGTGGCTTTGTTAGGGATTTGCTTTTAAATCGGGGTTCAAAAAAAGACATTGATGTGGTTGCTGTTGGCAGTGGTATCGAATTGGCTTTGAAGGTTTCTGAATTACTTCCAAAAAAACCAAAAGTACAGGTTTTTAAAACTTACGGAACCGCAATGTTGCGTTTTGAAGATACTGATATTGAATTTGTTGGTGCCCGAAAAGAATCTTACAATTTTGACAGCCGAAATCCTATTGTAGAAAACGGAACGCTTGAAGACGATCAAAACCGTCGTGATTTTACCATAAATGCATTGGCTTTATCGCTAAACGAAAAAACCTTTGGAGAGCTTTCTGATCCTTTTAATGGTTTGGCTGATTTAGAAAACAAAACGATAAAAACGCCTTTAAACCCCGATATCACTTATTCTGATGATCCGTTGAGAATGTTGCGTGCGATTCGTTTTGCAACGCAATTGAATTTCGAAATCGAAGAAAACTCACTAAATGCTATCACCAAAAATGCAGATCGTATTAAAATAATCTCCGGTGAAAGAATTGTAGACGAATTAAACAAAATTCTATCTACTCCACAACCTTCAACAGGATTTTTACTTTTATACAAAACCGGACTTTTAGATATTATTTTACCTGAGTTAACAGCTTTAAATCAAGTAGAGGAAATTGAAGGTCATACGCATAAAAACAACTTTTATCACACACTTGAAGTTGTCGATAATATTTGCCCTAATACAGATGATGTTTGGTTACGTTGGTCGGCTTTGTTGCATGATATTGGAAAAGCGCCAACAAAGCGTTTTAATAAAAAACAAGGATGGACTTTCCATGGTCATGAATTTTTAGGCGGAAAAATGGCGAAGAAAATATTCGAACGTCTTCATATGCCATTAAACCATAAAATGAAATTTGTGCAGAAAATGGTTATTATGAGTTCTCGTCCAATTGTTTTGGCGCAGGATATTGTTACCGACAGCGCAGTCCGCCGTTTGGTTTTTGATGCCGGTGAAGATGTTGAGGATTTAATGACATTGTGCGAAGCAGATATTACAACCAAAAATCCGTCGAAGTTTAAGAAATATCATAAGAACTTTGAAATCGTTCGCAAGAAAATTGTCGAAGTAGAAGAACGCGATCATGTACGTAATTTTCAACCGCCCATTTCTGGTGAAGAAATTATGGAAATATTCGATTTGAAACCTTCGCGCGAAATTGGAGTTTTGAAAGAAGCGGTGAAAGAAGCTATTTTAGAAGGTGATATCCCGAACGAATATCAGGCTGCATATGATTTTATAATTAAAAGAGCTGTAAAATTAAATTTAACGCCTAAGAAATAATGGATGCTTTAGGTGCTGTCTTTCTTGTTTTACTTTTATTGGTATTCATAATATCAAATATTATGTTTTCAAAAAAACTAAAAGACACAGACACTAACCATTTTAAACTTAAAATTATATTTTTCTTTAGCTGCATAATTGCAATTGCAATAGTTTTTATTGCATTCTTTATTTTTGAATCCTCTATTCTTATAGATGTTTTAAAATTAGAAATCAATGATACGTATGCCGAGAGAATTGGGAAGCTTTCGATAATACTTCCATTAAATATTATTACAAATTATTTTCTGGCAAAATTTTACTTAAAGAAAAAACGAACAAACGAAATAGAATTAATTGGAAAAGAATGAAAAAAGAGAATAAATCAGTAATCATTTGGTTACTATCAGGATGTGTTTTATTGTTTTTAATGGTTGTTGTTGGCGGAATCACGCGATTAACAAATTCAGGTTTATCCATGACCGACTGGCATTTGGTAACTGATACCTTCCCGCCTCTTACGGATGCAAAATGGAATGAAGCTTTCGAGCAATACAAGAAATTTCCTGAGTATCAAAAAATCAATATTCACAACGATTTTCAATTATCCGATTATAAATTTATTTACTTCTGGGAATGGTTTCACCGTTTTATTGGTCGAATCATCGGGCTAGTTTTCTTTGTTCCTTTTGTTTATTTTTTAATGAAAAAGAAACTGGATCGTTCTACTATCAAAAAATGTATCGTTCTTTTGGCAATGGGAGGTTTTCAGGGGTTCCTTGGATGGTTTATGGTTCGTAGCGGATTAATCGACAATCCTGATGTAAGCCATTTTAGACTTTCTTTACACCTTACTTTTGCTTTTATCACTTTCGCGTATACTTTATGGGTAGCATTAGATTTAATTTATCCAGAAAGAACGATTACAAAAGTGATTCCGCTTCGCAATATTGCAAGATTTGCTTTAGTTGCTTTATTAATTCAAATTATTTATGGCGGTTTTGTGGCAGGATTAAATGCAGGATTAATTCACAATCACTGGCCATTAATGAGCGATGGAGAATTTATACATGATTCTGTTTTTATTGAACAATCTACTTTGGTCAAAAACTTAATCGAAGGAAAAAGCGGTGTTCAGTTTGTGCACAGAACTTTTGCTTATGTTGTAGTGGCTTTTATTTTGTTTTTATATTACAAAAGTACCAAATTTTCGCTTTCAAGAACACAAGTAAACGGAATTAAAACTTTAGTTGTTTTTGTATTTATTCAATTTGCATTGGGTGTATTTACGCTATTATACAGTGTTCCATTGGCTTTAGGATTAATTCACCAAATTATGGCATTCTTCCTTTTGAGCGCAATGACTTTTACCTTGCATCGATTGAGTAAATAAAAAAACATAAAAAACAAAAAAGATCCTTAAAACGAAGGATCTTTTTTGTTTTTAATCTATTTTGAACTAAACCGCATTGAACCTAAAACGGATTAAAATCCGGCCCTACAAAATTGATCGAGCCGATGGCTCTTTAATTTCGGGTTGAATTCTGCATGGAATAAATTTATCCCAGCCATGCTTTAAAATCCTGTACTTTTTCGCGGCTTACAATCACTTCATCTTCTTTATAAGAAGGTAAAATTACTTTGAGACGTGAATTGGTATATACCTGAATTTCTTTTATTGCTGTAAGCGGAACAATAAATTTTCTGCTTACGCGAAAGAAATCCTTCATGTCTAATTCCTGTTCCAAAATTTCTAAAGTAGAATCGATCAGATAGTTTCTATTTTCGAAAGTATGAATATAAGTTCCTTTGTTTTCACTAAAGAAACATTCGATTTCATCAGTCGTAATTACTTTTAAATGTTGGCCTATTTTTACGGTGAATCGTTTTTTGTAACTCTTCTCGAAAGGATTGGACAACATTTGGCGAATTTGCTCAAAATCAAGTTGAAGATTTTGATTTCCTGAATCTGCTTTTGGAATTCGGTTTTTAAATTTTGTGACAGCAATTTCTAAATCATCCTCGTCAATAGGTTTCAAAAGATAATCGATACTATTTAATTTGAATGCCTTTAAAGCATATTCATCATAAGCCGTAGTAAAAATAATCGCGCTTTGAATGTTTACTTTTTCGAAGATTTCAAACGACAAACCATCTGATAACTGAATATCAAGAAAAATTAAATCAGGATGTTGATTATTAGTAAACCAATGAACTGATTCTTCTACAGAGTGCAGCATGGTTTCTACTGCAATATCTAACTTTTCGAGCTTACGCTGCAATAATCTTGCTGCAGGCTTTTCGTCTTCTATAATTAATGTGGTCATTTAGTACAATGCAAAAATTGAAAAATTCAGTTTAAAATTACTTCCATTTATTTTTATTCTGAGCATCTTTATCAATATATTTTTGAATTTTCTTTTGCTCCCAGTCTTTGCTAAAAAAAACGTCCGGTCCAAATACCGTAAAGGCATGAATTAAAATAGCAATGCCCCAAAATACAGCAGTTGAATACGTATGCCATTCAAATAAACCACTTTCATTAAACGCTTTCCCAAAAAAATCTCTGTTTAGACTCGAGAAAATAATGATCAAATTAACGATTATATACACTTTTAAATGCGAATAGAATCCTTTAATTTTTTTAACTTTTTTGTATGCTGCCTTATAATTTTCGTCCCCGCTGTGTTTTCCATAATGCTTTTGGTATTCTTCACCTAATTCATCATAAAATTGTCTTCTAAAACTTTCCATTTTATTATAACTTTAAAATTATTGCCATTTGCTTTTATTCTCTTTTTCCTTGTCCATAAATTCTTTGATTTTCCTTTCTTCCCAGCCTTTTCCTAAAACCGGAAATACTTCAAAAACTTTTAACCCATGAAAAACAACTCCAAATCCCCACCACATCAAAGGCCAGTAAAACCATAAATGATTGGGTGATGTATACAAGTTAATAAAAATCAAAACTGCGTTTACTAGTAAAAAAGAAGTCAGGTTTCCGTAAAATCCTTTAATGCTTTCTACTTTCTTTCTAGCTGCGAAATATTTATCCTCTTCATTATAATTTACTTCCATGATTACTCCCATTTTTGTTTTTTTGTTTTTTTCTCTAAGATGCTTTTTATTTTACGTTCTTCCCATTGTTCGCCAAAAATTTTAAAAGAAGCGAATACATCAATGGCAGAAACTAAGAAGAAAACCGTCCAGACTCCCATTACAAAAAGATTGATATGTTTTAAAGGGAAAAAATTAAACGGAACTCCGAAATATTCCTTCAAAATAAAAAAGATCACTCCTATAACGTAGACAAACATGTGCGAATAAAAAGCTTTCAATTTAACTACTTTTTTATTTGCCATTTTTTGAAGTTCGAATTCTTCCTGATCATTGTTAAAATGATTTTCCATGATTATTTCCAGGTTGGTTTATTTTCTTTCTCTAAAATTTCCTGAATCTTTCTTTCTTCCCATTCTTTATTGAAAAACGGTGAAAATTCGAAAGCTTTCAATCCGTGCGCAATCAATCCTATTCCCCATCCCATCACTCACCAAATAAACCATAAATATCCTGGCGATGTCATAAGATTTACCACTATTACAATTGGGTTACAAAGAATATAAACCATTAAGTGCTCGTAAAATCCTCTTATTTCTTTTACTTTTTTCTGAGCTTCATAATAGCGCTCTGCTTCGTTATAATTTGGTTTCATTATTTCCAGGTTTGTTTGTTATTTTCTTTCTCTAAGATCTGCCTGATTTTTCGTTCTTCCCAATCTGAACTGTAACCAAAAACTTTAAAAGCATGCATTACGACTCCAAATCCCCAGCCCAAAGCCGAAAACCAAAACCACTGAAATCCAGGAGAAAATCTTAAATTTATAAAAATCAAAAATGGAATTACACATACGTATGAAATAACATTCCCATAAAAACCTTTTAATTCCTCTACTCTTTTTTTAGCTCTGAAATAAGCCTTATTTTCATCGCTATATTCTGCACTTGTTTCCATAACTGTAATTTGTTTGGTCAAAATTGGAATTTTGACTGTAAAATTTTTCTCGTTTTGTTCAATCAATACTTTTCTGTTGGTTACAATTCCGTATCGATTTACGATATTCTGCAACCCTACTCCTTGCCTGTCCTGCAAAACTTCTTTCTTTTGAAAATCATTCTGAATGGCTAAATATTCTCCATCAACAAAAATTCTGATATGCAGTGGTTTTTGCTCACTCACTACATTGTGTTTTACTGTATTTTCTAGCAAAAGCTGCAACGATAACGGAACTACTTTTGCATCCGGATTGATATTTGTTGCAGGCAATTCGTAAAACAAACTATTTTCGAAACGCATTTTGAGCAAATTCATATACGTTTTTGCGAATGACAATTCATCCTCGACCGATACCAGTTCTTTGTCTTTTTGCTCTAAAACGTAACGGTAAATTTTAGATAATGAAGTGGTAAAACGTTGCGCATTATCCGGATTTTCTTCGATTAAAGAACTTAAAACATTCAAACTATTAAAAAGAAAGTGCGGGTCGATCTGATTTTTTAAACTTTCAAATTTAGCATTTGCCGTTCCTGCGATAATTTTTTGCTGCGTTATCTCGAATTTTGATGCCTGTTTCCATTTTACCATAAAGCTTCTCGCCTGCATGAAAATAGAAACTCCAAGAGATAAAACGATATAAAAAAAGTGGTTCCAAATCATTCTGTCGCTAAAAAACTTCTCTACAGGAAGATTTTGAACTAATACATAAATGATATAATTAATTCCTAAAACGGCTGGAACAGTGTATAAAACCGTAACCAAAATTCCGTAATACACTCTTAAATTAGTCTGTTCCAGCCAATCCCATTTTCTATCCAGGAGAACACTTAAAAAACCATTTCCAAAACCCAATCCAAAAGAATAAAGAGAGCTTAAAAGAAATGTTAGCAATACATTTTGAATGGTGAGATCAGCACCTAAAAAGGCAGAGAATATTACTGTAAAGACCATAGAAATCTTGAAACAAATGATTGTTCCACTTTTTAAATCAGCAAATGAACTTCTATAGTCTTTCATTATAATATCAACTAAATTATTTTTATTTTTTGCAATTTTTTTGAGCTTCTAAAGCTCTTTCTAATCCCCATTTTGGCGAAAAAGAAGTTTCTGGTTTAAATGTAGCAAAAAGTTCAACAGCTTTATCAACTTGTACACAAAGTGGTTTTGTGTCAACTCCTGTCCATTTTGCGCCGCCTAACTGATAATCAGCTTCTCCAAAAACAATTCTGGGATTGTTAGGATCGATTGCTTTTCCTTTTGCGTAAGCTTCCATTACCTTGGCTGAATATTTCATTCCGTTTGTCATTGGGTCTGCTACTACCCAAGCCGTATAAATCAAAGCCTGCAGGGCATATAATTCGGCATTGTTTTGATCTTTTATCAATTCAACATCCAATGCATCTTGAGCTTTTGTCAATAACAAATCTATTTTTGTTTTATCTTTTTCAGAAAATGCAGTTGTAGTGTTGATTAGAGCAACATAATAATTAGGCAAATAACTTGTTTTTTCTGCTGCAGCGATTCTTTCAAACAAAGCCGAAGCTTCTGTGTTTTTTCCCTCTTTCCAAAGCCCGAACGCTTTTCCCATTCCTTGTTCAAATTGTGTTTGGGCAGAACTTATTAAGACTGCGAATAATGCGACTAAAGTGATGATTTTTTTCATTTTACAGGTAATTAAAATGGTTGTTTTTAAATTATTTTGTTAGTTACTATTTTATAAGGTAATTTCAATTTTTGAATCTTTAGCAATGACAAATTTAGCATCTTTATAGGCCGGCGGTCCCATAAATCCTTTTGCATTGTTTGAAGCTGCATAATCTTCAGAAGGAATTCCCATCATATTTTTATCCAGTTTTCCGTTATTGTTTTCATCGTGATATGCTGAAATTGCATATTCTCCTGCCGGAAGATTTTCGAATGTTACCATTGCTTTGTTGTCTTTAATTTTAGAAGCAACGCTTTTATAAGTTGTTTTAAGAAATGTACCATCTGAATTGTACAAACCTACTTTAACAGTTCCTGAATTATTCTTTAAACCCGAAACAGAAACAGTTAGTTTTACATTTTGAGCAGACATTAAACTGCAGATAAATAATGTGATTATTGTAATAATTTTGATCATGGCTTTTTTTTTAAAGTTACTAAGATGCTAAGGTTCTGAGATTCTAAGTTTTGTTGATGATTAAAACTCTTCTTTTTAATTTGTTAAGGTTTTAAGGAGATAAGCTTCTTTTTTTTTTCGTGTCTTAGAGGCTTAGCAACTTAGTCGCTTATTATTTATACTTCAAAAATACTTTGGTTTTTGTTCTCTTAAAATTAAATAATACTGAGTTGTTGATTTTGATGACTGAATTGTTTTTTTTCTAGGAACAAAGGTTCAAAGTTTCAAAGGGACAAAGGTTTTATTCTTTAGGTTAAGTATTTGTACAATTTAGATTTTTTACAATCCAATCTTAGGAAAACCTTTGTCCCTTTGAAACTTTGCCACTTTGAACCTTATTAAAGATTCTTCAACTGATTCTCATTTTTATTATCACTAATCGTCCAGAAGAAACCTACGAAAAAGAATCTGTCTGCGGTGGGCACAACTGGCTGTCTGTTATACACTCCGTTTGGGTCCGGTAATTTTGCGTAATCATAACCAAAAACATTTTGAGTTCCTAATACATTTGAAACTGAGAAATAAAGGATTTTTTGTGTTGTCAGTAAATACGCCCAGTTAAAACTCAAGCTATTATAGGACTTTGTTTTTCCGTTCATGAATTGCGTTTGGTTCGGATCGTTGTAAGGTCGGCCTGAACTATAACTGTTGGTGAAACCTATTTGCGATTTCCAATCGGTGATAAAATATTTGGTTACGATAGATAAACTGTGATTCGCAACAAAATTAGGAGTTGCCATAGTTGGAAAATTCTTGTATTGTCTTTCTGAATCGATATAAGAATATGAAATCCAATATTCTAAGTTTTTTAATAAATTACTGTCTCTCCAAAACAAATCTAATCCTTTTGCATAACCTGAACCGTTATTATTGAAAACCGAATTGTACTGAATATCTCTCGTATTGTACTGAACCAAATTGCTGTAATCTTTATAGTAAGCCTCAGCTCTAAAGGTTTGTCCTGGTTTTGTAAACTGATAATTTAAAATATAATGTCTCGCTTTTTCACTTTCGAACTGATGGTATTTTGAGTATTTAATATAATCAACAACAGGAGTTTGGCTAAAATCTCCGTACGCAAACGAAAACTGACTGTTTTTAGAAACTTTATAAGCGATTGAAGCTCTTGGTGCAATATTTGTTTCGTCAAGTAAACTATTATTCGAAAGCCTCAAACCTACTTTCATTGCCAGGTTTTTCGAGAATAAAATATCTCCTTCGGTATAAAATGCAGCTATGTTTGAATCGTAACCATTTGCTGTTTTTATTGAAATATTGTCATCAAAGTTTTCATTGAATCTGGTCATAAAATAATCCGCTCCAAAAGACAATTTAAAATAGTTTGAGATGTTTTTTCTCAATTTCAATTTCAGTTGTGCTGCATTTTCGTTGCTGTCAACATCATTACTATCGAATTTGATTTTGTTTTTGCTGTAACCGTAACTAATTCCTGAAGTAAGCTGCCAGCCGGTTCCAAAATCTCCTTTATAAGAGGCATTCAAATAAAAATTATTATTGTTTAAATCGGTTCTGATGGGATCAGCGAAATTTACATTCTTCTGGTTTAAATCGAATTTTTCAGCATCAAAAGCAGCGTATAATTTAAAAATACCTCTTTCAAAATGATATCGATATACTGCCTCACCTCCTAAAGATTGATACGGATTATTCCAGTCTACATTTTGAGGAATTACAGCCTGATAAGGAGCAAGATTGATATAATTGGTATTGATGCTAAAAGAGCTTTTTTTCCATTTTTGCGTATTTCCAACTCCTAAACCTACAGTCATCAAGGCAATATCTGTTTTATTCTGGTCCGGCTCATCTTGCGTATTCAATAACAAAACACTGGACAAAGCTTCACCATATTCAGCAGAATAACCTCCGGTAGAAAAAGCAATTCCGCTAAACAAAAATGGCGAAAATCTGCTGCGGGTTGGCAAATTATTCGTTGTCGCGCCATAAGGCTGCGCTACACGAAGTCCGTCTACAAAAGTCTGGGTTTCGCTGGCTTCACCTCCACGAACAAACAAACGTCCGTCTTCGCCAACAGTTTGTGTTCCCGGCAAGGTTTGCAAAGCGGCAATAATATTTCCGGCAGATCCTGCAGTGGTTACAATGTCTAAAGGTTTTAAAACTGAAACTCTGGCTTTATCTCCGGATTCTAATGTTCCGGCGGTAATTACAACGGCATCCAGTGCGTTTACATTCTCTCTTAATTTTACGATTTGGTCTTTATAGTTGGCAACATCAATTTCTTTTTTGAAAGTATCATAAAGTAAAAAACTGATCACTAATGTTTTATTTCCGGTTTCTGTTGTTTCAAACGAAAAATCTCCCGTTTCAGAACTTGTCGCTCCGTCGTATGTTCCATCTATATAAATATTAGCGCCCGGAACAGGTTTGCCTTTTTGATCTAATACTTTACCGGAAATGGTATTTTGGGCAAAAATGAAAGTCGTAAAAAATAAAAAGGTAATTGTAAAAAGTAATTTGGTTGTCATGGTTTTTGATTTTGATAGAGCAAATATATTTTAACATTTTTTGTTAAAAAATATAAAATAACCCAATTGTAGAATTTCAGGGATGAGTTGTAAATTAGTTTTATTTGTATCTTAGCTTTTAGTTCAAAGTATTTAATAAAACATCTAATGAACATAGCAATTGCACAGATAAAACCTTTAAAAGGAGATATTTCAGCCAATATTGAAAAGCATATAAAATTTATTGAACTTTCAGTTTCATTAAATGCGAATGCTGTCTTTTTCCCTGAACTTTCGTTAACAGCTTATGAGCCAGAGTTGGCTAAAGCTCTCGCAACTCATAAAGATGACAAGCGCTTTGATGTCTTTCAGGAAATTAGTGATCTTAAAAACATTACTATTGGAGTTGGATTTCCGCTAAAAACTGAAAGTGGAATACAAATTAGTATGATTATTTTTCAGCCCAATAAAGAAAGTATTTCTTATTCTAAACAGCTACTTCACGAAGACGAATTGCCGTATTTTGAAAATGGAAAAGGCCAGGAAATAATCGAAATTGATAATCAAAAAATTATTCCGGCTATTTGTTTTGAAAGCCTGCAAACGGAACATGCACAAAAAGCAAGTGAACTTGGAGGTGAAATCTATCTCGCCAGTGTTGCAAAATCTCAAAACGGAATAGAAAAAGCGTTTGCGCATTATCCTAACATTGCTAAAAAATACATTATGCCGGTTCTAATGGCTAATTGTATTGAGGAATGCGATAATTTTGTAAGTGCTGGCTGCAGTGCTGTCTGGACAAAAGAAGGAAAATTAGCCGACCAGCTTGACAACAAAAACGAAGGTATAATCGTTTTTAATACCGAGACTGAAAAAGTTATAAAACAGTTTATCTAGAAATTGATTTTATATCTTTGATAATCACTAAGACCGAAAATTTAATTTTTAGAAATCACAAATAATCCATCGCAGTTATGTCAGAAAGCAAAAGAGTTTCGAATTTATATCAGTCCATTTATAATGGAAATCCGTGGCTAGAGGTTACTTTGGCACATACTTTAGAAAATGTAACGGCTGAGCAGGCTTACAGAAAAATAAATCCAAATTTAAACACGATTTGGGAAATTGTCAATCATTTAATTCAATGGAGAAGGAATATTTTAAGACGTATGCAGGGAGAAACCGTTACTACTCCTGACCATAATTATTTTGTACCAATTCTGGATTCGTCTGAAGCTTCATGGGAACAATCGTTGCAAAGCCTGGGGAAATCACAAGAATTATGGGATGCCTTTTTTGAAGATTTTGACGATCAGGATTTCGAAAAAATTTACGTGAATAATGGTCATACGTATTACGAGCATATTCATGGCATTATTCAGCACGATGTTTATCATTTAGGACAGATTGTTATTTTGAAGAAGTTGCTTTAATTATATAGTAATAATATAAAAATTGATCCTTTCAAGGATTAAAATCCGTTGCTACAATATAAAGCATTCCTCCGGAATTTTTTTGAGGAGTTCCGCAGGAACAAAATATATTGTAAGGATGGATTTTAATC
>Ga0247740_1000953_pt1 | contig 12847 bp, 9 predicted proteins | sample UWRJL148409B2_FD_180942 | JGI IMG/M metagenome (GOLD analysis project Ga0247740, IMG submission 180942) | Plant litter microbial communities from Arlington Agricultural Research Station in Wisconsin, United States - UWRJ-L148-409B-2 | ecosystem: Environmental > Terrestrial > Plant litter >...
CACGACTGCAGACAAATGCCATTTCTTCCATCTGCTCATCTCACACGATACGACATGCTACCAATCAACACGATTGCACGACTTAACGACATCATATCACCGGCGTTATAAACCATCAGCCATTGCAAGCTGGGACTATCCTTGGAGGATTATTTGCGGTCGTCATCAACCATGACATGTTGAGCATAGCGAGAGGAGTTTTGGGTTTCCTTTGAGCGTGCGTCAACGGAAAGCTCCGCTGTTACAATGGCATCGAGATGCTAGCTTCAATGAACACTAGTACATAGCGCGTTTTCCGTGTATGTGCCGATCAGCAGCGAGGAGCCTCGTACGAACACCCTCGCCACTGGTCGGACTAGATCGCGATCCGTATCTGTTTCAATCTTAATTCTTATGGTACAGCACTCTTGTAGCTTCCTCAAATCCCGGCACTGCCGTCTCCAGGTCTATCATGTATCCGAAGGCTTCACACGTTAGTGGAGACTGCGATGTATTACCTCACGGCGTACCACCCTGTCAATGCTCTCCTACTCCTCACATAGCTCCCTACGACGCACCTTGATCGTCTTCATCCTCTGGACTAGCTCCTCGTACTTCCTCGGCAAGATCTCCGCCAGATCCTTGCCTTCGAACTCGCTTGCATCGACACTCGACTCTTCCAGACGTTCTCTGTTCTCTTCCACGGATTTAGTGCTATCAGATTCTTCTTGAGCCCAGTAGAAGAAATCCTCGTACGTGCGTATTTTTGATATTGCAGGTGGGATTTTAGAACTTTTTAACTAGCCATTTACCTGCTTCAGAAGCTTTCGGGCCTTTCTTGGGCGTCGTTGTACTTCTTTATGGTCCTCTCTTGGGGCCGGACTTTTTTTGTTCGTCCCAGTGCGGTCGATACGAGCCTGTATTTGTCGAGCTCGGCTTCGTCGTCGGCTAGTGATGCAGGTATGGTCTCCATGGCTACTTCGGTATTCCTTCATCGAGCCAATCACTGGTAGAGCGTTGTTCAGTCGATGTGAGCCCACTCGCGTCTGATCGATAGTAATGGTAGCTTCCCAACTGGGTTAGCACTCGGCGTGTCTTGGCATTTGGAGATTCACGAAAGCCTCGAAGTGCACCCAACGTTACCCACAGACACCTACACCACAACCGTACCACCACTTCGACACTATCACACGCTTCCGAAGCCTTCGTCGAGATACCAAATATATCAAAGGAATCCGCGTAGACGCTTCGCGCCCTAAGATCCCTCACACCGTCCCATAACGATCGCGCGAGTACATCATGGCAGACAGGAAGCCTGGCGCATATAGCGCAAAGCCTGGCGGTGGCGATACGGATTTCCGCAAAACATACGACCGCGAGGAGTATGCACAAAAGGCAAAGGACAGGGAAGCGCGGGAGCGACAAGAGGGTAAGGAGAGGTACGCCGCCAAACTCGAGGGCAAGAAATACCACAAGAGAGCTTCAACACCCGAGGAAGTTCGAATGAGCACGGCCCGAGACGGGAGACTTGACGTGGCATCACGCATAGGCACAACGCAGCTTGTCAAAAGTGGTGCTATCGGTCGCTTCTCCGGCCTTGGATGGGTCTGTGAGACTTGCGATGGCCAGCCGAGTTTCATGAACAACATAGAGTATCTCGAACATTGTCAAACGACTAGACATCTGCGGTCGTTGGGCACGTCGTTTTCTGTGGAGCGGGCTGACGTTGCAATGGTGCGGGAACGTCTTCGTTGGCTTAGCAGAAAAAGGAAAGAGGCAATGAAACCGGAGATATTGGATCTGGACAAGCGGTTAGATGAGCGGAGGGAAGAAGAGGAAAAGGAACGAGAGGAAAAACGGAGGAAACGCAACGAAAAGCGGAGGTCCAAGAAACAGCAAGAGGAATGGTAAGCGCTCCGACGGAGGTCGCGACTATTGAACACCGAGTTTGTAATTGCCAGGCAGGAAGAGGATGCATATGGCGCTTGGATGAGCTTCACATTCGGTAGGAGTCGGTTTCGAGGAGGCTGTTGGGCATTCTGGACGAAAAGCGGACCAAGATTCTCACGGCGTTCACACGGATATACCCATTGTCACTATTGAATCAACACTATACGATACAATCAGCCCACTCGTATTTTTCATCACAAGAATTGTCGTGACTCTCGAGATTTAACGCCGTTGATCTCCGCCCGGCCCCTCCATCAAAGCTAGATGGGTGACATAAGTGTGATATTCGACTTGCTTGACGCCATCGCTGCATCGAATGGATTTCTAAGCACTGCCATCTTGAGGAGTAGCTTGGCATATAAGGTTAAATGGATGCTACCTATTGTCGAGCCTTATAGCACGCTGTACTCGCGTCTTTATTATATCTTACCATTCCATCTTCCAGCTATTTATCATCGACAACCTTGCCCCGCCACTTGACTCGCAAACTTACCGAGCCTCAACAACCCAATCATGGCTGCTAACGACAATGCACTCAAGCTCACCTTCTACACCAATCATCGATGCCCGTTTGCGCATCGCGTGCACATCGTGCTGAGGGAGCTGGGTTTGAAGTACGAGGAGGTCATCATTGACCTTGATACGCCGAGGGAACCGTGGTATCTAGAGATTAATCCGGTACGTGTAACCATCAGTGGCTCATACGCTTAGTATCCTGCACAATTGTGAGGAACTTCTTGAAATCGTTGGGGTCCTTAGTGCTACTAGGGTTGCATCGCGCGTTTACTAAGATATTTTCGGCGTACTATCTGTTCGCGACGAGCGTGTTTCTTTCCTCCGTACATCGAGGCTAGCACTTCAATGTACTCATCGAAGCCTCACTGACTCCTTCTTCCTTAGCGAGGACTTGTCCCTAGCCTCAGAATCAACGACGACATCATTACCGAGTCTGCCATCGTCGCCCAATTCCTCGTCGATGCCTTCCCCTCGCACCTTTTCCCGGCCACAGGCGGCGTAGATGCGGCTCTGAAGCGCGCCCGCATCAACTTCTTCACCGACACCTGGAACACCAAGGCAAACAGCTACCTGTATCAGATCACCGTGAAGGATGGTGAGGAGAGGGACAAGCTTGTCGACGAATATTTGGCAGTGGTGAAGGAAGAAATCGAGCCGCTGCTGAAGGATGCGAAGCCCTTCTTCGGAGGAAGTGACAAGCTCACCTTCGCAGAGGTGAGTACCAGAGGAGCAATCTTGTAGACATTGAACTAACGAAACGACAGGTCATTGTGGCGCCATTTCTCGTGCGCAGCTATGCCTTCGCAAAACACGGCGTATATCCAAAATCCCTCATCTCTGGTTTCGATGCTCTTCCGAACTTCTCCAGATGGGCCAAAGAAATTCTCAAACATGACAGTGTTCTTTACGTCTTTGATGAGGAGTCTATTGTTGCCGCAACGAAGAAGAGATTTGCGAAGGTAAGCGCTGATAGCAAGTGAGTACGACGAAGTATCGGGTGCAATTGACGGAGACATGAGCGCGATTATTCCAGAACAACTCCCAATGCAAACGTTCATGCCTCTATATATACTCATGCGTAACACTGTCCATTGAATGTAATGTTGTAGTTGACGGGCGCGTCCATCATCTCAGATATCACGAACATCGACACGGAATAGCCTTGCAGACATACTGAGCCATAACACCACTATGTTTGACCAATCATCTGTGATCGATACGCTACGATAAAGGGTCGCCTTTCCAGATGCAAATGCTTGATGAAAGTACCGACATGAAGATCACGCTGAAGAACAAAGACAACATGCACGAGTACGAACGTACGCGACAAAACACATAACAACCACCTGGTCCAGCTTTTCTCCTCCTCTGACAACATGTTTTCTTTCAACGACTCGCTCAGTATCTTGAGCCCCGACGTGTACGCTTCGTCGGAGGTAGTGAGTTGTCGGCCGCACTGAGCTGCATCATAATCTCGGCTGCATCGAGCTCTTTCAAGGTGTGAATACCGTTTCTATAGTTGTCCATGCTGGCGTCTGAATACTTGTTGGGCGTTGCCAATCCCGTCGGAGGTCGACTGATCTCATCTACGGTGTTCTTGTCGCCGTATGCGGCTTTCGAATGCATCCGCTTAGTTCGAAGCGGTTCGTCGTAGTAGCCTCCAGGCACAGATGTTGGCAACACTTGATGAAGTGGAGGCAAGCATCTGTTTGGAGGGCTGAACCCCGGAGAGTGGAAAACTATCGGTGATGCCGGGGATTGGGACCGGTTTACCGATTTCCACGTTGTGCTGCGTGGCGACACTTGCGGCGAGAAGAAGAACTTGCCGCTGTGGTCCGACTCGGTGCAATACCCACTCTCTTCCTCCGAACTTCTTGGACGGTCCTGCTTTGTTTCTTTCGCGCCCCAAGGGGGAAGACCGAATTGTAGCCTCGGCGACTTTATCTCTGTCGACATGTTCGGCGCAGCAACCTGGTATGAGGCACCTTCCAGCCGAAAGCGGTTTGTTTCGTTGGTACAGTACCGTACAACGTCACTTTCAATGAGAAACTTGGCGTAGCCTGGATCACTTGGAAGAAGGCAGGTGGATGGAAAGTCGTTGCCGAAAACAGGTGTAAGAGCCCATCGAATTTTGTAGCAGAATGTCGCTGCTATCGCTTTGGCGGCTTGGAACGGCATCCAGTATCCTGGAAAGGTCAGTGAACCGACTATCGAATTGTTTGGTGTGACTGACCTTGACACACAAGCGCACCGCCAGTTATGCTATAGCTGATTTCCTTCATCCCTGGGTTCTCCCTCAATGCTTTGGCTGGTATCGTCTGCGAATGTCAGTACTTCTTTCACCGGATTCTGACCACTTCACGGACCTTAGAGTACTTCAACGATTTGAAGAAGGGCGTCATCCGGACTAGCCCAACATTGTAGTCCCACACGACGACATACTCCTTATCCTCTCCAGGGACTTTGTAAGTGTACTGAAACACTGTGGCCCTGTTAGTTCGAACAGCAGTAGCAACGGACGGAACTCACTCTCGAAAGCATCTCTCCCAGTCTTCTCTAAGAAATCCTTTTTGTCGCTGTTGTAAGGTATATGTCGAGCGCCTTTTTTCATGATCTCTCCCATCGGGTTTATCTGGAATCGGCGATGCTGGGCTGCCAGGTCTCGATCGTCACCAGCTTCGTACGCAGCATAGTTGATGAAGCCGACGATTTTGTTGCCATCTGAGAAGATCGCCGCGTCTTTTGGTACTTTATGTCGTTTTGGTACAGAAGTGTACGACACCGCTGGACAAGGTAGAGATGCTGGCGTCGGCGACTCTGAGCTTCGACAGCCGCGGCGATCGCTACAGAGGGGGTTGAGAAGGGATGCAATATTCATGGCCATAACTGTTTGGTACGGCTTGCGCGGGAAGAGATTCGTGAGAGTTTGTGACCGAAGAAGCGGTGCACTTCGACCCTTTGTTGCGCGTTCGATAAGGATGGACTTGCGGAGAAGGTCCAGGGTGGAAAGCACGACTTTGCTACCGTGGGACGATCGTTTCTTTGGCTAGACGGAAACTTGGCGAGAGTGGTCGACTAGAGAAGATGCTGACCTGCAGTGCGTTTGTAGATTGTTCACGAAGCGATGAACGCGTCCCGAGAGCCAGCGATATCGCCGAACAACACCCCCACCACCTGTACATGCGATCTATCCCTCGTCAGTCTCCATTGTCGAATGAGAAGAGGTTGTCATCATACGTACGTACTGCGTTCGAATGCAGATCTGCAGACAGTCGGACTGAAGAGCCTGAAAGTCCTGCCAGCGATGGAAGAGACCTACGCGCTGACGCTCTCCGAGACTGAACGTGATCTACCGGCAAACGGAAAGGTCCCGTGGCGATAAGATGCGCTCTTGCTTGGTGTCCAACGGATTGTTCGGTTCGGCTATCTTGGGAGGACTGCTCGACCAGTGACTTTCGGCTATGGGGCGGTGACAGGTCAGCACATGTTGAAACGAACAATGTTCGAATAAGATGCTTCACTTACCGATTACAGATAATTCGGCCACCGGTATACTCAGGTTCGTTTGACGCTCGTGGATGATAGCCCAGCGTTCGGGCAGAACCAGCTTGGGAAAATGTGACCGAAGCGGACGGAAGACTAGCGATAGTACATTGGGTTGTACCCGTTTCCTTTTAACAGGACAGAGCTGTTATTCTCCTGGCCCGCTAGCTGCTTCGCCTACCCGAAAGCGCGTCGCCAAAGCTTGTCCAAGCTTCTGCAGACGCTCGTCCGGTGTGCAAGAGGAGCATATGCTGGGTTTCAGTACACACACTAAATGGCTTGACAGGCTGCGAGATGGCAGATGCACCGATTGGTCCATGCGTCTACTACCAAAAGAAGGCCACTGGGAGCATCAGGGCGTGTCGGTGGGGGCGTCAAATCGAGGCTTTTGTTGCACGGCGTCAAACGCTCCTCCCGCCTTGAACCCTGCATGTTGACCGGGAAATTATGAGCTCCCTTTGTTCTAAACATTTTGGAGTGGCTTCCAAACAGCAAAAAACAACAGTCGAACCGGCAGTGCGAACGCGTAGCAACGAATTTGGCTGCAAGCCATTGCGTCCACTAACTGCGAAAACGGCACTACAGACGTTCTAACATGATGGGAACTAGTGTATCCTAATATAATGTGCTCTTCTGGGTGTTAAGATGGCTTTACAACGAGTAAACTTATGAAGCCCTGGCGTCAGTCGTGACTGCGATCGAACGATTTGCTTCCAGCGTCCCAGGCCGCCACGACCAGGACCCACCACCCTGCGACCTCTCCAACCACCATTCTGTATCCCGGCCGGTATCATTTGTTCTGTCATGCTCTTTTCCGGCATGGCGTCTGAGGAACGAATCGGTACACTGTTTATCTGCAGACACCCGCGAGCACAAGCGCACGCACCAATCTTGGCCGCAACGCAAACGTGGTCCATTTCCCTTGTAGCATGCACATCTCGGTTGCGTATGCAATTGAGAGGCCGGTAAGAACGTCGGTTGGCGTTCACTCATGTCGGCGAAATGCGTTTTCGTTGAATCATCTGGCGTAAATACTCGAGGCTCACCACCCTGGCTGATTGCCATTATTGCCCGGCATAATCGATGGTCCTCACGAGATGACGAAACGAATATGTATGGGATTTTTACTTTCACTCTGGGGAGCAGACCCTCACTCGCTACAGATGAGAAACATGGCGCTTCCAGTGCAAGCCTATTCAGTTGCATGATCGGCTGGTCAATATTTGCGCCGAGCCGTGCTTCACCGGAAGCCACCGCACAAAGAGATTCGTTGCAAGATGAAAGAGCGGTGTTCACTGTCTCAGTTTTGACCGCCAGCAAAGCGCAAAGTACAAGCTGCAGGTTGAGTCAAAGACATCGGAGCTGTGTTGACCGTAGCGATCCTTGAACGCAACCTGAGCAGTGCCTAACGGAAATGTTCTTCCAAACTTTCACTGCGTCGTCCGAAACCTGTGCACTGAGGAGTTTGAATTAGCGAGAGTGGTTCCATGGCGAGGCTGGCATTTCTCAAACCTGGGCTACATGGGCACCGTCATGTGAGAAGCCGCTATCACTGCGCTCGACCGGCGGTGGAAGATTCGACAACACATACCCATCGCATTGATGTAGAGGCGCGAACTGGCATCATGTGCCGCCTCAAGCTCGGCAATAGCCGTCATTGGTCAAAGCCAATGCAGCATTGTGAATTCAAGTCATTCGCTCAACGCCAAAGTAGAGGAGAACGATATATACCACGCAATGCACCGCTGTATTTGGCTGGGGATGTTGCCGGCCCCTCTTCTTAACACGATCCGGCCGAGAAAGAGGTCGTGGATAATAGGTTCACTGCCAGACCGAGAAGATCACTTACGGCTGCCTGCACCTCGAACCCAGTTCCAGGCCAGACCAAGGACGATCGGCGTGCGGTGTGCACGGCGCTAATACATGTGAAGCACGCTTCGACCAAGTATGTCCTAATTCCTTTTCCGCTTCTGCACTGCTACACAAACCCAGCACATTGGATCAACGGACCTTTCAGGCAAATTCAACCTGGTCAAAGTCTTACAAGTCCTCCCCAGCGTGTATTTTTCCGCCCGGAGGCAATTATCACGATGCGAAGAACCTACTGACATAGGACAATGGAGCCTACAAGCTATTGTTGACTTCAGGGAGGTTCTGGCCAAATATAAAGCGCGGAGTTTAGCGCAAGCGAGCAGTGGGCGCTGTCAGGACCGCTATTCATCGGCCAAGTCTCAGCAAAGGGAGAAGCTGAAACTAGGCGGGCGGGCGTCGAGTGGCCTGAACGACAGCGTCACTCCAAGGCTTCACAGCGTGCACTGGCTCGACAAGTGTAGCCTGCACGACACAGCTGTCAAGATTTGACATGCGATGCCGGACCGTGGTCCTGCACGCAAGGTCCCAGCATCAAGAAACTACATACGGCTTCCTTCCGCTGCAGTGTTGTTTGTGGTGCATTCATTCATGCATTTCTCGCAGCACGAAGATAAAATCTTGCAATAACGGTTGTTGAGGTTGCGGGGACAATAAACGAGTACAAACAATACTGGTACAACAGGTAGTTCAGTTAGTGATCCTGTACAGGTTGCACCGACAACGTGGTGGCGCATCTACGTATGCACTGGAGCTAATAGCCACGCTCTGCGACGCTGCTACTAAGCACTATCTACAAAGTTGTCGTTGCGTAGTCGTTATTTTCGTCCCAAAACAGTACTCGCTATCTCTAGTCCTTTCATTAACCACGCCCCAGGGATGAGTGCATCCGCCATCGCTCCTAGTACCCTGCCACGAACGCACGCCCTATCACAGTCTTCTCTGCGCAGCACCAAGTCTGACGCGAACACCTGCCTCCAAGAGCAAACCTTCAGCCTGGTTCGACTAACCGATATGCGGTCCTATCTGGCCTCCACACGCTATACCGAATATCTCCTTCGTAACGCGCCGGCCAGCTGTACATCAACATCGACGGAACCACCATCCAGTGACTTTCATATGACCTGCGTCTACCACATTCCACGTATAAGCAGAGCACCTCCACGGTGCGCTGGAGCTCCCCCTCAGCATCTTGACAGCTGCATACCGAAGAACGGAAATCGAACAGAAAGCAATGGAGCGCGGCATATGGTACGACCAGCCTGTCAAAATCTTCGCAGCAATCGTGTGAGCGATTCGTTACACCCCGAGAACATAGAAGCCGTACCAGCGAGGGACATGAGTGCCTTGCGCAAGCATGCCACCCGGATCGCTCCGCATGTCCCTGCGGACCTGTCACGCTTGAAAAATAAACCCCATCGCACGTATTATGAACCCAAAGGCTATACTAGAGGCTTGACAGCGAACACCCGTCGTTCCGCGCACAACACGCTTCCCCGGCCCTCCCTTGAGCGGGTAGTGTATCCACTCCTCGCACATCCAGAGGCCCGCGCTGCAAACACGCGACACAGATGACGTTTGTGGGCCACACAACATCGACAAAGATGTGTACAAAGGGTTGTCATGTCTTAGGGAATTTCGAGGGCAGAGTGTCATCGTACATTCTGTGGTAGGTTCTCACTGACAGCTGCAGTGAAGCGAACAAGCTTTGTGGCGCCTTTGGTCGCGTTGGACAGGTCGAGGGCACGTTGCCTATTCCTCGTCAAACCCAGGGTGCGTGAGAGGGGTTATCCTTGATGAGTGAGGTTATCTTTCCTTGTGACGCCTGTTATCACGTCGGAAGTTTTACCTTGTGTGAAGTTCTTGGAGATAGCTGTGCGCTCTTCTGGAAGCGACTGTGAAGGTGCTGAAGTGAGACGGGAGATAAATCGTACCGCAAAAGAAGCGCATGTACAACGACCCTTCTTTAGTGCTACTTCTGTGAGAGTCTGGACCGCCTATGTTGGCTTCGAGGGATCAGAGATGCGTCGACGACCACCCCTATCCCCATTCACGCATACGTCCCCGTCAACCCCTTGGTTACTAGCAGACCCTCTCCTCTTTGCCCAACCAACGCTAACATCTCAACATCATATATTCGTCCATACACTTATTGCCCCATTCGGTCGTGTCTTGCTCGTGGCACTCAGAGCATTTGTCATACCCTCAACCGATTGGCTCATCTGCTCATCGATCGGCGCGGGAGCTAACGCGCAGATGCCGCTTTGATGTCGTGGTCGATGGGACTGTTGCAAGTGTTGGATTTGGTGAGCGAGTGGATTGGACGAACGGGCTTACAAGGTGTGGTATCGTGGAAGGAGTGGTAGTTTGGATGACAGCTTAGTGGTAGCCGTTGCGGTGCAAGGGTGGTCTGCTCGTGGTGTTGTGCTAGTGGGATCATGAGGGTCTGTTGGGGTTCGCGGGGAAGGTGTACGCCTCATTTTTGGATCGAGTGAGCATATAGGGGAGGGGTGTATGATATAAGTTGGTTGGAACAGCAGTGACAAACCCCTTTCAGTCTGACGTCGTCTTGCTTTCCTACTTTCCATCGCTTCCTCTTTTTCTACCGTCCGACATTCTCAACCTGAAAACAACGCACACTGTCGCACGAATAGCGGAGCTAGGCGCCGCAGCCCATCCATATCGTATCAATCTGTCTCCACTTGAGGCCATTCTGTTCAACCCCTCCGTACCGATACCTCTGTTCCCTCATGCTCCAATGCGCCGTTCAATCAATGCATCGTCCACTTACTAGCGCTGTTAGTATCCACCGCACATTTGACGTTGTTCCCGCTAGGCAACGGGAACCATCCAGGTGAGCGGTAGACATCTCCACGCGCTCAGTCTCCACGCAAAGCGCCGTCATGCACTCCTTCCCGTCGCCGCGATCCACCCAGTGGTGGCTCCTGATGCGTGTAGTTCTCCGGCCACAACCCGTTCATCCGAGCACTACGATATTGACAGCGGGAGCTTGCCGAAGTCTAGCTTCAACCCAGCTTACTGGCTGGACCATGTTCATCTCCGATGCATCATTGAGTGAGAAAATGAGCGTGTAAAATAGCAAGACGCTCAAAACTCGGAAATCCTGATCAGTTGTCGGCTCGTTCACCGATTTCGCCACGTCTTTTACTGCTTCTGTAAAGACTTTTGGTATGCATCGCCTTTCAGCAGCATGTTGGAGGCCTCGAACGAAGTTCTACTGGTTGATCTGAGGGGGTTGATACCGTACGTCCTCTGGAAAGCGTCGTCAACAATAGCTACTACTACGTCGAGTGCCTGAAGGCGTCTAGTTTGGTATTTGGGCTCACAATATACCTGATGTCTCAAGCCCTCTGGGAACCTGCATGAGAAGCAGCACACTATCTAATGTGTTTACTGTTTTTGGATGGTGTGTGATCTCCGACAACCACCTATATCCTGTTACGTTGTCAGTATCAATCTTCAATACTGGCGATTGCTAGCCGTCCATGTTGCCGTAGGTCGTAAAATGCCTTCGATATTTGAAAAACTCTAGTCAAGTTCGCCAAGCAGACCTGTAGTAGTGTTGAAACAGTTTCCACCACATCGAGATACACTTCAGCATACCATACGCCGCCAGTGAGCTCCCGGAAATAAAGTAAAAAGGCACGACGATCACAAGTCTCATGTTAGATAACAGAAGTGAAGTAATCAATCAGTCGCATTGCTATGCAATTTAAACAAGAAAAGCTCTACAAAGACCCAGCTCGGGGTGGGTCATCAAAGCCGCTATTCGCCATGCAATCATAACAAAACCGGGAGGCTCCATCGCAGCTCTCAGAATACCAATACCAGTCCCTAAAGAACGCCGAAAAACAAAAAAACATACATGGTCCTAGAGGACTTCGGACTGGGTAGGTATTCACACGCAAACACCAACCACGACAGCGACCCGTCCGCGGCTCTATATACACAGGCCCATCATTCACGTCAACACAATCATGAGCGACATTGCCAAAGCCAAACTAGTGGCCAGGGCGTGGGGTAGGGCGTGGAGACGGGTTGTAAGTCCAAGCGCCGTCTTTAACAAGGCGCTCGCGAGCTTCACGCTCCTTGCGCTTCTCTTCGTCCGTAACCTGATCGTGGGCCCAATAGGCACTACTTGTACGCTCGCGGAAACGTTTGTGCCTCTCCTTGTTGGGAAAGACCTGCTCCATGTTCAACGGAGCAATAGGGCCGAAGATCTGCTCAGGGTCGACCAGCTGCTGCTGCGACAACAACTCGCGGAGATTCGGCGTATTGACCCAGCTTGGTTGCTCAAATTCATTGTCAGAGTCCTCATCTTCGGAGTCCGTCATGATCTCTGGAAGCTTTATCTCTTCGCCATTCTGGTATTGTATCTGCGGCGGTTGCAACGGCTGGACTGGTTGAGCTGGCTCGGCAAAAGGAATCCTGCCCTTAGCGAACTGTGCGTGAGCAGGCGTTATCGGGTTCATCTTTGCTTGCTGCGACGGGCGCTTGGGGGGCCTGTGCGGTTGTTCGTCGTTGTCTGGCTGGAATGGACGTTTGACCGGCGGTTTGATAGGATTGACTGGCGGAACGTTGATGCGGTTCGCATCCTGAATAGTTTGCATTCGCGCAACGGGTCTGGCAGCAGCAAGGTCTGCACGAGGCTGGGTAGCGGGAGCTTTCGGCTTCTCTAATGGCTTCTCTGTGACCTTCTGTGGCTGTGGTCGGCCTATGCGAGGCGCAGACTTGGCAGCAGGCGCAGGTGCGGGTTTTGAAGTGGGTCCCGACTTGGTTGACATAGATGAAGCTGGCCTTATAGATGCAGTTTGGGCAGGTCTAGACGTAGGTGGAGCAACCCTTGATACAGCATAGGCAGACTTCTGGACGACAGGAGCTGCTGCAACAGGAGCAGTAAGCACAGGCCTGGGAGCCGCAGCTGGGGGCTGTCCGTAGCGACTGCTGTTGAGCTTGACCATGATGTGCT
>Ga0247740_1000954_pt1 | contig 12841 bp, 9 predicted proteins | sample UWRJL148409B2_FD_180942 | JGI IMG/M metagenome (GOLD analysis project Ga0247740, IMG submission 180942) | Plant litter microbial communities from Arlington Agricultural Research Station in Wisconsin, United States - UWRJ-L148-409B-2 | ecosystem: Environmental > Terrestrial > Plant litter >...
CCGCGTGCTGCTCGATGGGCACGCGCTCATGCGCGAGCGCAGCGTATTCGTCGCCCAGCCAGCGTCCAGTTCGGCATCGAAGAGGGAAGCATCGTGAAAATTGCAGTGAGAATCGGGCTTGGTTTTGCGGTGGCGCTGTGCGTCTTGCTGCTCGTCGGGGTGACCGTGCATCGCAACACGACGGCGCTGATCGACGACAGCCGATGGGTCTCCCACACCCACTTGGTGCTCGAAAAGTTGGGTGCCATCACCTCCGGGCTGAGGGAAGAAGAGGCGGGTATTCGCGGTTTCGCGCTGACCGGTCAAGAAGAACACTTACAGAATTACCGGGACGTACGCGGGCGCATCAACGAAGCCCTCAGCAGCTTGGTGACCCTGACCGCCGACAACACCGCGCAGCAGGCGAGGTTGCCCGAGCTCCGTCGAGCCCTGGATGCCAAGTTCGAGTCGATGGCCGAGATCGAAACGGCGCGTCGACAGAAGGGTTTGGAGGCTGCATCCGCGATTTTGGCGACGGGCGCCAGCAAGCGCTTCATGGATCAAGTGCACGCCGCGGCCGATGCGATGGCGCAGGACGAGCAACGGTTGCTCCGGGCTCGCGACGAGAAAACGCACGACACGGCTCAGGCCTCGCTCAGCACGATCGTCTGGGGGACGGTGTTCGCGCTGCTGTTCGTGCTCGTCGCAGGCGTGCTGATTACGCGCAGCATCACCCGACCGATAGACGCTATGCTCAAAGGTGTGGCCGAAATCGCCGGGGGAAACCTCGGCTATCGCCTAGACGCGGGCGCCCAAGACGAACTCGGACTGCTCGCCAGCTCGTTCAACAAGATGACCGAGAGCCTGGGCACCACGATGGTCAGCGCCGATACCGAGAAGCAGGCACGGCAGCGAATCGAGGTCTTGCTCGGGGCGATCGCCGAGGCGGGCAATGGGCTGGTCAGTGCAACGGCCGAAATCCTGGCGGCGACTACTCAACAGGCGGCGGGTGCCCAAGAGCAGGCCGCGGCCGTGCAGCAGACCGTGACCACGGTCGACGAGGTGGTGCAGACCTCCGAGCAGTCGGCGACCCGAGCCCGCACCGTCTCCGAATTGTCGCAGAAGTCTCTGGAGTTCAGCCGTTCGGGTAGGAGGGTGGTCGACGACAGCGTGCAGGTGATGGAATCGGTGCGCGACCAAGTCGAGTCTTCCGCCGAGAGCATTTTGGCGCTCGCGGAGCAGGCGCAAGCAATTGGCGAAATCATCACCACCGTCAACGACATCGCGGAGCAAACCAATCTGTTGGCGTTGAACGCCGCCATCGAGGCCTCGCGCGCCGGCGAGCACGGCAAAGGCTTCGGGGTGGTTGCCTCCGAGGTCAAGCTGCTCGCGGACCAATCCAAGAAGGCGACCGCTCAGGTCCGCCGCATCCTCGGTGAAATCCAGCGGGCGACGAACGGGGCAGTGATGGCCACCGAAGAGGGCACGAAGAGCGTCAATTCGGCAATGAAGGTGATTTCGCAGGCGGGGGACACGATCAAGACGCTCGCGGAAATGATTCACGAGGCCTCGCAGGCCGCCAGTCAAATCTCGGCTTCCGCGAGTCAGCAAGCCACGGGCATGGCGCAGATCCACCAAGCCATGCGGAACATCTCCCAAGTCACCAATCAGAATCTCGGCTCGACTCGTCAAACCGAGCAAGCCGCTCGAGATCTCAATCGCCTCGGTGAGAGGTTGAAGGAGCGTCTCATCACCTTCGAGGGCCAGCGAGCTTGAATCGAGACGAGCTCATCCGGCGGCTCACCGCCACGTTCCTCGAGGAGCTCGCGGAGCACGTGCGCGTGTTCAACGCGGAGTTGCTCTTGCTCGAGCAAAATCCACCGCCGGCGCGGCGTTCGGAAGCAATTCACGCTTTGTTTCGCGCTGCGCACAGCCTCAAGGGCGCGGCGCGAGCGGTCAGTGCCACTGGCATCGAGGGGGTGGCGCACCGCTTGGAGGATTTGCTTTCGCGGATTCGCGACGGACGGCGCGACCTCACGCCCGATCTCTTCCAGATCCTGTTTGCCGCCGCGGACGGCTTCGAGGGCGCTGGTCGCCGATTCGCCGAGGGGTCGGCGCTCGACGCCGGCTTGGCGCCGCTACTCGAGCGCGTCGAGCTCGCGCTCAGGGCGCCGGATTCTCCGCCGGCTCCGCTCGAGCCGAGCGTGCTGGGCAGCGGCGAGCCGACGCGCGTGGCGGCCCCTTCCGCCGTCCCTGCGCCGCCGCCTGCCGCGGCACCGTTCGTTCCCGTCATTGCTCCGCAGAATCTCTCGCCACCGGATGTCGGCGTCGACCCACCGGCCGTGGCCGCGGTCAGCGCGCCTCAAACCGGCTTCGTGCGCATCGGTCATGCCCGGCTGGATCTGCTGCTCCGTCAGGGCAGTGAGCTCACCATCACCCGTCGTCGCTTCGAGGCTCGGCGCGAGGAGCTGACCGCGACTCAGGAAATGCTCTCACGGTTGCGGGGCGAGTGGAGCGCGGGGGCGCTCGCGCTCCGTCGCTTCAAGAAACGCGGCGCGCGCGAGGCACAGTCGGAGATAGCAACCGAGTTTCCGCGACGACTCGAGCGGCTGGTATCTCATACCGACGACGAGCTAGCTCGGCTCAGCCGAGAAATGGAGCGCATCTCGAACGCCTTGCGTGAAGACTCGAAGGCGCTCGAACGCGTGGCCGCGCCGCTCGAAGCGCAGATCCATCAGCTGCGCTTGTTGCCCTTTGCGCAAGCGTGCGAGGGACTCTCGCGCGTGGTTCGCGATTTGGCCGTTGCGCAGAAGAAGCAGGTAGATTTGCGGGTGATCGGCGGGGAGATCGAGGTCGACCGTGGCATCGTGGAGGGGTTGCGCGAGCCGCTCTTGCACCTAGTGCGGAACGCGGTCGATCACGGCTTGGAATCGCCGGACGAGCGTGTGCTCGCAAACAAGCCGGTGCGCGCCAGCTTGACCATCGCAGTCGTGGCGGCGGGCGATTCGGTCGAGGTGAGCGTGGCCGACGACGGCCGCGGTTTGGACCGAGGGGCAATTGAACGCGGTCTGAGAGCGCGGGGCGCGGGTGATGGCGGGCCGGTGAGCGAGCTGGAACGCGCCATCTTCTTGCCTGGTTTTTCGACGGCCAAGGCGGTCACGGATGTGTCGGGGCGCGGCGTCGGGCTCGACATCGTGAAGACCTCGGTCGAGCGGATGAACGGTAGCGTCTCGGTCGGGGAAAGCGCTACGGGCACGCGCTTCGTGTTGGTATTGCCGCTGACTCTGAGCACTGTCCGCGTGCTGTTCGTGCGCGTCGGGGGTGAAGTCTTGGCCCTGCCATCGGCGGCGGTCGAAGTGTTGCTGCGCGTCGCCAGCAAAGACTTGCAGACTCTGGGTGAAAAGACGGTCATTGGTTATCGCGGCGCGCCCATCCCGACCGCTCTGCTCGCGCCCATGCTAGGCCTCACCCCGAGCGATCGCGACGCGGATGGGGCGTTGATGGCCGTCGTGCTCCGCGCCGAGGGCCGGCGCGCCGCACTGGTCGTCGATGAGTTTTTGACCGAGCAAGACGTCGTGCTCAAGGCCCTCGGTCCTCGCGTTCAAGACTTGCCCTTCGTGTCGAGCGGCACGCTGCTTCCGACCGGTGACGTGGCGATGGTGCTCAAACCGGCCGCGTTGCTCGCCTCGGCGCTGGAACTAGCGTTGTTCAACCCGGTAGGTGCGAGCCGTACGCAAACGCAAGCGCGTCGGCGGCTCCTCCTTGCGGACGACTCGCTGACGACGCGCGCCTTGGAGCGCAGTATTTTGGAGGCGGCGGGCTACGACGTCGTGGTCGCAGTCGACGGTCAGGCCGCGTGGCAGCTGCTGCAGGAGCGCGGCGCCGATCTACTCCTGAGTGACGTAGAGATGCCGCGGATGGACGGCTTGGCGTTGACCAAGACCGTGCGCGGCTCCGCACGGTTTCGCAATCTACCGGTGATCCTGCTGACTTCTCGGGATAGCGCGGAAGACCGCGCACGTGGGCTCGAAGCGGGCGCCAACGCCTACCTGATCAAGAGCGCGTTCGACCAAACAAAACTCCTTCAAGCCATCGAGCAATTGCTGTGAGGAAATCGTGATCCGCGCCCTGATCGCCGAAGACAGCGCCACTACTTTGGAGCTCCTCGTGAATATGCTCGAGAGCGATCCGGAGATTCGCGTCGTTGCGCGCGCGAAGAACGGCGCCGAAGCCGTGGCGTTGACGAAGACGATTCGCCCCGACGTCGTGATCATGGACATTCACATGCCGGTATTGGACGGCTTCCGCGCCACACGGCAAATCATGATCGAGTCGCCGACGCCGATCGTGATCGTTTCCGCCACTTTGGACGTAAAGCAGGTGGACGTATCCTTGCACGCGCTGAGGCTCGGCGCGCTGTCCGTGCTCGAGAAGCCGTTCGGTCCCGGCGACGCGAATTTTCCCGAGACCTGCGATCGTTTCATCGAGACGGTACGCGCCATGTCGGCCGTGAAGGTCGTCCGGCGCTGGGCCACGGACAGCAGCATGCCGCCGCCCGACCCGAGCGTAGAGCCGCGCTCTGCGCCGCAAATCATCGCTATCGGCGCGTCGACGGGCGGCCCGACCGCGCTTTTGCGGGTGTTGTCCGATTTGCCGGCCTCGTTGCCGGTCCCGATCTTGATCGTGCAGCACATGGCGCCGGGTTTCGTGGCGGGGCTCGCGAACTGGCTCTCCGATGGCACGGCGCTCAAGGTCAAAGTGGCGGAGCAAGGCGAGCGGCTAGAAAACGGCGTTGCCTACATTGCCCCCGACGACCAGCATTTGGGTTTACTCGACCGGCGCACCATCCTGGTCTCGACTTCGCCAGCATGCGGCGGCTTTCGCCCCTCGGCCACGACTCTATTCGAGTCCGTGGCGAGAACGTACGCAAGCTCAGCGGTCGCGGTGATCTTGACGGGTATGGGGGATGACGGCTGCACGGGCCTGGGCGCGGTCCGTCGAGCCGGTGGCCGGATCATCGCTCAAGACGAGGCGACTTCGGTGGTGTTTGGCATGCCCGGGGCGGCGGTTGCCGCCGGTCTACCGACCATCACGTTGCCGCTCGATCTGATCGGGCCGCGGCTCCAAGCTTGGTTGGGACCGCAGCCGACCGTCAATCGCGTGAAAGGCTTCTAAGGGAATGACAAGGATCTTGGTCGTCGAGGACAGCCCGACGCAAGCAATCGAGCTGCAGTACTTGCTGGAATCCGCAGGCTTCGAAGTGATCGTCGCGCGCGACGGTTCGAGCGGGTTCGAGCGCTGCAAAGAGCCCGCTATCGACGTGGTGCTGAGCGATGTCGTGATGCCAGGCATGGACGGCTACGAGCTGTGCAAACGCATCAAGGCCGAATCCGCCACGGCCAACTTGCCCGTGATGCTGCTGACCTCCCTCTCCGATCCGATGGACATCATCCGCGGTCTGGAGTGCGGTGCGGACAATTTCCTCACCAAACCGTACGACGGGGCGTACCTGATTGGGCGCGTGCGGCGGCTGCTCGAAAATCGCGCCCTGCGCGGCGATCGCAAGGTATCGCTGGGGGTGGACGTGCTGCTGATGGGCAAGCAGTTCACGATCAACTCGGAAAAGGAGCAGATGTTGGATCTGCTCCTTTCGACCTTCGAGGAAGTCTTGCGTTCGCGCCAGCGCGAGTTCGAAGCCAAGCTCAGCGAGCAGACCCTGCGCGAGTCGCAGCGCTTTTTGCAGTCGGCGCTCGACGCTATCACCCGCCAAATTGCGATCATCGACAGTCACGGTAATATCCAAGCGATCAACGCCTCTTTCCGGCAGTTTGCCCTCGAAAATGGCTGGGATGCGGGCCGCAAGCTGGAGGGTGCCAATTACTTCGAGACTTGGCTCGGCACGATTGGCGCGCGCGAGCACGGCCGCAAACTCCAAGAGGGCTTGCAGTCCGTGCAAACCGGTCAGCAGAGCTCATTTTTTCTCGAGTACTCGACCCAAGTCAAGAGTGCGACGCGCTTCTTTGCTCTGTCGGTGGCGCGCTTCCCAGACCGGGGCAGCTTCTTGCTCGCGGTCGAGCATGAAGACATCACCAGTCGCAAGCAGCTCGAACGACAGTTTCATCACGCCCAGAAGATGGACGCCATCGGTCAGCTCGCGGGGGGCGTCGCCCATGACTTCAACAATCTGTTGACCGTGATCCGGAGCTACGGCGACTTGCTGATGCAAGAGTTCCCGCCCGGCGCGCCGCAGGTCGGCGACCTAGATCAGATCTTGAAGGCCACCGACGCCGCGAGTGCATTGACCAAGCAGCTGCTCGCGTTCGGCCGCCAACAAATGGTCAAGCTGGAAGTGCTGGACGTGAACACGATCATCGGCGAGCTGGACAAGATGCTGCGCCGCTTGATCGGGGAAGACATCGAGTATGCCACGGTGCTCGAGCAAAGCGTCTCCCGTGTCGAGGCGGATGCCGGGCAAATTCAGCAAATATTGATGAATTTGGTGATCAATGCGCGCGACGCGATGCCCAGCGGCGGCAAGCTCACGGTCGAGACCAAGGGCGTTCTCCTAGACGAAGCATACTCCAACTCGCACGACGGCGTCGCCCCCGGCCGCTACGTTTCGATCGAGGTCACGGACACTGGCACGGGCATGAGCAACGAAGTGCAAGCGCGGATCTTCGAGCCGTTCTTCACCACGAAAGACATCGGCAAGGGCACCGGGCTCGGGCTCTCCACGGTTTACGGGATCGTGCAGCAGTGCCACGGACACATCTGGGTCTACAGTGAGATCGATCGCGGGACCACGTTCAAGATCTATCTCCCGGGCGTCGATCAGCCCCTATCGCATTCGCGGTCGCCGTCTGCGCCCGCCCCCAGCGCTGGTGACGAAACACTGTTGGTGGTCGAGGACAACGCGGCCGTGCGCTCGGTGCTGTGCCGCGTGCTGAGGGATGCCGGTTACCTGGTGTTGGATGCCTGTGACGCGGTCCAGGCGTCTGCCATTTGCGAGACGCACTCCAAGCCGATTCACTTGCTGCTGACCGACGTGGTGATGCCGGGAGTGAGCGGCCCGGAACTCGCCGTCGAGCTGATGCAAAAGCGCCCGGACATGAAGGTCTTGTTCATGTCTGGCTATTCGGGCACCGCGATCACGCGGCACGGCGTGCTCCGGGAGGGCTTGATCTTCCTGCAAAAGCCATTTTCACCTGGTTCGGTCACCCGCGCGGTGCGGGCGGCGTTGGCTCCGGGCGCGACCTGAGCGGCTGGCGCGACCTGATGTTTGTCAGCGTTCGGCCTTCGCGATAGACCGAACGGATGTCCGTCGCCGTTCGTGGCCTCGTGTGTGCCGCGCTCCTCGTAAGCCCTGCCGTCGCTCGGGGCCAGACGAGCCCTCCCTCCGCAGATGCACCACCAGCTCCTGGCCCGGCCGCATCGACGTCGACGCTGCCCGTACGGGTGTACATGCGCAGTGACGAGAAGCCACTCACGTTCTCGGCGCGCGCGCGAACCGACACCGGTACGCCCACTTGGTGCATCTCCCCCTGCGACGCAGCACTCACCCCTGGGGATTATCAACTGAAGTTGAACGGGGTGAGCGTGGACGGCTCGGTGCCCGTGCGCGCTCCGGGAACATGGAACGGTGAGTATCACTCGCGACAGGCGGCGCGCACGGCGGCTTGGCTGGCCCTGAACGTGGGAGGCATCATCGGCGGCGTGTTCGTCACCGTCGGGATCTTGGGCGGACCGAGCTGGGCGTATGCGGCCGGTGGTGGCTCTTTAGCGGCGGGAGGCCTGTTGTTCGTCGTGACCTACCGCGCTGACCGTGCGACCGTCAGTTTCAGCCCCAGCGAGCCGCCCGATGCGCGCGGCATGCCTGCTCCCGCGAGCGCCGGTAATGCAGCGGAACTCCCCGCAGACACCGGCTCGTTCGCGTCACGGCCCCGCGGGCTGGGCTTTCGCGTCACGTTCTGAGGGGCGGCCCGGGTTGGGCTAACTGGAACCGGTCGCAGATCCGCTTCTAGTCCTGGGCGTCTTATGTGAGGGGATGACTCGAGCCCTCTCTCGTCATCCGCAACCACGGTGCGCGGCAAAACCGCTGGGGTTCGAACAAATCACTGACAACGGCCAGCTCGGCGTTTCACTCCGAGATGCGGCGCTTTTGCTTCCGGTGAGATCAAAATTCCGCTGAAATCGTGCTCGATTCTTGATTCGGCCGCCGTGATGAACGTGGTATGTGGGATAAAGGTCTACTAGGGAGGTCGCGGTGATCGACAGTCAACCCAGTGCGTCCAAACCGCGACCCCCGCGGCTAGTGGCACGCCGTTTAATGCCACGACGCGAGCCGGCCCCCCGCCGCGAGCTTCTCGAAAATAGGGCTTGGAACGTTCGCATCGAACGTGAGCCCGATACGGCCGTCACTCATCCCATGCCCACGCGAGTGCGTCCGCTCGTCAACTCCGAGCCGCCCGCGACGAGCTTCGACACCGAGCCACCGTCCGCAAACTCTTCGCCGGTGGTCTTGCACGCACGCTCGACCGAGCTGTCGGTCGTGGCGCTGCTGTCCGCGGTCGTGACCTTCGGGGCCGTGCTGTTCGCGCAGAAGGCGGCTCATTGGGGCGAGGCACGCGCACAGATCGATGACCGCACCCCGAGGCAAACAACAGAACAGTCCGAGCGTCCGCTCAGCACGCAAGCCGCGGCCAGTCCGAGCTGGGCGGCCAAGCTTGCTTCGAATATCCCCGTCGTCCTCGTGCGCGACTTGCCGCTGGAGCACGGCGGCGCGGCGCGTGCTGAGCGCACGGAGTCCGAGCGTTCCGCCCCCACGCGAGTCGTCGAGATCGAGCGTGGCGGCGTTTCGCGTGCGGTGGCACGGCCAAGTGCGTCTGCGCCAGCTGGCGCGGCGCGCCCCGCGCGCGCGGCATCCGAGCCCGGTCCGGCAGATCGCGCCGAGCTCGCGCGCGCGTTGGCCCGGGCAGGGGCCTCCGCCCGAAATTGTGGAGAGGGCCCGGTTCAGGCGCAGATTGTCGCCACCTTTGCCCCATCAGGGGTGCCGAGCTCCGTGCACTTTGGAGCGGCGTCCCCGCCCGCGGGCCTCCGCTCGTGCATCCTCAGCGCGGTTGCGCGCAGTCGGGTCACCCCGTTCATCGGTGAGCCCGTGACCGTGTCGAAGAACCTGAGCTGGTAGTCGCCTAGTTCGGAAACACCGCGCTCGGCGGCGTGCCGGCGGGCGTTGTCGGAGCGGGCTCGGGTGCAAGCGTAGTCGCGGGTGATGGCGCCGGGCTGGTTGCGGGCGTGATCGCCGACGCCGGTGTGACTGCCGGTGCCGGCGTGACGGGTTTGGGCGTCAGGGTGGGTTGTTGCGGCGTGGGGTGAACCGTGACCGACGTGATGGGTTTCAGTGGTTGCGCGCGCTGCTCGGGCGTCAGCCACTTTTGCGACGCGGGGCAGCTGCGGAAGCGCGCTTCGATCGCGTCGCAGTTCTCGCGCTCGAGCCGACGTTCGACAGGCAACACGGCCGGCACGATGTCGTCCCAACGGTACACCAGGCCGGCACCGAGCATGGCCAAGGACGAGCCCGTGAAACCGCCGCCCAGCGTGCCGATCGCGGCGTACAGATTGAAGTCCACGCTCTGGCTGACGTGAATGCCGGCTTCGAGCCCGACGCGCATCGGCACCGAGAAGCCGTAGTCGATGGTCACGCCTTTTTTCACGGCCGCTTCTAGAGCGCTCTGATTGACGGAGACCTTGACCTTCGTCGGGTCGGTCGGAAAGTTCGGGTCTTGGGTGATCGTCACGTCGCCCGCGCTGGCCTGGATATCGGCGGGGTTGAAAATCGTATCGAGATTCGCGCTGGGCGCCGCTTCGAACCAGGGCGTGAAGGTGATCGCCTTGTGGGGCGAGAGCGGGACGCCGAAGCCCAGGGTGAGCGGAATGGTCAGGTAGTTACGCTCTCCGCTCACGTAGATCGTCGGCACGGAGCCGACGTAGAACGCGATTGCCGCTTTGGGCACGCCGTCGTCCCAGCGCCCGTACACCGGGAAGTTGAACAGCGCGACGCCGCTCGCACCCACGCCGTGCGCGGTCTCGTTGTTCACCTTGGGCGCGTAGTTCACGTAGTGCAGGCCGAACTGCGCGCTCAGCTTGCCGGTCGTGTTCGTGAAGTTCGCATTGTAACTGAACGCGTTGAACGGGCCGGCGTCACTCGAGCCGTGGCGATAGGCCAGCACCACGCTCGAAGCTCGCGTGTCGTAGGTGGAGATTGCCGGGGCGTGGGTGCCTGGCAAGGCGTGGGCGGTTTGCCCGAGAAGGAGGAGGAGGGGGGAGAGGGACCCAATGATCAGGCGTGTTCGCACCCAGGCTCGTACGCCCAGGGCTGGACGATTTTTAACCCCGAGCGTCGCACTTTGAGGCACGGGCACCGGCGGCAGCCGGCTCCTGGGCCAAAGCGCGCCCCGTTGCGAATTGGTGACCGGCTGCGAAATCGGCCCGTTTTCGTGGCGATTCGAAGTTCGGTTCGGGACGACTGGCGCCCGCGCCAAGATTTCGTTAGAGCCGTGCCCCATGACCGAGCTCGCGAAACTCTCCGCCCCGGAACGTGCAGCCCTCACGCAAGAACTCGAGCAGCGTTACAACGCGTTCAAGGCGCAGGGCCTGAAGTTGGACATGACGCGAGGCAAGCCCTCGTCCGAGCAACTCGACCTCGCCTCGAAGCTGATGGTGGTGTTGTCGGAGAACGACTACAAGGGCAGCGACGGCAGCGACGGCCGCAACTACGGCGGCCTCGACGGCTTGCCCGAGATGAAGGCGATCTTCGCGGAGCTGTTCGGGGTTCCCGCAACGCAGGTGGTCGTCGGTGGCGCTTCGAGCTTGACTCTGATGCACGACACGGTGGTGCGCGCGCTCTTGCACGGAGTGCCGGGCAGCAAGGCGCCGTGGGTCCGCGAGAAGGTCAAGTTCGTCTGCCCGAGCCCGGGTTACGACCGGCACTTCGCGATCTGTGAGCACCACGGCATCGAGATGGTGACCGTCGCCCTGAACGACGACGGCCCAGACATGGACGAGGTCGAGCGGCTCGTCGCGAGCGACCCCGCCATCAAAGGCATGTGGTGCGTGCCCAAATACAGCAATCCGACCGGCACGACGTACAGCGACAGCGTCGTCCAACGCTTGGCGTCGATGAAGACGGCCGCCGCGGACTTTCGCCTATTGTGGGACAACGCATACGCGGTGCACGACCTCTACTCGGAGGGTGACAAGCTCGCCAACGTGCTCACGGCCTGCGCTGAGGCGGGCAACCCGGACCGCGCTATCGTGTTCGCTTCGACGTCCAAGATCTCGTTCGCGGGTGCGGGCGTTGCGGCGCTCGCGGCCAGCCCCGCCAACATCGCCGACGTCAAGAAGCACGCAGGCATTCAGACGATTGGCCCGGACAAGCTGAACCAACTGCGCCACGTGCGTTTCTTCAAGGACTACGCGGGCGTGCTGCAGCACATGAAGCGCCACGCCGAACTGCTCTTGCCCAAGTTCGAAGCCGTGACCGACGCTTTCGCCAAGGAGCTAGGGAACAAGGGCGTGGCCTCCTGGACCAAGCCGCGCGGCGGTTACTTCATCAGCTTGGACACGCTCGACGGCTGCGCGAGCGACGTCGTGCGCTTGGCCGACGCGGCGGGCGTCAAGCTGACGGCGGCGGGAGCGACGTTCCCGAACGGCAAGGATCCGCGCGATCGCAACATCCGTATTGCTCCGTCGATGCCGCCGTTGGCGCAGGTGAAGACCGCGATGGAAGTGGTCACGGTGTGCGTGCTACTCGCGAGCCTGAAGAAGCTCGGCGCCTGAGTTTCGCATTCCCACGAAAAAGCCCTCGACGCGACCAGCGCGTGCGAGGGCTTTTTCATGTTTAGCGGGGTGCGTCTAAAACCGCCTAAGCGGCGCGGTCGACCATCGACTTCAGATCGCTCCACTCTTTGTCCAGGCGCGTCTTGGTCGAATCCCAAGTGGCGGCGGATGCGGTCTCGATCGTCTTCCAGTCGTTGGCAAAGGCGTCGCGCTGGGTGCGGATCTGAGCCAATTGCACGTCGAGGTCGGCTTTCTTCTTACCGGTCGATGTCTTTGCTTTGGCTTCGAGCTCCGCGATCTTCTTGTCCAGGTCGACTAGCTTTTCGGTCGTGTCGTGACGGTAGTCCTCACGCATCTTCAAAAAGCTCGCCTGAGCCTCCGCGATTTTCTTGTCTGCTTCGGCCTGAGCCTCGTTCGCCTTCTTGTCAGCCTCTTGATTGGCTTCGACGATTTTTTCGTTGGCCTTCGTTTGAGCGTTGATGGCTTTCTCTTGTTCGTCTGCGGCCTTGTTGCAGCCGCTCGCGAGCGCGAGCACCAAAGCACCGAAACCGCAGGCGACGATTGACGAGCGAATCATGAAGGTTCCTCCTGTTGAGTTGCGTCAGGCTCGAAGCACGCGCTGTGCCAAACGTAACCTGTACGAAACACCGACCCAATGCGCAGTTAGAGCTCTATGCTCGGTAGCAAAAGGTCACATCGGGCGCCTCTGACACGGTTTGTCCAACCATTGGGCCGGCACAACGGACTAGAGGCAGAGTCCGAGTATGCAGCCGAGCGGGCCCTTACACTCTTTGCTGCAGGTGCCGCAGTTCTTGCCGTCGGACTTGAGGTCGACGCACTTGCCGTCGCACAGCGATTTCCCTGCGGGGCACTTCACGCCGCACTGGCCGTCGCTGCATGTCGCAGTCGCCCCATTGGGCGCCTTGCACACCGTCTTGCAGCCTCCGCAGTTGTTCACGTCTGCGCGAGGGTCGATGCAAGCGGCGTCGCAAGCGATGAACGGTAGTTGGCAGTTGAACTTGCAGAT
>Ga0247740_1000955_pt1 | contig 12839 bp, 9 predicted proteins | sample UWRJL148409B2_FD_180942 | JGI IMG/M metagenome (GOLD analysis project Ga0247740, IMG submission 180942) | Plant litter microbial communities from Arlington Agricultural Research Station in Wisconsin, United States - UWRJ-L148-409B-2 | ecosystem: Environmental > Terrestrial > Plant litter >...
TCAAGATGGTGATGCCGGGCGACAACGTGACGGTAGAGGTCGAGCTGATCACGACCGTCGCGCTCGAAGAGCAAATGCGCTTCGCCATTCGTGAAGGCGGCAAGACCGTCGGCGCCGGCGTCGTCACGAAGATCATCGAGTGATTGACATGGAAGCGGCGGCATTGATGAGCACCAGCAAACGCGCTCCCCGGGAGCAACATCATGGCCGCCGCATTCCCGTCGCCTTGTGCTGTTCCGTATGTTCGAGCCGGAACTACAAGACGACCAAGGCCCCGCGCCCCGACAGCGCGGCCCTGAGCTTCAAAAAGTTTTGCAATATCTGCAACTTACATACGGTGCACACAGAAGGTAAGTAAGCTTTCGGGCGGTTTACCCGAAGGGGGCGCGATAAAAGCGCCCAATCCTAGGGGTGTAGCTCAGTTGGTAGAGCAGTGGATTCCAAATCCACCGGTCGGGAGTTCGAGTCTCTCCGCCCCTGCCCGATCGGATTCGAAGAGGTTTTCAGATGGCAATCGTGGACGATAAAGACCAGAAAGAGCGCACGGAATCAGCACCCGTGGACGCTCTCGATCTGTCCGCGGGTCCCTCCCACCTCGAGGTGCCAGGTGAAGTGGCGATCGGCGCGGCCGGCGGCGATCAAGACGAGCGCGGGACGGCGTCCACCATGGGCGCTACCAAATACGTTCACGCGGCATTCTTTGCCGTAGGAATTTTGGTCACGTTCCTCGGCAGCAAGATTCTCGGCGGCGCTTGGACGCACCTCACCGAGTGGCCGGCAGCCGTTCGGGCCGTGCCGCAGTTGGTTGCGTTCTCCGAAGAGCAACGGGACACCTACTGCATGGTGGGCGGCGCGCTGATCGGCGCGGTAGGCGTGCTACAGGCCTACCGCAAAGAAGGCGTTCGGGTCTGGGCTGATGAAGTCGCCACTGAGCTCGCTCGGGTGAGCTGGCCGAGTCGCGAGGCCGTGATGAACGGCACGCTGGTGGTGATCGTCGCGAGTGCGATCGCTGCGGTCTACGTTGCAGTGCTCGATCGTTTTTGGAGTTTTCTAACGACGTGGGTGTACGGCGCATGACTACCGAACAAGAAGCTCCGGTGATTGACACCTCCATGCCCCCGGCCTCGGCCGGCAAGAAGTGGTACGTCGTGACGACCTACTCGGGCTACGAGAACAAGGTCAAATCCGCCCTGCAAGAGCGCATCCGCCAACACCGGATGGAAGAGAAGTTCGGCGAGATCATGATCCCGGCCGAGACCGTCACCGACTCGGGCAAAGACGGCAAACAGCGCCTCAAGACGAAGACCAGCTTCCCCGGCTACGTGTTCGTCGAGATGGAGATGAGCGAGACCATCTGGCATCTCGTCAAAGACACGCCGAAGGTCACCGGTTTCATCGGTAACCAACGGCCGCAAGAAGTGAAGCCGCCGCACATCGAAGATTTGCGCAAAGGCATCGTCGAGGGCGCGGTCAAACCGAAGCCCCGCCATCAGTTTCAAGAAGGCGACGAAGTTCGCGTCGTCGTCGGCGCGTTCGCCAACTTTTCCGGGACCGTGCAAGAGGTCAAGCCGGACAAGCAAAAGCTCAAAGTCATGGTCAGCATTTTCGGTCGGCCCACGCCGGTCGAGCTCGACTTTTCACATGTGGAGAAACGCTGAGAATCAACCACTACCCGAGTGGCTAGTTCGAAAGCGCTTCGTAAGGACACACCGTCATGAGTGCCAAAAAGAAAATCACTGGTTACATCAAGCTTCAGCTCCCGGCTGGCAAGGCGAATCCGTCGCCGCCGGTAGGTCCCGCGCTCGGTCAGCACGGCGTCAACATCATGGCGTTCTGCAAGGACTTCAACGCGCGGAGCGCCCCGCTGGGCGACACCATCATCCCCGTGGTGATCACGGTGTACGCCGACCGCTCGTACTCCTTCATCATGAAGAGCCCGCCCGCGAGCGTGCTCATCAAGAAGGCCCTCGGCCTGCCCTCGGGCAAGAAGCCGGGCTCCGGCTCCAAGGAGCCGAACAAGGTGAAGGTCGGCACGATCACGAACGAGCAGCTCCGCGCGATCGCCAAAGAGAAGCTGAACGACATGAACACCACCAACCTCGACGCCGCCACGCGCAGCATCGCAGGTACCGCCAAGAGCCTGGGAATCGACGTCGTCGCTTGATAGCGCGCGCGTTCCTCGTCCTCTCCAAACAGATACTGGACAGCAGCTTTCTTACTCTCGTGCCTAGAGCACGGAGTCGCGGCTGACTGATCCCAGGAGTCGAAAGACGCTAAATAATGCCAAAAACAGCAAAAAATCGAGCTGCGGCGCTAGCCAAAGCCGACCTGACCAAGCGCTACACCGTCGATGAAGCGGTCTCGTTGGTCAAGTCGGTGGCGTACGCCAAGTTCGACGAGAGTGTGGATGTCGCGGTGCGCTTGGGTGTGAACCCGAAGCACGCCGATCAAATGGTGCGCGGCGCAATCGTGCTGCCCAACGGAACCGGTAAGACGGTCCGCGTGCTCGTATTCGCGCGCGGTGAAAAAGAGAAGGAAGCCCTCGCAGCGGGCGCGGACATCGCCGGTGGTGATGATCTCGTGGCCAAGGTGCAAGAGGGGTTCTTGGACTTCGACCGCGTGATCGCGACGCCCGATCTGATGGGCGCCGTCGGTAAGCTCGGTCGCGTTCTCGGTCCGCGTGGCCTGATGCCGAACCCCAAGGTCGGCACGGTGACGTTCGACGTAACGAATGCCGTGAAAGAGGCCAAGGCCGGTAAGGTCGAATATCGCGTCGACAAAGCAGGCGTCGTGCACTGCCGCATCGGCCGCAAATCCTTCGACTCGGGCAAGCTCAGCGAGAACGCCATGGCGCTCATCGGTGAATTGATCGCGAAGAAGCCGTCGACCGCCAAGGGCATCTACCTGCGCAGCATCACGCTCTCGACGACCATGGGGCTCGGTTTCCGAATCGACACCACCAGCGTCGTCGCCAAGTCGGAGGATGAATCCTGATGGAACGCGCACAAAAGGCGGAAGCCATCGAGACGCTCAAGGCCCAGTTCAGCAAGATGACCTCGGCTGTATTCCTCGACTTCACCGGCATGACGGTGGGTGAGGTGAGCAAGCTTCGCGACGTGTTCCGCGCCAAGGGCGTGGAGTACAAGGTCGTGAAGAACAAGCTCGTGCAGAAGGCACTGGCTGATCACAGCTGGGCGCCGGGCCTCGATTCCGCTCTCCGCGGGATGACGGGCGTGGCCTGGAGCTTCGAAGAGCCGAGCGCGGCAGCGCGCGCGGTCAAGGAGTTCCAGAAAGAGAACGAGAAGCTCAAGGTCAAAGCTGGCCTTCTCGAAGGTCAAGTGCTCGGCCCCAAAGCGGTCGCCGATCAGCTGGCCACTCTCCCCAACAAGGACGAAGCGCGCGCCATGCTGCTCGCGACGTTCAACGCGCCGGCTCAGACGCTGGTTCGTTTGCTCAACGTTCCCGCGACGCAGATGGCTGCTGTCCTCGCCGCCAAGGCGAAACAGGCTGGCGGCTGATCCTCACCTCGTCCTCGTCGATTCAGAAACCAAGTTTACAGAGTTTATTTGCCAAAGCCCGGGTGCTCCCAAGGTTTGGCGTTTTTCGGGCTAGCCCGATGGAGTTGAAAAATGGCTGACATTACTACCGAACAAGTTGTCGATTACCTCTCGAACCTCCCCGTCATCCAAATCGCCGAGCTCGTCAAGACGCTCGAGGCGAAGTGGGGCGTGAGCGCTGCTCCCGTCGCTGTCGCCGGTGGCGGCGGTGGTGCGGCCCCCGCGGCGGCCGTCGAAGAGAAGACCGAGTTCAACGTCATCCTCGCGGATGCCGGTGCGAACAAGATCAACGTCATCAAGGCCGTCCGTGAGATCACCGCCCTCGGCTTGAAGGAAGCCAAGGACCTGGTCGAAGGCGCCCCGAAGGCGATCAAAGAAGGCATCGGCAAGGACGAAGCCGAAGACATCAAGAAGAAGCTCGAAGCCGCCGGCGCAAAGGTGGAGGTCAAGTAACCTCCGTTGTCGCAGCCAGCAAATTCAACTTCTGTGCTCGGGTCGCTCAACAGCGGCCCGGGCGCTTCTACGTGTTACTGCAGCGAGCGTGATCGGTTAGGCGCCTCGCGGAACGGCACTGGTTTGTGCTGTCTCCGCGTTGGTGCGTTTTGGAGGTACTGAAGCATGGCGTCAAAAGTCCAGTCGAACTTTCGACATCGGATGAACCTTGGCCGTGTGGAGTCGATTGTCGAGATCCCGAATCTCATCGACATCCAGAAGTCGAGCTACGACAAATTCTTGCAGTCTGATACCGGGCCGCGTGAGCGGAAGGAAATCGGGCTCGAAGAAGTATTCCGAAGCGTTTTCCCGATCAAGGATTTCGACGGCACGAGCGAGCTCGTGTACGTGTCGTACAACCTCGAGAAGCCGAAATACGACGTCGATGAGTGCCGCCAGCGCGGCATGACGTTCGCGGCCCCGATCAAGGTCACGACCCAACTCATGGTGTATGACACCCGCGAGGGTGGCGAGCGCATCGTGCGCGACATCAAGGAGCAGGAGGTCTACTTCGGCGAAATTCCGCTGATGACCGACACCGGCACCTTCATCATCAACGGTACCGAGCGCGTCGTCGTGTCGCAGCTCCACCGTAGCCCGGGCGTGTTCTTCGACCACGACAAGGGCAAGACGCACTCGAGCGGCAAGCTCTTGTACAGCGCGCGCGTCATCCCGTACTCGGGTTCGTGGCTCGACTTCGAGTTCGACCACAAAGACATCATGTACGTGCGCATCGATCGCCGTCGCAAGATGCACGCGACCGTGCTTTTGCGCGCGCTCGGTTACAGCACGCAAGAACTGCTCAACTACTTCTACTCGACCGAGACCGTGTACCTGGAAAAGGGCGGCAAGATCTCGAAGAGCATCGAGTACGACCTGCTCCCTGGTCAGCGCGCCACGCGCGACATCAAGGTCGGCAGTGAAGTCGTCGTCAAGAAGAACACCAAGTTCACCCGCGTCGCGATCAAGAAGCTGAAAGAAGCCGACCTCGATCGTCTGCCGTCCGAGACGGCCGACCTGATCGGCAAAGTCAGCGCCGAAGACGTCGTCGACAAGGAAACCGGCGAAATCTTGCTCGAGTGCAACGAAGAGGTGACCGAAATCACCCTCGATCGTTTGCGCCAGGCGGACGTGGCCGAGTTCAAGGTGCTGTTCATCGACGGTCTGAACGTCGGTCCGTACCTGAGGGACACCCTGATCGCCGACAAGGTCAAGACGACCGAAGACGCGATCATGGAGATCTACCGGCGCCTGCGCCCGGGTGATCCGCCGACGCTCGAGACGGCCAAGCAGCTGTTTCACAACCTGTTCTTCAACATGGAGCGCTACGACCTGTCGACGGTCGGCCGCCTCAAGCTGAACTACAAGTTTTACCGCGACATGCCCGAGGAGCAGAAGCCGAACCTGGAGCAGACCGTGCTCTCGCCCGGCGACATCCTCGAGACGGTTCGCCACCTGATCGAGCTCAAGAACGGGCGCGGTTCGGTGGACGACATCGATCATCTCGGTAACCGCCGCGTGCGCGCGGTGGGCGAGCTGATGGAGAACCAGTACCGCATCGGTCTGGTTCGCATGGCTCGTGCGATCAAAGAGCGCATGAGCGTGTCGCAAGAAATCGACACCCTGATGCCGCACGATTTGATCAACGCGAAGCCCGTCGGCGCGGTGGTCAAAGAGTACTTCGGCAGCTCGCAGCTCTCGCAGTTCATGGATCAGACCAATCCGCTCAGCGAAGTGACGCACAAGCGTCGCTTGTCTGCGCTCGGACCGGGTGGTTTGACTCGTGAGCGTGCCGGCTTCGAGGTGCGCGACGTGCACGCCACGCACTACGGCCGCATCTGCCCGATCGAGACGCCTGAAGGTCCGAACATCGGTTTGATCGCTTCGCTCTCCTGCTTCGCTCGCGTCAATGAATACGGCTTCGTCGAGACCCCCTACCGCGCCGTGGGCGGCGGTCAGGTGAGCTCGGACGTGCAGTGGTTCAGCGCGCTCGAAGAAGAGGGCAAGTACATCGCGCAGGCGAGCGCCGACCTCGACGACAAGAAGAAGTTCGTCGACAACTTGGTCAGCGCCCGTTTGAACGGCGACTTCCGCATGGCGGTCCCCGATCAAATCCAGCTGATGGACGTTGCCCCGAACCAAATGGTGAGCGTTGCCGCGGCGCTCGTGCCCTTCTTGGAGCACGACGACGCGAACCGCGCCCTCATGGGCGCGAACATGCAGCGTCAGGCCGTTCCGCTCGTACGCACCGAAGCCCCGCTCGTCGGCACCTCGATGGAAGGTCGCGTTGCGATCGACTCCGGCGTGTGTGTCATCGCGCGGCGTGAAGGCGTGGTCGAAGGCGTCGATGCCGAGCGCATCGTCATCCGTGCGACCGCGGGTGAAGACGACCAGGTTCCGGACATCTATCACCTGACCAAGTACCAGCGCTCCAACCAGAGCACCTGCTACAATCAGAAGCCGATCGTCCGTCCGGGCGAACACGTGAAGAAGGGCGATGTGCTCGCCGACGGTCCCGCAACGGACATGGGTGAGCTCGCGCTCGGCCAAAACGTCGTCGTCGCGTTCATGCCCTGGCAGGGCTACAACTTCGAAGACTCGATCCTCGTCAGCGAGCGCATCGCCAAAGAGGACATCTACACCTCGGTTCACATCGAGGAGTTCGAGTGCGTCGCCCGCGACACGAAGCTCGGCAAAGAAGAGATCACGAAGGACATCCCGAACGTCGGCGAAGAGGCCCTGAAGGACCTCGACGACGCGGGCGTGGTGCGCATCGGCGCCGAGGTGAAGCCCGGCGACATCTTGGTCGGCAAGATCACTCCCAAGGGCGAGAGCCAGCTCTCCCCGGAAGAGAAGCTCTTACGCGCAATCTTCGGCGAAAAGGCCGGCGACGTGCGTGACAGCTCGCTGAAGGTCCCGCCCGGCGTGACCGGCATCGTGATCAACGCTCGCATCTTCTCGCGCAAAGGCACGGAGAAGGACGAACGCGCGAAGGCCATCGAAGATCAGGAGCGCGCCAAGCTCGAGCGTTCACGCGACGAGGAAATCAAGATCCTCCGCGACTCGTTCTTCCGCAAGATCAAGCGCGTCCTCGGTGGCAAGACCACCGCGGGCAAGCTGGTCGACGACAAGGGCAAGGTCCTCTTGAACAAGGGCGCCGTGCTCGACGACGCTCAACTCGACGAAGTGCCGCGCAAGCATTGGGGTGAAATCCCGATCGAGAACGGCACCGAAGAGGTCAACACGCTCCTCTCCGACTTGGAGAAGCTACTCAAGGAGCGCGAAGAGCACTTCCACGAGAAGATCGATCGCCTGAGCCGCGGTGATGAGTTGCCCCCGGGCGTCATCAAGATGGTGAAGGTCTACATCGCCATCAAGAGGAAGCTCCAGGTCGGCGACAAGATGGCCGGTCGTCACGGTAACAAGGGTGTCGTTTCCCGCATCTTGCCGGAAGAGGACATGCCGTACCTCGAAGACGGCACTCCGGTCGACATCGTGCTGAACCCGCTGGGCGTGCCGAGCCGCATGAACGTCGGGCAGATCCTCGAGACGCACCTCGGTTGGGGTGCGCGTGAACTCGGCCGTCAGGTCGAGGCCATGCTCGAGGAGAAGTACAGCGCGGAGAAGTTCCGGAATCGCTTCATCGACGTCTACGACCACGACAAGCCGTTCGTGAAACTGCTCAAGAGCATGAACGACGAGGAAGTTTACTCCCTCGCCCGCAAGCTCAAGAAAGGTCTCTTCTTCGGCTCCCCCGTGTTCGACGGCGCCGCCGAGAGCGACATCAAGAAGATGCTCGTACGCGCAGGTCGCGCGACGTCAGGCCAGTCGATCTTGTTCGACGGTCGTACCGGCGAGGTCTTCGATCAGGATGTGACCGTGGGCGTGATGTACATGCTCAAGCTCCACCACTTGGTCGACGACAAGATCCACGCTCGTTCGATCGGCCCGTACTCCCTCGTTACCCAGCAACCGCTCGGCGGCAAAGCGCAGTTCGGCGGTCAGCGCCTGGGTGAAATGGAAGTCTGGGCGATGGAAGCCTACGGCGCGGCTTACGCGCTGCAGGAGTTCCTGACCGTGAAGAGCGACGACGTCCAAGGCCGCACGCGCATGTACGAATCCATCGTCAAGGGTGAGTACGCGCTCGAAGCCGGGTTGCCGGAGAGCTTCAACGTCTTGATCAAAGAGCTGCAATCGCTCTGCCTCAACGTCGAGCTGATCGAAGCGTCTGCCAAGGACGCCGCGACGGCCGCGGAAGACTGAGTTGATGGCGTCGGGGGCTCCGCCCGGAGCCTCCTGACGCTTTCGATTCGTCTCGCCCTTTCCCAAGTTTTCTCGACCTTTTCTCTCGTAATCCAACGAGGAGCCCCCTGATGCGTGACATTTTCTCTTTTTTCGAGAAGCCGAAAGATCCGCTGTCTTTCTCGGCCATGCGCATTTCGCTCGCCAGCCCGGAGAAGATCCGGGAGTGGTCGCACGGTGAAGTAAAGAAGCCGGAGACGATCAATTACCGCACGTTCAAACCGGAACGTGACGGCCTGTTCTGCGCCAAGATCTTTGGCCCGGTGAAGGACTACGAGTGCATCTGCGGCAAGTACAAGCGCATGAAGCACCGCGGAATCGTGTGCGAGAAGTGCGGCGTCGAAGTGATTCAGTCCAAGGTGCGTCGTGAGCGCCTCGGCCACATCAACTTGGCCACGCCCGTCGCGCACATCTGGTTCTTGAAGAGCTTGCCTTCGCGCATCGGCAACATCCTCGACATCACGCTCAAGGATCTGGAAAAGGTCCTGTACTGCGAGGCGTACATCGTCATCGACCCGCGCGAGACGCCCCTCGAGCGCGGCGAATTGCTGACGGAAGACCGCTACGCGCAGCTGCTCGAAGAATACGGCGACGAACGCTTCGAGGCCGGCATGGGCGGCGAAGCCGTGATCGAGATGCTGAAGCGCGTGGACGTCCACTCGCTGGCCGAGCAGCTCCGCTCGGACATGCGCACCTCGACCTCGGAAGCCAAGCGTAAGAAGTACGCCAAGCGCCTCAAGGTGGTGGAAGCGTTCCGCGGTTCCGGAAATCGCCCGGAGTGGATGATGCTGTCGGTGATCCCGGTTTTGCCGCCGGATCTACGTCCGCTCGTTCCGCTCGATGGCGGCCGCTTCGCGACCTCCGACTTGAACGATCTGTACCGCCGCGTAATCAACAGGAACAACCGCCTCAAGCGCTTGCTCGAGTTGAACGCGCCGGAAATCATCATCCGCAACGAGCGGCGCATGCTGCAAGAAGCGGTCGACGCGCTGTTCGACAACGGTCGTCGCGGCAAGACCATCACGGGGCCGAACAAGCGCCCGCTGAAGAGCTTGAGCGACATGCTCAAGGGCAAGCAAGGCCGTTTCCGCCAGAACTTGCTCGGCAAGCGCGTCGATTACTCGGGTCGTTCCGTGATCGTCGTCGGCCCGACCTTGAAGCTGCACCAGTGTGGTCTTCCGAAGAAGATGGCGCTCGAGCTGTTCAAGCCGTTCATCTACAACAAGCTGGAAGAGCGCGGCTACGTCAACACCATCAAATCTGCGAAGAAGATGGTGGAAAAAGAGCGTCCCGAAGTTTGGGACATCTTGGACGAGGTCATCAGCGAGCACCCCGTGCTCCTGAACCGCGCCCCGACGCTGCATCGCCTCGGCATCCAGGCGTTCGAGCCGGTGTTGATCGAAGGTAAGGCAATCCAGCTGCATCCGCTGGTTTGCGCGGCGTTCAACGCCGACTTCGACGGCGACCAGATGGCGGTTCACGTGCCGCTCTCGATCGAAGCGCAGATGGAAGCGCGCGTGCTCATGATGAGCACGAACAACATCCTCTCGCCCGCGAGCGGTCGTCCGATCATCAACCCGACGCAGGACATCGTGCTCGGCCTCTACTACGCGACGCGCATGCGCCGCTTCGTAACGGGCAGTCACCGTGAAAACACGCTCACCTACGACGCCCAGAGCAAGCAGCTCGTCGGCGCTCTGCGTGGCGTGTACGCCTCGCCGGAAGAAGTACGCATGGCGTACGACAACGGCGCGGTCGAGCTGCACGCGTCGATCAAGGTGCGCATCACCGACATCGACGACGACGGCAACCACGACACCAAGCTGGTGCAAACGACCGTCGGTCGCGTGCTGGTCGGTGAAGTACTGCCGCAAGGCCTGCCGTTCGAGTACGCCAACAAGGTGATGAACAAGAAGGCCCTCTCCGGCCTGATTGACATCTGCTACCGCAAGCACAGGAACAAGGAGACCGTGCTCCTGGCGGATCGCCTACGTACGCTCGGCTTCGGCTTCGCGACGGGCGGCGGCATCTCGGTGTGCATGGATGACATGGTCATCCCGGCCAAGAAGAAGGACCTCGTCGACGCTGCGCAGGCGGAGCTCGAGAAGGTCGTCGACCAGTACCAAGAAGGTCTGATCACGGACGGCGAGCGCTACAACAAGATCATCGACATCTGGGCCGGCGTTGCCGACCGAGTTGCCGAAGAGATGATGGGCGGCATCGGCAAAGAGACCATGACCGATCCGGAGACGCAGGAGCAAATCGAAGACTCCAGCTTCAACCCGATCTACATCATGGCCGACTCCGGCGCGCGCGGTTCCCCACAGCAGATGCGCCAGCTCGCGGCGATGCGCGGTTTGATGGCCAAGCCCTCCGGCGAAATCATCGAGACGCCCATCACGGCGAACTTCCGTGAAGGTCTGACCGTGCTGCAGTACTTCGTTTCGACGCACGGCGCTCGTAAGGGCCTCGCCGACACCGCGCTCAAGACGGCGAACTCCGGTTACCTCACGCGCCGTCTCGTCGACGTCGCGCAGGACGCCGTGGTGGCCGAGTTCGATTGCGGCACGTTGGACGGCATCCGCGTCACCAAGTTGGAAGAAGCGGGCGAGGTCATTCAGCCGCTCGGCGACCGCATCCTGGGTCGCGTGGTGCTCGAAGACGTGGTGGACCCCCTCACGGGCGAAGTCATCGTCGAAGGCAACACCGAGCTGGACGAAGCGCGCGTCGATCAAATCGAAAACGCGGGCATCGAAGAGGTCGTCATCCGCTCCGTGCTCACCTGCCAGACGCGCCGCGGCGTTTGCTCGCTGTGCTACGGCCGCGACTTGGCTCGTGGTTACCGCGTCAACATCGGCGAGGCCGTCGGCATCATCGCCGCTCAGTCGATCGGCGAACCGGGCACGCAGCTCACGATGCGTACCTTCCACATCGGTGGTGCGGCAGCGCGCGGCAAGATCGAGCAAAGCTCGCTCGAGACGCGCACTGAAGGCACCGTGCACCTCAAGAACGCCCAGCTGACGAAGAAGCAAGACGGCAGCGTCGTGCTCATGAATCGCCACGGCGAACTCGTGGTCATGGACGACACCGGTCGCGAGCGCGAGCATCACCGCCTGCTGTACGGCGCGGTGCTCAAGACGACCGACGGTGGTCGCGTCGAAGCAGGCCAGATCGTGGCAGAGTGGGATCCCTTCGCGGCTCCGATTCTGACCGAGGTCGGCGGTGTGGTGCAGTTCGGCGACCTCGTCGAAGGCGTCACCGTGATCGAGAAGGTCGACGAAGTGACCGGTCTTTCCCGCAAGATCGTGGTCGAGTCGCGCGCCGCGGATCTCCGCCCGCGCATCGCGATCATCGATGCCGAAACGGGCGAGCCGGTGAAGCTCCCGAACACCGACCTCGACGCACGCTACCTGCTGCCCGTCGGCGCCAACATCGTGTGCATGGAAGGCGAGCGCATCACCCCCGGTGAAGCCATCGCCAAGATTCCGCGCGACACGACGAAGGTGCAGGACATCACCGGTGGTTTGCCCCGCGTTGCCGAGCTATTCGAAGCCCGTAAGCCCAAAGATCACGCCATCATCAGCGAGATCGACGGCATCGTTTCGTTCGGCAAGGACACCAAGGGCAAGCGCAAGGTCGTCATCACTCCGTTCGGCATCGACGGTGGCCTGCTCCCGGATCAAGGACGCGAGTACCTGATCCCCAAGGGCAAGCACATCCAGGTGCAGCCGGGTGATCACGTCCGCGCTGGCGACCCGCTGCAGGACGGTCCCGCGAACCCGCACGACATCTTGCGCGTGAAGGGCGAGAAGGAACTCGCGGCTTGGCTCGTGAACGAAATCCAGCAGGTTTACCGCCTGCAGGGCGTAGGTATCAACGACAAGCACATCGAAGCCATCGTGCGCCAAATGCTCCGCCGCGTTCGTATCAAGGAGGTCGGTGACACCAACTTCCTCGTCGACGAGCAGGTCGAGAAATACGTGTTCGAACGCGACAACGCGCGCGTGATGGAACGCGGTGGTCAGCCCGCCGTCGCGGAGCCCATGCTCCTCGGCATCACCAAAGCGTCGCTGTCGACCGAGTCCTTCATCTCGGCCTCGTCCTTCCAAGAGACCACCAAGGTGCTCACCGAGGCTGCGATCTGCGGCAAGACGGACGATCTCCGCGGCATCAAGGAGAACGTCATCATGGGCCGGCTCATCCCGGCGGGTACTGGTTTGCCGGCGTACAAGCGCTTGCAGGTCGTATTGGACGAGAAGTCGCCCACGTACGCACCGCCCACGTTCGTGCGCGTTACGCCGGCTGAGCTCGTCGCTGTCGGCGACGAGTGAGGTAACGACAGAACTCCACATAGTGGAGTGACGAAGAGCGGCCATCTGAGGAAACTCGGGTGGCCGTTTCTTCGTTTTGTACGTCCATACGTCTCGTCGCCCCGGAGCCCGCCCTCGTCGGCAGGCGAGGGTCGCCCCCGCGCGCCGTTTGGAGCTT
>Ga0247740_1000956_pt1 | contig 12835 bp, 7 predicted proteins | sample UWRJL148409B2_FD_180942 | JGI IMG/M metagenome (GOLD analysis project Ga0247740, IMG submission 180942) | Plant litter microbial communities from Arlington Agricultural Research Station in Wisconsin, United States - UWRJ-L148-409B-2 | ecosystem: Environmental > Terrestrial > Plant litter >...
TGCATGACCACCGGCACGAACAAGTAGCTGGACGAGCGGCCGCTGCCCTCGACGCACACCGCAACACCTTCGGGGGTGTAAGAAAAATCTCGGCAGTAACCGCGACCGCCCCGACCGGCATAGTGCGCCCAGTCCAAGCCAAAGCCGATCCCGACCGAATCGTTGAGCTTGGGAATGAACCCCTCGGGCAGGATCTCGATTGTGCCTCGCGCTCCGAGGCCATACCCGTCACCGCTCGGGTCGTCGGGCGCGTCGAAGGGAGTCAACACCAAGTGAGGTTCGAGCTCGAAGTTGTACGGGGGCCGCTGACCTGGATTGCGAATCGTCGATTGCGCCGCCGCGTGTGACGCTACGCTGGCGACGAGCGCGACCGCGCTCATCGCAACCAAGGCCCGACGCATCGAACGCCCAGGGCTCACGAGACCGCCAACCATCACTCAACATCCTCCGCAGGCGTAACGCCCTGGCTCACACATCATCGCATCGGCGCCGCCCGCACAGCTGATTTGGCAGTGCTGATCCAAGCAATGCACGATGCAGCTGCCGGTACACTCGACCTGACAGGCGCCGACCGACTGGCACGTCACCTCGCTGTTCGGCCCGACCACTGCCGAACACTGCTTGGTGTCGTGACAATTGAAGCGACAGTTGTCCCCGCACAGCAAACCGCAGCTTTCGGTGCTGAAACACTCGAGTCCGCAGCCCGAGCCGCACGATTGCGAGCCCTGCTTCACGTCATGGACCCGCGAGGTGCACTCGTCGCCACACACCGTTCCGCAGCGATTCATGTTGTGACAGGACTGGTTACAGCGGTCGCCGTCACAGTCCAAGTAGCACTGGTCTCCCTGTGCGCACTCACACAGGTCGCCTTCGGAGCAACCGCTCCCGGACGTGCAGCCCATGGCGCTGAGAGAACCGAGAAACAACAGACCGAACGCGGCCAACACACGACGCATGACGAATGTACCCTAATTCAACCGAGCGAGAGGGTGGGCCAGAAACCGTAGGCAGGAAACTTTATTTTCCGGAGCCGGAGCGTCGTCATCCCAAGGGGTTGGCTTTCAAGGCCGACAACAGTTCTTCCAAGTTCACTAGCGCGAAGGTGCTGGCGTAGTCACTCATCGCGTAAGGGATAATCAAGTTCCCTCCGTGGATTTGACCGCCACAGCTGTAGACCACATTGGGAACGTAGCCTTCACGCTCCGTGTGCTCCGGAGACAAGAGCGGCTCTCGCAGCCGACCGATGACCTTGGAGGGGTCGTTGATATCGAGCAGGAACGCGCCGATCGAGTACTTGCGCATTGGTCCCACACCGTGGCTGAGCACGAGCCACCCGGCCTCCGTCTCGATCGGCGATCCGCAATTGCCGAGCTGGACGAACTCCCAACCGTACGTCGGTTTGAGCAGCGTCTCGCGAGTGAGCCAGAAGTGCAAGTCATCCGAGTACATCAGAAAGATGTGTTCGCCGTCCTGTCGCGAGAGCATCACGTAGCGGCCGTTGATCTTGCGCGGAAACAGAGCCATGCCCTTGTTCTGCACCTGCGGCCCGTTCATCGTGCTGATCTTGAAGCGCAGGAAATCCGTTGTCTCCAGGATTTGCGGAAACGTCACCCTGCCATCGTAAGCGGTGTACGTGGCAAAGTACTTCGTTTGCCCGTCGTCCTCCGTGAACTGAACGAATCGAGCATCTTCGATGCCGTTCGATTCGGTGGGAGAGTTCGGGAAAATGATGCGCTCCGACATCTGATGCATCGGTTCGTAGATGACCTCGTAGTTGGCTTCGGCCAGGGCGAGGATTGAGCGCGCCGTCGCAGGAGGGAGCGCTTTGGACTGCGTCCGGTATTCGAGCTCGACGCCACGAACGGCCGCTCGCAGCTCCTTCATGTTGAAGGAGTCACCGAGACGGCCCAACACGCGCTGGGAGAACGCGTCCGCGGTGCCCAACTCGAACAGTGTTCGCTCGAACAGGAACTTATCGTAGAACGGGTCGGGAACGGTCTCGGGCGTGGTCACGAACGGCGTGACTGGATCGAGCACGATGTCACTATTCTCGTCGATCACTCCGGAACGGAACGTGATCGACGAGATATGCCCCTCACCCGTCGAGCGCAAGCTGAGCACGAAGCGGCGTGAGCCGTCGGGCAGGTTGCTTTGGTCCGGGTGCCAGACCATGGACGGATTGAACAGCGCCGCGGATTCAACCGAGTATTCCTGGGTGAAATACGAGCCGATCAGCATCCGCCGGTCCTCGGGCAGAGGCAGATCGGTGACCATGAAGCGGCGCATCTGTTCGAAACGAAGCAAGAAGAACTGCTGCAGGCGATGATGCCGACCACGAAACTCGTGCATCACGCGCTCGAGCAAGTGCGTCACTTCTTCGTCCCGCAGGGACATCACGCGCGCGAAGATGCGCACGATGCGCGCTTCGTCGACGAGGTTGAAGGGACGGAACAACACCCGCGCCGAATTCGGGCGGATGACGATATTCGTTCGACGCACGATCATCGCAGACTCTTATCACGTCGAGCTTTGGTTGGCCGCGTTCCTGAAGTTGGATAGACTTCGCTGACCGGACTCCGGTGCTTCGTCCAAGCCGACGACGCGCGTCTCGAGCGCTTGGATTTCGACGAGCGCGGTCAGGAACGCCAAGGTGGATTCGGCGCCCTCGTTCAGGTTCACGCGGTCGACGTGCAGCCCATCGCGGCAGCCACCCGAGTCCGGGTTGTAAACGCTGGTGTCTAGGTCATTCTGGCCCAAAAACCAGCCGAATGCGCGCCGCGCCTCATCGAGCCAGAAGCGGTCCCCGGTGACTTGGTACGCCTCGCTGCAAGCCGAGACCGTGGCATGCGCCTCGAGCGGTTGCTGGTCGAAGCGCGCCCGGGCTTCGCCGCGACGGTAGAAGCCATTGGAACCGATCGGGCGGAAGTGACCGCGCTCCGCCCGTTGCGCCTCGACGAGCCAACGCAGTGACTGCAGCCCTACATCGAGGGCATCTTTCATTTCCGGGTTCTTACCCGCCGTCGCAATGACGGCCTGCGCCAAACGCGCATTGTCGTAGGAGACGACGTCTTCGAACCAATGCCAGTCTGCGGTCTTCACTCTATGGTACAGACCAACCAGACGGCTCACCAGCTCCACCTGCATGCTCGCCGCTCGTCGATCGCCGCGCAGGCGCTTCAAATATTCCTTGATGCCGAGGATGGCGAAGGCCCACGCTCGGGGCGAGCTCGTGTCCGCGATGCCGGGCAGCGCGCGCATGAACAGATCTGCAGACCACGCGCGTAGCTCCCTGCGTTGCGTGTGGCCCACGCACGTACCCAGCGCCCACAGCGCACGCGCCTGACTGTCTTCCGAGCCGACGGTTTCCAGCCAACGTCGGTCATAGCCCATGAAGTTACGAAACTTACCGAGCTCGGCGTTGTACGCATAATCCACGAAGCTGGCGTAGCGAGTGGCAAGTGTCGCGATCTCCTCACCCCCGACGCCGCGCTTCTCGAGCTGGACCGTGAGCATGAGTGCGCGGGCGTTGTCGTCGATACAATAACCCTCGGCATAGTTGGGCAGCGTAAACCTGGCGTGCTGCAACATGCCCGTCGAGTCCGACATCCTCTTCAAGTGCTCGAACCCGAGCTCGGGCAACTGCAACTCGCGCGACTCGGACGTGCGCCGGGGGACCACCTTCAGGGAGCGCTCGCTGCGGTTCTTGCGCGCGGCCGCGAAGGTCGAAAGGTAATGCTCAGCGGTCTTGCTCCAGACCATTTCTCGGCTAGCGAGGTACGCGCGCTTGCGCATCGCGTGCCGGCGGCCCTCGTCGTGCAGCAGTCCGCAGATCTCGCGCGACATCGCCCCAGAGTCGCCGAAAGGCACGAGCACCCCGCGGCCATCGGCCAGTAGTTCCTGGGCATGCCAATAGGGCGTGGAGACGACGGCCTTGCCGCACCCGAATGCGTAGGCAAGCGTCCCCGAGGTGATCTGCGCTTCGTTCAAGTAGGGCGTTACGTAGATGTCGGCCGCGCCGAGGAAGCGTTTCAGCTCCTCCAGTTCGACGAATTGGTTGAAGAAACGTACATTGTCGGAAACTCCCAATCGTTCGGCGAGCGAGATCAAGCTCTCGCGATACACCTCGCCGTGCTCGCGCACGAGATTCGGGTGCGTCGCGCCCAGCACGATGTAAACGACGTCGGGGAACTCCGAGACGATCGCGGGAAGGGCTTCGATCATCTTCTCGATGCCCTTGTTGGGCGACAGCAGACCGAACGTGAGCAGCACTCGTCGTCCCTCGACCGAATACTGGTCCTTGAAGAAATTCGGATCCGCGAAAGCCATGTCGGGGATCCCGTGAGGAATCACGTCGATCTTTCGCTCGGGGACCAAATAGGTCTCCTTCAAGATGCTCCGCCCGCAATCGGACATCACCACGAGCCGCGAAGAGAGGCTAGTCAGCTCCTGCATCACGCGGCGCTGTTCCAGGCTCGGTTGCTTGAGAATCGTGTGCAGTGTCGTGATGAAAGGCATGCGCAGGCGACGCAGCATGTTGAGGACGTGGCTGCCGCTCGGCCCGCCGTAGATGCCGAATTCGTGCTGTAACGACACGACGTCGACGTTCAGCAGATTCAGATACTCGGCCGCACGCAGGTAGTCGTCGGGGTCTTGTTCCGCGATTTCGAAGCGAACTTCGTCTGGGTACTCGTAGTCTTCTTTACCATCGCTAACCGCAACGACCGAGCATTGCCCCTCAGAGAGCACGCCTTGAACGGCGTTCCTCAAATCGTGGGTGAATGTCGCGATACCGCACTTTCGCGGCAGGTAGTTTCCGACAAAGGCGATCTTGCGGAAGTCAGTCATGGTGGACCCCACTCTGCAAAGGTCGTTCCGAGGGACCCGACGTACGATGGCGTACGTTTCTACGCTCGAAATTCCGCCTATGCGGGCGTTTCTGTGGCGCTTCGTCACGGGCGCGCTTCAGCGCATTCGGCCCTGGTGCTTTTTGTCGCAAGCGGCGGCTCCAATCGGCGCTCACGGCATGCCGAATTTCCTCGGGAAACGCTCCTCTGGAAATGGCACGGACGCTGCAACGCTTCCCCACCGTACACGTTTCCACTCGGAGGATTGCGTCATGTTGTATTGGGCAGCCGTATTTTTCGTGATCGCGCTACTTGCGGCCATTTTCGGCTTCGGTGGCCTAGCGGCCAGCGCAGCCGGCGTGGCGAAAATATTGTTTTTCGTCTTCCTGGTGTTCGCGGTGGTGTCGTTCCTCTTCGGTCGACGTAGCCCCGCTTGAGCGCGAGTTCGGGGTGCGCGTCGTGCCACGCGGCGCGCACCCAAGTCGCGCTATCGACCTGAAGCGTGGGCCACCGCGGCGCTGAGTTGAGCCGGCTCGACCGGCTTGGCCACGTGCGCTTGAAAGCCTGCCGCGAGCGCTTTTGCTACGTCTTGACGGGAAGCGTACGCAGTTACGGCCACGGCCGGTAAGTCTTGGTTGGATTCGCGCACGCGCTTCAAGAGCTGAAAGCCATCTCCGTCCGGCAGCCCGATATCGGAAACGAGTACATCGGGTCGGCGTTCGCGTACGGATTGCAGGGCTGCCGCCGCGGTAGACACGGCCGTCACTTCCGCCCCGAAGCGGCGCAGCATCATCTGCATGAGATCGCAGCCGTCTGGATCGTCCTCGACTAGTAGAGCGTAGATGCCCGCGAGGGCCGGTCGCTCGCCCTCAGCCGCGGTCGCCGCTTCCGTGGCCGCAACGGCCGAGATCTCCTGCTCCCCCTGTAGCGCCGCACTGGGCGTGGGCAGGCTGATTGGCAGGGTGACGACGAAGCGGGCGCCTTTACCTATTCCTTCGCTGTGCGCGGTGACCGTGCCGCCATGCAGCTCGACCAGATGTTTGACGATCGCAAGCCCGAGCCCCAGCCCGCGCTGCGCGCGGTGAGCGCCGCTGTCCGCTTGCTTGAAGCGATCGAACATCACCGGCAAGAACTCCGGAGCGATCCCGGGACCGTCGTCGGTAATTTCTAACCGAGCTACTTGCTCAATCACGACCAAGGAGAGGTTGACGTGCCCGCCCCTGGGGGTGAACTTGAGGGCATTGCCCAGGATATTGCCCACCACCTGCTGCAGACGGGTCGCGTCACCCAAGGTGTTGAGCGCTTGCTCCGGCAGTTCGGCGATGAGCTCGACGCCACTGGAGGTGGCGACGGGACGCGCCGCATCCAACGCCGCCTCGACGATGCCACGCAGATCCACCTGCCCTTCGTCTACGTGCAGGTTACCCGAGACCACTCGCGATACGTCCAACAAATCCGCTACCAGCTGGGCCAGGGCGCGCCCGTTGCGTTCGATGGTATCGACCGCCCGTTGCTCGGTCTCGTGCGTGAGACCTCCGGTGCGCAGCATTTGGCCCCAGCCGACGATGGCGTTCAGCGGCGTTCGTAGCTCGTGCGACACGGTGGCCAAGAACATGTCCTTGGCGCGGTTCGCCTCCTGCAGCTTGGCGCGCTCGTTTTGCGCGAGTTCGTACAGCCCGACATTGTCGAGCGCGGTGGCCATGCGACCCGCCACGTCCTTGGCAAGTTCGACGTCCGCGTCGAGGTAGTGCCGCTCCGGGTCGCGATTGAGGAACACTAGACTGCCAAACACGCGTTCACGAATGAACAGCGGCCAGCAGATGTACGAGGACACGCCGAGTTCGTGCAAAAACCAAACGTGCTCGCCCGCGCGCGCGGAATCCGATTGAGCCAAGATCTCCGAAACGTCCGCCAATACTTCCGGCTCGCCATCGAAGCAAACCGTGGACGGCCCCAGGTCGAAGCGCGGGTCGTCCAAGTTCAAATCTTGGGCGAGGCTGGCAGAAGCGCGCTTGGTCACGGTCTCGTCCAAGCGCAAGTACAACACCGCCGCATCGCCAAGGACGGGCAGCGTCGCTGCCAGCACTTCATCCAAGCCATGACTCCGATCGGTGAGCTCTCCCAGCCGACGGGTCAACAGCGCGAGCATCTGCAGCGCTTGCTCGGCGCGCTTGCGAGCGTCAATGTCCGTGCTCGTCCCCACCCAGCCGCTGACACGGCCGCTCGCGTCGCGCTCGGGGAGCATACGGACGAGGTGCCAACGGAAGCGGCGTTCAGGCACGTTACCCAGGCGAAACTCGGCCTCCCACGCCCGCTCTTCCACGAGTGCTTGGGCAAAGCCCTTGGCGAAGTCAGAGTACTCGCTCGGGTGGACGATGCTCTGCCAAGAAAGATCATCGGACTCGGGTAGTCCCGCGCAGTCGAACCAACGACCGTTACCGTAGCTGAGCTGGCCCTGGCTGTCGGTGGTCCACACGATTTGAGGCATGGACTCCGCGAGCATCGTGTAGCGGTACTCGCTGACACGGCGGAAATCCGCAAACTCACGCTCCGTAGCGCGCTTCAACTCCTCGGCTTGACGAGTGATGATTTGGCTTTTTTGGTACAGCTCGATGAATACGGCGACCTTGCTGCGCAAGATCTCGGGATCGATTGGCTTCAAGATGTAGTCGACGGCGCCCACGGTGTACGCGCGCGCGACCAAACGCTGGTCCCGGTGGATGGCGGTCAGGAATATGATTGGCACGGCGCGCGACTTCTCGCGTCCGCGCATCAGCTCGGCCACCTCGTAGCCGTCGAGCACCGGCATCTGCACGTCGAGCAGCACGAGCGCAAATTCGTCTCGCAGCAAATAGCGCAGCGCTTCTTTACCCGAGCTGGCCTGTACGACTTCTTGGCCGAGAGGCTCGAGCATCGCGCTCAGCGCGAGCAAGTTTTTCGGCTGGTCATCGACCAACAGGATCTTTGCCGGTGGCAGCCCGACGCTCACCATTTCGACTCGCGCGGGCTCCGCGTCCTCCGTCATGGGAGCCTCGCGTCGCTGGCGCGGGAGATCAGCTCACCTGCGATCTGTTCGAGGTTGAGCACGCGGTCCGGCAGCAGGTTTCTGACCGCGTTTTTCGGCATGAACGCGCTCTCTGCCGAGTCGGGATTTTGAACGATCACGTAACCGCCTCGCTCTTTGATCGACTGCAGGCCGCGCGTTCCGTCTTGGTTTGCACCGGTGAGCAGGACACCGATCACGCGACTACCGTGTGAATAGGCGGCAGATTCGAATAGCACGTCGATCGACGGCCGACTATAGGCCACCGGCTCTTCCGTCGAAAGCGCAACCGATTCGGGCTCGACCAAGAGATGGTAGTCCGGCGGGCCCAAGTACACGCCGGGGCCGCGTAACGGCTCTTTGTCTTCTGCTTCGTATACCGGGATGAGTGAAGACCCACTGAGCAATGCCGACAGCCGCTCGTCCGAATCACGAGACCGATGCTGCACGATGGCGATGGGTAGCGGAAAGCTCGCCGGCAGATCCGAGAGCAGGCGCGTCAACGCGTGTAAACCACCGGTGGAGGTGCCCATGACCACGAGACCGTACCGGCCCCTCACTTGTTTCTCCGGTAGATGCGCTCGCGAGCCGAAAGCGCCGCAAATTCGTGCTCGAAAGCGGTAAACCGTAGCGACTCTTTGCGCCCGAGACAGAGCACTCCGAGTGTACCCAAACTTTCCGCGAACAAGCCCAGGGTGTGGTCTTTGAGCACGCGATCGAAATAGATCAGGACGTTGCGACAGAGGATGACGTTGAACTCGCTGAAGCTGCGGTCCATCGCCAAGTTGTGCTGCGTGAAGAGGACGTTCTTTGCCAGGCGCGGGGCGAACAGCGCGCCATCGTACTTGGCGGTGAAGTAATCGCTGAGCGAGCGTTTGCCGCCGCCCAAGAAATAGTTCGACGTGTACTCCTTCATGCGTGACAAGGGAAAGATCCCCTGACGTGCGTGATCGAGCACCGTAGAGTCCATGTCGGTCGCATAAATGCGACATCGGTCGTAAAGCCCCTCTTCTTCGAGCAAGATGGACATCGCGTACACTTCTTCGCCCGTCGAGCAGCCTGCGTGCCAAATGCGCACCGTAGGGTAGGTGCGCAGCAGCGGCACGACCGAGCTGCGAAATTCCGCGAAGAAGCTGGGATCTCGGAACATGGCGGTGACGTTCACCGACAAGTCGTGGAGCAGTCGCTGCAGTGCGCTCGGTTCGTGCAAGATCAGCTCGATTAAACCGGAAATCGTAGAAACCCGCGCACTCTCCATGTGCTTGCGAATGCGACGATGGAGAGACGCTGGCGCATACGCGCGGAAGTCGAAGCCGTGATGACGGTAGATGGCCAGCAGCAACAGTTCCATCTCCAGCCGCTCGAGCTCGCTGGTCGCGCTGGTGAATCGCAACTGCCGAGCCTCGCTCGGATCGGCGTCGTCTTCCTGCTGAGTCAATCCTGCCATGAGAGCCTTGCATCAACCGGTGACGCTCGGCGCGTACATCCACACTCGCATCATCGATAGCAAGCGATCGGGATCGACCGGCTTCGTGATGTAGTCGGAGGCGCCCGCCTCCAGGCACTTCTCGCGATCGCCCTTCATGGCCTTGGCCGTCAACGCCAAGATCGGCAGCGCGCGATATTCGGGCAGGCGCCGAATCTGGCGCATCGTTTCATACCCGTCCATCTCCGGCATCATGACGTCCATCAGCACCAACGACACATCGGGGGTCTTGCGTAGGAGTTCGATGCCATCCCGACCATTCTCCGCGAACACGACCTTCATCCCCTGCCCCTCGAGCACGGTGGTGACGGCGTAAATGTTGCGCACGTCGTCATCGACTACCAGTACGGTCGCGCCCTGGAAGGCCGCCTCGCGGGCGTGGGCAGTGTGCATGATGCGCCGCTTTTCCTCGGGCAAGTGCGCCTCGACGCGATGCAGGAACAGCGCCGTCTCGTCGAGCAGTCGCTCCGGCGAGCGCACGTCTTTCAAGATGATGGACTCCGCGTACTTGCGAAGCCGCGTCTCTTCCGCGGCCGACAGCTCGCGCCCGGTGTAAACGATCACCGGCAAGTTGCGCAGGGCTTCTTCGGTTTTCACCCGTTCCAGCAGTTGGAAACCGCTGGCACCGGGCAAACCCAAATCGAGCACCATGCAATCGAAATGCTGCGCGGCCAGGAGCTCCAAAGCTTCTTCCGCCGAGCTAACCGCAGTCGAAGTGACGTCCCCATTGCCGATCAGCTCGACGATGCTGGAGCGCTGGATGTCGTCGTCTTCGACGATCAAAAGGCTCTTCGACTTGCGCGAGAGAAAGCTGAGCAAGCTGGACAGCCCTTCGTCCAACGCTTCCTTGCTGACCGGCTTTTGCGCGTAACCCAGCGCGCCCAAGCGCAAACCATCTCGACGACGGTCGGTGCCGGATACGATGTGCACCGGGATGTGGCGAGTGTCTGGGTTTTGCTTCAGGCGATCCAAGATGCTCAGCCCGTCCATCGCTGGCAGGCCGATATCGAGCAAGATCGCGTCTGGTCTCACCCGGCGCGCTAGCGCGAAACCCGTATCACCGCGCAGGGAGACGATGCCTTTGAAGCCGCGTTCTCGCGCGGCGTCGAGCAACAAGGTGGCGAACGCGACGTCGTCCTCGACGATCAGGAGCACGCGATCGCCCGGCCGCACCGATTGCCGATCGTCTGGGATTTCTGCCGCATGCACTCCCCCGAAAGTACCGACCTCGTCGGCGACTTCCGGTAGCTCATTGGCGTCCGCGCCGGCGCCCGGCAGATCCAGGCTCTGGTATTCACGCGGCAGATAGAGCGTGAACGTGCTGCCCTTGCCAGGCTGACTCTTGACGTGAATTTCGCCGCCCAGAAGCCGCGACAGCTCGCGGCTGATGGACAACCCGAGGCCCGTTCCACCGTACTTGCGGCTGGTCGTGCCATCGGCCTGCTGGAAAGCTTCGAAGATGAGTTGCTGCTTGTCGGCGGGGATGCCGATACCAGTGTCGCTGACACTGAAGGCAATCACGTTCTCTGGGACCGAGCGCAGCAAATCCGAGCGGAGTACGACACCCGGCTCCGGCAACCCGATGCGAATCGCCACCGTGCCCGTATCGGTGAACTTGAATGCGTTGCTGAGCAGGTTACGCAAGACCTGCTGCAAGCGCTGACCGTCGGTGCGGAACGTGTCGATGCTCGCGCGATCCGCGTTGAGCTGGAAGCCGACGTTCTTCTGCTGGGCCATTGGACGGAACGTGCGCTCGAGATACTCCGTAACCTCGTCGATACGCACGTCGCTCGGATAAATCTCGATCTTGCCTGCTTCCACCTTCGACAGGTCGAGCACCTCGTTGATCAAGTTCAACAAGTCGGTACCCGCGGCCTGAATGGTCTTGGCGTATTCGACCTGCTTTTCCGAGAGTTTGCCCTCCTTGTTGTCGCTCAGCAGGCGCGCCAGGATGAGCAAGCTGTTTAGCGGAGTGCGCAGCTCGTGGCTCATATTGGCCAAAAACTCGCTCTTGTAACGCGAGGAAACGGCGAGCTGCTCGGCCTTCTCTTCGATCGCTTTGCGCGTCAGCTCGACTTCGCGGTTCTTCTGCTCCACCGCCTTGTTCTGCTCGGCGAGCAGCGCCGCCTTCTCCTCCAGCTCTTCGTTGACTTGCTGCAGCTCTTCTTGCTGCTCCTTCAGCATCTCTTCGGACGCCTTGAGCGTCTTCGTCTGCTGCGCGAGCTCGGAGTTGGAGCGCTTGAGTTCGTCTTGCTGCGACTGTAGCTCCAGGGATTGCGACTGTAGCTCTTGAGCCAGAGACTGCGACTGATTGAGCAGCTCTTCCGTGCGCATATTGGCGGCGATCATGTTGAGCACGACGCCGATGCTCTCTGACAACTGGTCCAGGAATATGCGGTGAATCGGACTGAACGGCTCGAAGCTCGCGAGCTCGGTGACGGCGCGCACTTCGCCTTCGAACAAGATCGGCAGCACCAAAATGTTGAGCGGGGTCGCCTCGCCCAGGCCGGAGTTGACTTGGATGTAGTCGGACGGCACGCGGGTCAAAAGAATCGGCTTCTTTTCCAGAGCGCATTGGCCGACGAGGCCCTCGCCGCGGGTGAAGCGGCTGGATACGTGCTTACGCTCTTTATAAGCGTAGCTCGAAGTGAGCCGCAGCGTTTCGTCGGGCTCGGCGGAGATGAAGAACGCGCCGTGGCTGGCACCGACGAGCGGTGTCAGCTCGCTCATGATCAAGCGCGACACCGATTCGAGCGTCTTCTGCCCCTGCATCATGGCGCTGAACTTGGCCAGATTGGTCTTTAGCCAATCCTGCTCGCGGTTCTTCTCCGTAGTCTCGCGCAGGTTGGCGATCATTTGATTGACGCGCTCTTTCAGGGCCAAGAGCTCACCCTGGGCCTCGACCGTGATCGAGCGCGTGAGGTCACCCTCCGTCACGGCGGTGGCGACGTCCGCGATGGCGCGCACCTGGCCGGTCAGGTTGTTGGCGAGTTGATTCACGTTGTCGGTGAGGTCGCGCCACGTACCGGCCGCACCGGGCACCTTTGCCTGCCCACCGAGCTTGCCCTCCGTGCCGACCTCGCGAGCGACGGTTGTCACCTGCTCGGCAAACACGCGCAGCGTGTCGGTCATGGTGTTGATGGTGTCGGCCAGGGCCGCGATCTCGCCCTGTGACTCCATCAGGAATTTCAGCGTCAAATCACCGTTTGCAACGGCGGTAACGACCTTGACGATCCCGCGCACCTGCGTCGTCAAGTTCGACGCCATGCTGTTCACGCTGTCGGTCAGATCCTTCCAAGTGCCGGCGACTCCGGGCACGCGGGCTTGACCGCCGAGCTTCCCTTCCGTGCCGACCTCGCGCGCGACGGTCGTCACCTGTTCGGCGAAGATGCCGAGCGTCTCGGTCATGTCATTGATGGTTTCGGCCAGTTCGGCGATCTCTCCTTTCGCCTCGACCACCAG
>Ga0247740_1000957_pt1 | contig 12833 bp, 10 predicted proteins | sample UWRJL148409B2_FD_180942 | JGI IMG/M metagenome (GOLD analysis project Ga0247740, IMG submission 180942) | Plant litter microbial communities from Arlington Agricultural Research Station in Wisconsin, United States - UWRJ-L148-409B-2 | ecosystem: Environmental > Terrestrial > Plant litter >...
CCCGCTTCGCGTTGAAGCACGGCGCCGGCTTCGGTCAGGGCGACACCGCGCCGGTCCCGCTCGAAGAGTTGCACGCCCAGGCGAAGTTCTAACTGCCGGATGGCCCGGGAGAGTGGCGGCTGAGCCATGCCAAGCGATTCGGCTGCTCGGCCAAAATGCAACTCCCGCGCCACCGCGCTGAAGTAGCGCAACTCGCGGGTCTCAAGATCGCTCACGTGTTCACCTTACGTCAGTGATACCCGCCAGGTATCACTCGAGTTCTCGTTGACTTTGGGCGGAGGGGAACTAGGCAACGTTGTGGAACCTCAAGCATGTCGAGGCACGCGAGAGCGTTTCAGCGCAGGCTGGGATACTGAGCGGATGGAAGACGATACGAAGGCTGGCGCTGGTGGGGATGCAACGGGCGGTGCCCTCGGTGGGCGTCTGCTCGCCCCGAATTCGAGCGGCGTGTGGTGCTTCATCAACAACTTCGCGACCTATGGCGCTCTTGCTCGGTCCGGGTTCGACTGGATCGCCCTCGACGCCCAGCACGGCGAATTCGATCGGCAGGCGCTGATCGCCGCCGGCCAAGCGCTCACGTCCGGTGGGCAGTCGTTCGCTGTGCGGGTGGCACGAGTGGATGCGGGCGACATCGGATTGGCGCTCGACGCGGGTGCGTCCACGGTGATTGTTCCGCAGGTCGACACCGTCGATGATGCTCGGCGTGTGGTCGCTGCGGCGCACTATCCGCCGAGGGGATCGCGCAGCTGGGGTCCGCTGGCACCGCTGTGGGGACACGAAGCGCCCTCCGCTGCGGACGCCGCGCCCCAGGTCGCGGTCATGATCGAGTCGGCGCAGGCGTTGTCCTCCGTGGAGGACATCGCGGCCGTGCCCGGTGTTGACCTCCTTTTTGTGGGTCCCTTTGACCTCGCCCTCTCGCTGGGTGTTCCACTCGATGACCTGATCAACGACGCCCACGGCCCGCTGGCGCGTATCCGCGATGCTGCGACAGCCGCGGGAATCGGCGTGGGTGCCTTCGCGGGAACCCCGGAACGCGCACGGGTACTCCGCGAAATGGGATTCGGATGCCTGGCGGTGGCGACCGACACGGGCGTGATCGCTGCCGGTGCCGAGACCGTTCTCGGCCAGCTGTAGCGATGGCCGTCAGCTTCGAGTGCGTCACTTCCTCGCCGCGGTCGGCGAGCGACATGTTTGACCTCGCGCGGGACATCGACGTGCACACTGCCTCGCAGTCCGATTCCGGCGAACGAGCAACGGGCGGTGTGACGGGCGGGCTGATCGGGCTGGGCGAGACCGTCACCTGGAAGGCCCGACACTTTGGGTTATCCCTGAGCCTCACCAGTCGCGTGACCGAGTTCGACGCGCCACATCGCTTTGTGGACGAGCAGACGCGCGGTCCGTTTACGTCGTTCCGTCACGAGCATCTCTTCGAGCCCACGGCGTCGGGCTCGGCTTCGGCTTCGAGTTCGGATTCCGATTCGGGTTCGGTAATGACCGACCGGGTGCAGTTCACAGCCCCGTTCGGCGTGCTGGGGCGTCTGGTCGAGAAGCTGGTGCTCGAGCGCTACCTCCGGCGGCTGATCGAGGAGCGCAGCCGTTTCCTCGCCGGTCGCTGACCCGCGCATACAACCGCGGTCGCGGTTCAGTACTGTCAGTGCATGTCTGAACCCTCAGTAGCTGTGACCGTGCGAAACGCTCGACCCAGCGACATCCCGAACCTCATCGACTTGATGCGGGAACACGCGGCCTACGAACGCGCTGCCCCGCCGGCAGACGATGTGGCTTCTCTGCTCAGCGACCTTCTTTTTGCGCCGGCACCGCGCCTGCACGCGAGAGTCGCCGAGGTGGACGGTGCACTCGTGGGCTACACCACCGCAAGCCTCGAACTTTCGACCTGGCGGGCGCGGGAGTACCTGCACATGGACTGTCTGTTTCTGCGCGAGGGCACACGGGGTGCGGGTGTTGGCGGGATGCTTCTGGGCGCAGTTCGTCAACTGGCAATCGACCTCGGTGTCGACGAAGTGCAGTGGCAGACCCCGGACTGGAACGAGGGTGCCGTGCGTTTCTACGATCGCACCGGGGCCGTGAGGCGCGCCAAGCAGCGCTACACGCTCGTCGTCGCCTCAGTCGCCTGAGAATCCGCCAACCACACAGGGCAGTCCGGGCCGCTGCACCCCGCCGAACTACCCTCGTGAATCCCGGCTAGGACGCCCGCACTAGTGATCCGTTTGATGACGCAGACGAAGTAGTGGTGAAGGACGGCGAGCCGGAGAGTCCTGACTCGGTCTCGTCGAGGATCAGAAAGGCGAGTCCCGCGAAGCCGACCTCGGATTTGTTGTGCCCCTTTCACGAATAGAGGGCTGCCGCCATGCTGGACGAGTCGCTCGATGTGAGGGAGGCCAGGTGTCAGGTCCGTCTGTTCCGCCGCCGCTCTCGGGTTCTCGCCCGGGCGCACAACCCGCGCTGTCCTCTCGTCCCTGGTGGGCGCGACTTGCTGCAGCGTTTGCGCTCGCGTGCGGCATCTGGCTCCTAGTGAAGCTGTTGGCATTCAGCATCTTCGGCGAAGACTATTCGCTGCCGTCCCACACCTTCCGTGCCATCACAACCTGCCTCCTCGTTCTCGTCTCACTCCCGCTGTTGCTGCGCTGGGAACACACCCGCCCGGCCGATTACGGTGTGGGCATGAACGCGGGAATGGTGCGGGGCGTCACCGTCGGCGCTCTCAGCTATCTCGTCCCGTGTCTCGCCGCGGCCGCCATTGTTCTGATCCTCGGACTGTCTCACGTCGAAGTGACGGGCAACGCGCCAGTAGTTGCAATGGAGGGCATCACAATTCTTGTGTTGGTGATCCTTTACGAAGCCATACCGGAAGAGCTGATCTTTCGCGGATACCTCTTCCGTGTTCTGTCAGAACGTCTGCCGGGGTGGGCGACAATTTTCGCGCAAGCGCTGCTCTTCTGTGCTTTCGGGGCCGCGATCGGTGCGGCGACAAATATCGACCGATTACTCCTGTTCTTTTTCTTTGCCCTCTCCCTGGGCTACCTGCGGCAGGTCACCGGCACGGTGTTCGCCACGATCGGATTTCACGCGATCTTCCAGATGTTCGCGCAGTGGATGTTGGGGGAGCAGTGGCCTGCACTTTCGCTCACAGACCCACACGAGTGGTTCGCTCTCATCGCACTCGGACTCACGCCATTTCTGCTCGCACCCGTTGTGGCGGCCGTCATCGTGCGCTCCGGCCGCGCCGACCGATAGCGATACCGTTCGCGCGGTGGGCTAGTCCCTTACGTCGTCGGAACCGAGCGCCTTCTGGAGTGCCGCCTGCTCGTGTCGATAACCGAGTGTTTCGTAGCCGATGACCACCACCAGGGGAGCTGCTGCCGCAATGAGGAGGGAGACGCCCATCGAGACACCCACTCCGACGAGGATTACAGACAGAGCGAGGAGGGCGACGGTGCCGAGGATCAGGCCAACGTGAAACGGGTCGAGGGCCGCGACCAGGTAGGAGTACAGGGCAAAAACCACCAGCACAAACACGAGCACCGGGATCACCACGGTCAGCACTGCCGCCACCGCACTGATGTGGGCCTCGCCCTCAATCGAGTACGCCGCAACGTGCAGGCCGGCGCCCGTGGCAGCGATAGATGTAAACAGCAGCATGTGGGAGTAGCCCAGGACGAGCGCCCTCTCCCGGAATCGATGCAGGATGAGGCCGGCGGGAACGATGAAGTAGGTCCACCACATACCAAAGGTGAGGGCAGTTCCCGCGATGATCACGATGATCGCCTCGGAGCTCCACCCCTCGTGCTCAACGATCGCGGAGACGGAGGCGATGGTTCCAAAGATGCTTTCGCCGAGCGCGATGATGATCAGCAGTCCGTAGCGCTCGGCGAGATGATGGGCATGCCATGGGATGCCGCCGATGCGCGACTCGATGACCCAGGGGCCGAGGAAGTCGAGGATGACAACGATCGCGATGACGGGGAACAAAATGGCCAGCGGAACAGTGCGGATGAACAGTAGCGAGATCCACCCAACCTGAGCGAGAGCGATCACCCATGCACTGGCGAGACTGGTCCGTCGACGGAGCGGATCATGCCTCGCGGCGCGGAGCCACTGCGTGACGAGCGCCAAGCGGATCACAACGTACCCGGCGACCATCACGTCGTTGTGCAGGGGTTCGCCCGCGTCGATGGAGTGGAACATCTCCGGCAGTCCCAGAGCAATGATAAGCACCCCAACCATCTGCACCATGGTGGCGACGCGGGAGACCCAGTCGTCGGTGTCGTAGGCCGAAGCGAACCAGGTGCAGTTCATCCATGCCCAGGTCACCGCGACCATGGCGAACACAAAGCCGCTGATCCCCGCGAGGAAGTGCCCTTCGGCGAGCAGGTGCGCGAGCTGATCTGCGGCGAGTCCAAAGGCAACAACAAACGTCAGATCGAACAGCAGCTCCAGGGGAGTGGCTGCCCGATGTTCCTCGTTGGGGTCCCGTCCCGCCATGCGGCGAAGCCGGTGCTGCAACGACGAGAAGTCCACGCGCGCCTGAGTCATACGGAGATCTTGGCGGCTACTGTTCCTGTCCGACAGGGGCGCAGCAGAAATTGAGATGCAGTGGCGTGGTGGTCGTTCTCGGCTTTTCCCGCGCCATTCTGGGGCCGGCATCTGCGCGGCTATCACCACGGCGAGGAGAGTTCCTCGCGCACTTGTTCACGGCTTGATGATGAGATATCCGGAGACAACCTTTGCAACTGATGGTGAAACCGCACGGCGAGATTCCGCTGCGTGAAGGAGCCAGCGCACAACTTCACCGTTACGAGAGGCGACTGGGTCAATTCCGTCGATTAGTTCAGCGAAGTCATCGCGAAGGGAGGGTTTTTCCAGCTCATCGGCGAGGAATTCGAGCTCGGACGTGGCTATCATGAGGGCACCGTCGCTTTCCCACGCCATTTCACGCTCGACTATTGATTCAAGCAAACTGAAGGCACGCAACTGTGACGAGTTGAGCGTCGACCTATCAAGGCCGGAAGTGACGTCCCGAATGCTGCCGGAGCTTGCTGAGTCTTCGGTAATTGAGACATCTTGATTCCCTCCTTTGAAGAGTTTTTCACCCACGCCCTGCAGCGACCCCTTCGAATGTTGAAGGACGTTAAAGAGATGGCGGCTGGCCGACCACTCGCCAATCTGCGAGCTCAGCGATTCCAACGCATCTCTCGTTATTGGGTAGATGTCTCGATCTTGCTGGAGTCCGACGAGCAGATGGGCCAAGTCTGTCGCCTTCGGGCCGCCGATCACGAAACATACTTCAACCGCAAACGGCACCAATTGGCGCTGGTATCGAGGGAAAGACTCCATCGAATGGTCTTCGAGCAGATCCATGGCGAGCGATGCCGCGGGTTTGATTTTGTTTGAGAATCTATCGCGGACGTTTAAGGCCGTGACCGCGGCAATCGTAGTTTCCCGAAGCGATCGCTTATCAGTGAACGCGCGCCCCGCGGCGAACAGCCATGTATTCCGCCAGAACGTGGACGATGCGGTGAGGTCTAGTATGGTCGCCGTATCCTCGGGCCGGATATCCCCGGAAGTCCATGATCGTGCAACCATGAACTCTTGAAGGCTACGAATCTCAAATTCCCAGGCCCCTTCTTGGATGCTGACGAGCAGCACTAGTCGGTCAGTTACAGCTAAAAGTAAACCCTTCGCAAGCGACTCGTTGCCCTCGGATACTCCCGCCTCAGACAGCGTTGTACTGATCAGGATTCTCAGCTCGCCGTCCGTCAGACGCGCACCGTTCTCCTGCGCTGACTCAGCGCGAAGGTGAAGGACGAAAGCCGCACGTTCAAGGATCCCCTCGATAAGCGGGCGATACTTCTGAAAAATCAATCCCGCGAAATTCGGTTTTGCTTCTTCGCGAGCGTAGATCGTCAGAAAGTATTCTTCAAACAGTCCGAACCTGCTTTCAGGGAGTCGCGTTCGACGCTCAAGGAGCAACGTCATGATCGCGACTTGCAGTGGCGTGGTCATAAGCCGACGAGTGTTCGAATTTTTGACTGCGGAATCAATGTTGTTTTGAAGTTCCGTCAGCGCGCGGCCTCGAACATCGAAACGCAATTCAGCAAGATGCTTTGCGTATTGCACTGCAAGGTGCTCCGGCAAGAGATCAAGCTGCCAATGGTCGTACTTGTCGGCGCTGAAATCCGTGCCTTGGGCCTGGGGCCGCGTCGTAATTAGGACTGCAAGGTCGGCGTTTGAGGCGCTCGCGCTGTCGATGAACCGATCTATTTGTCGAACGACGTCAGTGCGTAAATCTAGGGGGACCTCGTCCATGCCATCAAGGACCAGCAGAAGTGGCCAAGTCCTCAGCCAACCGCTGAGGCTCGTGGATGAGATTTTGACTTCGCTATATTTGTTGAAATCGTCGACGATGTATCTGCTCAGAGACATGTCGTCGGAGTGCAACTTAATCGCACCCGCATACTCACTCAGTACAATCCGAATCGGCCATCGTCTGTTCACTGGAGTTCTTAGAGAATTTCGATCGATCGCGCTGCCCACTGCCTCGGCGGTCGTCCGCGCGCTGGTAGAGATCATCGTTTCGGGGCTCGCATCGATCAAAGTTCGGCGATATGCCTGCGCAATGAATCTGCCGATAGTAGTTTTCCCCTGTCCCGGACCGCCGACCAAAACGACCCGTGACGTCCTTGCCCCGGGATCCGACTGCCGTGTGATCGCATCAAACTCCTGGATCAGTGCGTCGCACGCCATGAGGACTTCCTCGTCGTCGGAATGTCGATGTGCAGGTACATCCAAAAAGATGCTGCTAAGCGGGAGACTGCGTTGCTCGGAGGAACCGATCTCACCCACGCGCATTGTCTCCTGCTCGGACAATTCGCTCATCAGAGCCGCGAGCATTGCAACGCTGTCTGCAGCGACTTTGGCGTTGTACTCGAGGTACATCGCGGCAAGCAAATCGCCGGGCATAATTGCGCCTAGGTATGCATTTCGAACTGTCTGATGTTTGTCTAGAAGCGAGCAAATCCTTGAATAGTGCCAGACGTCCCATGCCTTTAGGGCAAGACCTATTTTGTCTAACTCGACCCTAATGTCGAAATCGAACTTGTCGATGCCGCCGTTTCTTCCTACGCCCGACAAGCTTGCATTTGTCGCGAACAACAAAAATTCAGGTTTTCTCGTTCGCTTCGAGTGCTTGGCACCCCACGTACGCAGTTCTGTTCGAAATGCCGTTTTGAACCGCGAGTAGCCCAGTCCAGGATCGGACTCGCTCACATCTACAAACTTCGCTTGTGCAACGCCGTACCCACTCCAAGGTTTCCCCGAAACGGAGTCTTGATAGTCGAGTCGAGCGAAGACTGCCTCGCGTCCGCCGTCCGGCCCCGGGCCGAAGACTTGGACGTCGGCGCCAAACTCAGCGACGGCCAACGCTTGAACCAGCTGTTCAAATCCGCGTTCGCCCAGTCGACGAAGGTTATATTCCATGAGGATATCTTCGCATTTCTTGTGAGCGGGATATCCGCGAATTTGGAGTTGCGGACGCTGGAATTGCAAAAGTTGATGCTGCCGAGCGACACCGATTTGCATTCGTGAAGAAGTTCGCCGATATCGCAAGAGAGAAATCGCGTCAGTGAGAAATGCGGTGTGGCTGGCGCTGGCGCCTCACAAACCTCATGCGAGGCGTACAAATATCGCAATACCCAAGGCAAGAATAATGCCGCCATAGATACAAACGACGGCGATCCGTGTAACGATGACGAGCTTTAAGGCGCCCAATACGGTCGGCGACTGTGAAATCGACTGGATTACCGTTGGGCTGAGGTAGGTGACCTTCCGCTCAATTTCTGAGTTGAGTTGCTCGATTGGAAGCGCAATCGCTCTGCGGTCCACCAACAAAAAGAGCGCGAGTATGAGGGCGAAGTAGCCAGCAATAAATCCAAGAATTGCAGTTGTTACTTCTGCGTCGAGCACTTCCGTAACGTTGGCGATGACCGCCGCTCCGACTGCAATCAGACCCGTTAAAGCCCTTTCGCCAGCCAGCTTTGCTAAATCCACGGCTCCTTGCGCGGAGAGCCGCACAGCTTGTTGCGCGTGCGTCTCCGCGTCTCGAGTGTCGCGCAGCGCCTCTGCTGTGGCATCGGACCTCAGCGCGAAATAGATTGGATCGGCGCTCTCGAGGATCTCGTCCACGTAGCTGAAGGGCGCTTCCGTGTAGAGGCTAATAATCTGTCGCAGCGCCAGAAGTCTGTCCGCACTTTTTTCGCTGAACGCCCACTCTCGAAGACGGAGGGCGCCGACGATGACGTGTGGATCCCAGGACGCCGGTATTGTGAAATTGACGCGTTTATAGCCAAAGAACTCGATACTTGTCTTCGTGTGGTCTGAGGACACCCCAATCCAGATAGATGCACACGCGGCGCCAAGGAGAAATCCTGATACTTCCGGCCACGATGCTTTATCGCCGCTGAGATATAGAATTTTTGCGACCATCAGTTCTGACTCACCAGAGAGCGACTCCGGTACAGAGCGAATCTCAACGGACGCGTTTTGCGCTGCGTCGAGGCTGGCAAATGTCAACGCGCCGAATGCAAGCTCGCTTCGATTTCCTTCCAGCGAGATGTGTATCCGTCGCCCTGAGGACGGAACGAGGGCCGCGAGGTCAAGATTGCTCTCTTTGGAGTAAAGCTGGTCCATCGAGGACGGGTCCCAGTTGATACGTAGGTCTAGATCGGACCCCAAGGTTTTGCCAAAATCGAGATCGAATTCCACTGTCCATTCGAGGTCAAGGTGAGTGAGCGCGGACGTTTGACATTCCCAAGCTTGTCTGGCGAACTTCACTTGATCGGCGTCGCTAAACCATTGATCAGGTTGCACGTCTGGAAGAGACAGAATTTCCCACGATCCGTTAACCTGGTGCAGTTTAATCTCGTCGCCCCGTCGCGCTCCGCGGGCTACGGCGAAAGTAACGAACGCTCCTAAATTACCCATGCCATCCCAAACGGTTGGCGCGCCCTCGATGTGACCCGAAAGCCGGATGAATCGACCATGGTCGATCACGGTCCATCCGCCAGCGATGAACGTCGATACGGTATCGCGTAGTGGCTTCAAGTAGGCGATATCGAGTCGCTCCGAGTTGATCATGACCTGAACCTAAGTCGACCGTCCGACACTTAGTTCTCCAGCACAGGCATGCTGGTTGTCCGCAAGACGAGCATCCACCCTTGGCCAGTGGGATCTGGCAAGATTTCCACAGACCCCGCTTTGCTACTTGGAAGAGTGACCTTCGCACCATCCGCGACCCAGACCAAAGGCAACGCGCCCAATTTATTCTTGCGAATAAGGCCAGCGGGCCGAGGCTCATTCGCAGCTTCGTTGGCAGCGCTTTGCAGCTCGGGGTAATTCTGGGCTAGCTCGGCGAGGACTGAGTCTGCGGGTCCTTCCAATGCGGCGGCGTCAACCAGGACTTTCGGCAAAGACACTGTTGAAACGCCTCGCACAAGGGTCCTGTGGAGAACTCTTTCCGCGTCGGGGGATTTAAGGCTAGCGCCCAGTTCAAATGCTGCGGAGAAATATTCGGCGAGGGTGAAGTTCGCGTCGATCAAAATTGCATCACTCGTGGCCCGAGGGTCGGGCCATGAAAGTGCTTTCTGTAGCGCTCCAGGTTCTGGAATCAGCTTCTTCAGAACTCTCAACGTTACTTTGCCGGCCTTGATGTCCGTCTCTGCGGCCTCAACAACGGCGTCGAGTTTCAGGACCGTGATTTGCGAGCCGCTGCTGTCGGTCGTGTGAACAACCGCAAAGACGCAATCTTTGGCCGTCGAACCCTTCATCGATTTAGCTAGACGCTCCTGCAGTGATCTGCAATGTTGCTCAAACTGGAGATCGCTGCAAGACAAAAGCTCGACGAACTGCGTTGGAACGTACGAATTCGCCAAGAACACTCCGCGCGGGGAAGCCTCGTCAAGTTCTCGCACCTTCTTCACATGTCGAACGAGAAAGTCGGACTCCGTCGAACCAAAGCTGACGAGACTCGGGTTCAAGACCGTCGAACCTCGCTGCTGAATCGTCCCCAAACACACACGAGTAACTATCACGAATTCAGAATGGCCTAAGACGCGGCGTTTCTCTGTATTGAACGAGCGAAGCGGCAATCGACGTGTCGCCGACGTGGTTGTCATGTTTGCAATCGTCCAGGCAAGCTTTGGAGATTCTTGCGGCGCGATTCGCTAAGACGTCCACGTGCCGCGCCTGATTCGAAAGCTCTCGAGGTCTGGAGAATGTGGTAGTTTCCTCGATTTCGAGGAGCCCGCGTTGTAAAGTTCAGTATCGGAATCCGGATCACACCTCAACGTCCGCGCGCGGATTCCCGGCGAAACGAGACGCGATGTACTCTTCGCTTCGGTCGAGGTTTCAATGAGCCGCGCACTCCTTTTCGACCGGATGCGCTTTGGTGATTCTCTTGGTATTCGTGCGGACCACTAGACAGTAGGACGAACTCACCTGCGCGCGTCAACTATCGATCGCATTGAGGGCATCACTCGTTGCAACATTGAGCCAACGCTCCGCAACTTCGCCATTGCCTATCTGAGATGGATGATGGTGCCTTGTCTCGGGTCGCCAAGATAACAAAAGTTGTGGCACTCGACGGGCCGCGGCAAACCCGCACAATCTCATCAAGTTGATCGGTTCCTACGCGCGGCAATAAGCGCTCGCTGCGCGATGTCATCGCGAACGTTCTGCGGGAGCTGTGATGCAAGCGCTCGGGCCCGAGTCGATTCGGTTGCAAGCTCGTCAACGAGATCATTTGTCGCTGAGAAGAGAAGATCGACGATCTCGGCGTTCTCCTCGTTGAGCACGAGGATGACAGTACTATCCAGAGCCTCTTCAACGTGTAGTGCTTTATTTCCAACACGACGGATGACGTCAAGGCGCCTTCCGCGGCTGTCAGTTCCGTGGGCTGTGGCAGGTTAGATCGATTCCATCGAGCTTCACGCCGGGTGGGGCGTCGCTATCTAGCTCATTGAGTAATCGCTCAAGCGTCGTTTTTGCCATGGCCGCCCACGCGCGGCGTGAAACCGACACCACGAGGGGAGCCTCCTCGTAGAGTACTCGCGCGCCCAATGGCATGTCTTTATAGGCAGGGGGCGATGTCGCGACTATTGTCCGTGAAAATTCTGAGTTGTTGACACCCAAGACACTGACTCTTGGCCCAGTTCCCGTTCGCGATCCAGCCATCCACGTTTTCGCCCGGGTCGATTCCGGTAGTTGACACGAGGTGTTGTCGCGTTTAGTACTTGCTTTCCACTGTCCTTGATGTCGCAACTGCCGATAGTTGTACGGAATTTTGCCGTACACTTACCAAATGGTTGTCCCTATCAAAAGCGAGCGGCTTGAGCTGCGTCTGACGCCCGACCAAAAAAACACCATCGAGCAAGCAGCTGCTATCTCAGGTCGCTCGGTGACGGATTTCTCCGTTCCCCTTCTTGTCGAAGAGGCGGGCGAGGTTGTCCGTCAGGAGCGAGAGCTGAGGCTGTCCAAGCAGGCCTGGGACGCATTCAACCGGGTCCTGGATGAGCCCGCAAAGCCTGTGGCGGGACTTGCCGACCTTCTTCGTCGTCCCTCCGTTTTCAGCGACTGATGTCGCTGTCTCGTCCTCGGTCTATCCAGGCGGACGACAACTGCGCGAATTTCGACTGTGGCGAGAGTGCCCTGGACGAATGGGTGCGTTCGCGCGCATTGACGAACGAGAAGACCGGTGCCTCACGCACGTTTGTGAGTGTGGACTCCGGCTCCGGTGTGGTTGCGGGCTACTACTGCTTATCCGCGAGTTCGCTCGCGCGCAGTGACGCCACGTCCAACCTCCGTCGGAATATGCCCGACCCCATACCGGTGATCCTCATCGGACGTTTGGCGGTTGATCGGGGTTTTCAGGGTCGGGGCCTTGGCGTTTCGCTGCTCCAAGACGCGATTCTCAAGGGTGTGGACGCGTCACGGATTGTGGGCGCACGAGCGATCGTGGTCTATGCGATCAGCGAGAGCGCCGAAAAGTTCTACGCGAAGTTCGGCTTTACGCGTGTGCCCGGCAGTGAACGAGTGATGTACATCACGATGGCCGATGCCGAAGCGACTATCACGGACCAGCATTCCTAGGTGGTGCCCCAGGCAGATTCGAACTGCCCCCCCTGCCTCCGGAGGGCGAAAGCCACTTTTGAAATGGTGCCAATCAGCGGTATCTTCCGCATGATTTCAACGTTTTTCGGTCATCACGGATCGCCACCAAACGACTCGTTTTCCGCGAAGTGTTGCCATTCTGTTGCCACGGCTGAGTTATCTGTCCCACCCTCGCGTTGTCGGATCGAGCTTTGCGCCAGCCGAAAAGGGATGAGATCAGGCTCGGTGGACCAGAACTTGCGTTCCTGCGCGGCGACCGAAATTCATCGTTCGCCCCACGGCCGACTCGGGGTCGTTTGGAGCGAGCTCCGCTTGACGGCCGGAACGCCAGCCCGATTGCCGACCCGCCTGCGTCGATGGTGCTGTCGTCGGCTGGACAGAGCAGCTGACTCTTAATCGGTGCTGTCGAGAATAAGTCGAGTCGCTTCGTACGGTGCATCCCATTGCGGGAAATGACCGCACCGCTCGAACCAATGCAGCACGGCATCTGGAAACAGTTCCGCGGCGCGAGCGGCCTGTCGAGGCACGGTCACCAAGTCGCGCCGCCCCCAACCGATCGTGACTCGGCCAGGCACTGTGCCGGCCGGAGCGCCCTGTTGCTTGGGTCCTTTAGTAAGGGCGTTCAGAGCGGCGCCAGTCGCCGGGGAATC
>Ga0247740_1000958_pt1 | contig 12829 bp, 7 predicted proteins | sample UWRJL148409B2_FD_180942 | JGI IMG/M metagenome (GOLD analysis project Ga0247740, IMG submission 180942) | Plant litter microbial communities from Arlington Agricultural Research Station in Wisconsin, United States - UWRJ-L148-409B-2 | ecosystem: Environmental > Terrestrial > Plant litter >...
TTGGCGCCGAAGGCCCTGGCCTGAGCAAGCAATTACTCGCCGTCGCCTCGAAGACAGTGATGATTGAACAGTTTGGTTCAACCCGTTCTGTAAACGTGGGCGTGGCCGCTGGGATTACAATGTATGCCTGGTTGCAGCAACATTCGCTAAAGAAGTAACCAAGCCTTGCCCCGTGAAGGGGAAAATGCGACAATGAAGGCAGATTATGAGCGCCCTATCACCACAACCATACAAAGGCACCCGGGATTACTATCCCGAGGACAAACGTACCCAGAATTATATCTTTACTACCTGGCGTTCTGTAGTTGAGAAATTTGGCTACGAAGAATATGGTGCGCCAATGCTTGAGCCACTTGATATCTATGCCGCCAAGAGCGGGCAAGAACTGGTGAATGATCAGACGTATACATTTACTGATCGCGGTGGCCGAACAGTGGTTATTCGCCCCGAAATGACACCAACGATTAGTCGTATGGTGGCGGGCCGTCGCCAAGAGCTAGCGTATCCGGCTCGTCTGTATTCAATCGCTAACTTTATGCGCTACGAACGCCCTCAGCGTGGCCGTGAGCGTGAGTTTTGGCAATTGAACGTTGATGTCTTTGGGGTTGAAGAAGTAACGGCCGATATCGAGATTGTCTCTATTGCAGATGGCATCCTCAAAGCCTTTGGCGCGAAATCGGGTGATTACGTGATTCGCATTAACAATCGCAAACTTATTAACTTCATGATGGCTCAATACTTGGGGCTCGATGCCGTTCAGGCGCAGCAAATGATTAAGCTATTTGATCGCCGCAATAAGATTACCGAACAAGATTTCGCTGAACAAGCGGGTGTCATCTTTGGGGAAGAAAACGATGAGCGAATTGCAAAAATAACCCAGCTCATTAATGCCAAGACGATGGCCGACTTGCCAGAAGAACTTCGACAATCTGCAGCTATGGCCGAACTTGACGAAGTATTTGCTGGCTTAGAAAAAGCCGGTGTCACGGATGCCGTCTTTGACGCCACCCTTATGCGCGGCTTTGATTACTACACCGGCACTGTGTTTGAAGTCTTCGACACCCACCCAGACAATAACCGTTCACTGTTTGGTGGTGGGCGCTATGATGGCCTAGTGGGTATGTTCGGCGCTGAGCCTATTTCTGCTGTTGGTATGGCTCCTGGCAACACAATGATGGAGAATTTCTTATCAGTGCGCGGCCTATTGCCCGAACCGAAATCATTAACTGACATCTATGTCGTCGTGATTGACGGCGCTTTTGATGCTGCTAACTTGGTAGCGCGAAAACTTCGAGAGGTGGGGATTAATACCGAAGTTGATATCACCACTCGTAAGATTGATAAACAACTCAAAACCGCGTTTAAGAAGAAAATTCCTTATCTTTTGTTTGTTGGTTCGAATGATAGTGAAGCCGGTGAATATTCACTGAAGAATGTTGCGACCGAAGAAGAAATGAAGCTTTCTTTGGCTGACATTATCGCCAAGTTCGCCCGCTAGGGAGGGTTGCGAGCCGGCCCCACCTCTGTTATAATAAGCGGAATGAAAACGACATTCAAACACCTATCCGACACGAAAGTTCAGTACACCATTTCAGTAGATGCAACAGAATTGGCAAATGCCGAAAAAGTTGCCCTCGTAAAACTTGCCAAAACCGTTAAGGTTCCGGGTTTTCGTGCAGGTAAGGTTCCGGCAAGTGTTGCCGAAAAGAATGTTGATCCTGCCTCGTTGCAAGAGCAGACGCTTGAAAGCGCTTTGAACAAAGCAGTTATTGACGCATTTATTAAAGATGAAATCCAGGCTTTGGATCGTCCTCAAGTTGAAGTGACTAAGTTTGTTCCTGGTACTGAGCTGGAATTTACGGCCGAAGTAGAAATTATTCCTAAGATTACGCTTGGTGATTACAAGAAATTGACCACCCGTCCTGAAAAAGCTGCCGTTTCTGCAAAAGAAATTGATGAAATTCTTGAACGTATGCGTGCTGGTTTTGCTGAAAAGAAAGAAGTCAAACGTGCTGCCAAAGATGGCGACGAAGTGTTGATTGATTTTGTTGGTAAAAAAGAAGGTGTTGCCTTTGATGGCGGCACCGCGGCCGATTACACCTTGAAGCTCGGCGCTGGCCAGTTTATCCCTGGCTTTGAAGAAGGTATCGTGGGTCACAAGGCAGGTGATGAGTTCGACCTTGATCTGGCATTCCCTAAAGACTATCACTCAAAAGATCTCGCTGGAACAAAAGTGACGTTCAGTGTCACGTTGAAGAAGGTGCTTGAATCTGAACTTCCTAAGGTTGATGATGATTTTGCGGCAAAGGCCGGTCCATTTAAGACTGTCGCGGAACTGAAAGCCGACATTAAGCGCGAGATCACGACTCAAAAAGACCGTGAAGTTGGTGAAAAGTTTAAAGATGCACTGATTAGCGAATTGATCGAAAAGAGCAAGGTCCCGGCGCCAGAAGTGTTGGTGCACGATCAAATGAACTCAATTGAACAAGATTTTGAACGTAACTTAATGTACCAAGGCCTCGAGCTTGATTCATACCTGACTACCAATAACTTCAAAGATGTTGATGACTGGCGCGAAAAAGAAGTCAAGCCGACGGCGCTTCGCAGGGTGCAAGCCGGACTTGTGTTGGCAGAAATCACTAAAGCCGAAAAGGTAAGTGCGAGTGAAGACGAAATCACTGAGCACGTTGAGATCCACAAGCAGCAATACCTGAGCAACCCAGAAGTTTTGAAGCAATTCGAAACTGAAGAAGTGCGCCGAGATATTGCGAACCACTTCATTACTGAAAAAACCATTGCTCGTTTGCTCGAACTGAATGATGGCGCTGCCTACATCGCTGGCCACTAAGAGTTAGCGAAACTTCTAATTAGCACTCACTTGCATCGAGTGCTAATTTTATATACAATTGAAATATGAATAAGCCATCTAACTACCTAGTCCCCACGGTTATAGAAAAATCTTATGACGGCGAGCGCGCCTTCGACATCTACTCGCGCCTTTTAAAAGAACGCATCATCTTTTTGAATGAAGACGTAAACGAGCACACAGCCAGCATCATCGTGGCGCAGCTCTTGTACCTTGCGTACGAAGATCCAAAGAAAGATATCAAGATATACATTAATAGCCCGGGCGGTAGCGTCTATGACGGCCTTGCGATCTATGACACTATTCAGTTCATTAAGCCAGACGTTCAGACGATCGGGATTGGTTTGCAGGCAAGTATGGGCGCCTTCTTGCTTTCAAGTGGAACAAAAGGCAAGCGCTATGCACTGCCAAACAGCCGTATTATGATTCACCAGCCTTCAAGTGGCACGCAGGGTAAGATCAGTGATCAAGAGATTACTCTTAAAGAAGGCATTTTCTTAAAGCACCGCCTCAATGAAATTCTTGCGAAGAATACGGGTCAAAAGCTGTCAAAGATTGAAAAAGATATGGACCGCGACTTTTGGATGAGCACTGAAGAAGCCAAAACGTACGGAATTATTGACGAAGTTATCGCAAAAGGCTAATGCATCGGCGCGATTTGTAGCATTTTGTTATTAAATCCCTCTTGATTATTCATAAAAAAGTCTGCATAATAGCTACTAAGAAGTAGTGTAGTCGTGGTTACTTGTGTCTTTTGAATGGCGTGGCAGTCGCTCAGGTGCATAGGTGAGAGATCAACGATTAAGGGAATCTTCGGCGCCAAGAACCCCTATCAATAAAACCTAATCACCCTGCGAGGATGTATACAGCCTATGGCAACGATAAAACGTACAGACGTTAAGCGTGTTTTCTTTACAAAAGACGATACCGCTTTACCGCTCCCAGACCTTATTAACCACCAAAAGACAAGCTGGCAAGAGTTTGTCGAAACGGGACTTGGCGAGATCTTCGCTGAACTTAACCCAATCGACGATTACACTGGCCAAAAGCTTGCGCTACGCTTCAAAGAATATTCATTCCGCGAACCTAAGCACACCGAACTCCACGCAAAAGAAAACAACCTTACCTTTGACGCGCCACTCCACGCTAACGTAGAGCTCACCAACAAAGTTACTGGTGAAGTAAAAGAACAAGAAATCTACCTTGGTGACTACCCATGGATGACTGATCGTTCGACCTTTATTATTAACGGTACTGAACGTGTCGTTGTTTCTCAACTTATTCGTAGTGCTGGTGTGTTCTTTACTGCCGACCGCCTTGCAACACGCAACAACTACGGTGCAAAACTGATTCCAGGCCGTGGTGCATGGTTGGAATTCGAAACCGCTTCAAACGGTGCTATTTTCGTTAAGATCGACCGTCGTCGCAAACTGCCTGTGACGACTCTTTTCCGTGCCCTTGGCTACAATAAGACTTCAGACATCAAAGCCCTCTTTGAATCTGTTGATACTGGTGAAGTGAAATACATTGATGCGACTTTGGAGAAAGACCCAGCACGTGGAACCAACGAAGCCCTCATTGAGGTGTACCGCCGTCTTCGCCCGGGTGATCTTGCGACCGTTGATAACGCCAAGCAAATGATTGAACGTATGTTCTTTGATTTCAAGCGTTTCGACTACAGTCGTGTTGGTCGTTACAAGCTGAACCAACGTTTGAGTCTTGAAATGCCTAATACAACTGAAAACCGTGTCTTCCAGGTCAGCGACCTTCAAGCCATCGTTCAAGAGATTATTCGTTTGAACAACTCACAAGAACTTCCTGATGACATCGACGCGCTTTCAAACCGTCGTGTGAAATTGGTTGGTGAGCTCGTGGCTCGTCAGTTCCGTGTTGGTATGCTTCGTATGCAACGTAACGCGATGGACCGTATGTCTATGAGCGACATTGAAAACGTGTCACCATCACAACTGATTAACGCCCGCCCAGTGGTTGCTGCGGTTCGCGAATTCTTCGCAAGCTCACAACTTTCACAGCTTATGGACGAAACTAACCCACTAGCAGAACTCGCTCACAAGCGACGCCTTAGCTCAATGGGCCCAGGTGGTTTGAGCCGTGAACGTGCCGGATTTGATGTCCGTGACGCTCACCCGACTCACTACGGACGTCTTTGTGCTGTTGAGACACCAGAAGGTGCCAACATTGGATTGGTGCTTAACCTTGCAGCCTACGCTCGTATTAACGAGTATGGCTTCATCGAAACTCCTTACCTCAAGGTAGTAAAGGGCAAAGTGACTGACGAAGTTGTCTACATGGACGCTTCAGAAGAAGCTGTAGAAGTTATTGCCGACGCCGGTGCTGCTTTGACTGCTGATGGCAAATTCGTTGATGAGCGCGTTAGCGCTCGTAACGGACTCCTGCCTGAACAAGTTGATGCGAGCGAAGTGACCTACATGGACGCGGCGCACAAGCAAATTCTTGGTTCAACTGCCGCATTGGTGCCTTTCGTTGAAAAGAACCGTGTGGACCGTTCATTGATGGCCTCAAGCATGCAGAAGCAAGCTGTACCTCTTCTTACTCCTGAAGCCCCTGTCGTTGGTACTGGTATTGAAGGCGAAATCGCTCGCAACACCAGCCAATTGATTCTTGCTGAAGGAACTGGTGAAGTTGTTCGTGCTGATGGCGACGAAATCCACGTTAAATACGCTGATGGCGTCAAAATCTACAAGCCTGTTCACTTTACGAAGTCTAACGACGACCGTTCAATCAACCAGAAAGTCTGTGTTGTTCGTGGTCAAAAAGTAAAGAAGGGTGACATTCTTATTGAAGGTGCCTCTGTTGCTGAGGGTGAAATCGCCCTTGGACGCGACCTCTTGGTTGCCTTCATGCCTTGGAATGGGTACAACATGGACGACGCGATTGTATTGTCTCAACGTCTTGTCCAAGATGACACACTCACTAGCATCAACATCAAAGACTACACTGTTGAAGTCCGCGAAACGAAGCTAGGTCCAGAGATTGTCACTCGTGACATCCCTAACGTGTCTGAAGAATCACTTCGTCACCTCGACGAAAACGGTATCGTTCAACTCGGTAGCGAAGTTAAATCTGGCGACGTACTGGTTGGTAAGATTACTCCTAAGGGTGAACAAGAACTTTCAAGCGAAGAACGATTGCTCCGTGCAATCTTCGGCGAGAAAGCTAAAGATGTTCGCGATACCTCACAGCGCATGAATAATGCCGGTGGTGGTAAAGTCGTCGGCGTAAAGATCTTCTCTCGTGAGAATGGTCACGAACTTAAAGCCGGTGTCTTGATGCAAATTCAAATCTTCGTGGCTCAGTTCCGTAAAATCTCTGTTGGTGACAAGCTAGCTGGACGACACGGTAACAAGGGTGTGGTTGCGCGTATTCTTCCTGTCGAAGATATGCCATTCATGGAAGATGGAACTGCTGTTGATATCGTCTTGAACCCACTCGGTGTCCCAAGCCGTATGAATATTGGTCAGTTGTTTGAAACTCACCTTGGTATGGCTGCTCGTGCCCTTGGTTACAAGGTCGCAACGCCTCCATTCAACGGCGTCTCAGACGAAGATATCTCTAACGAGCTTGAAAAAGCTGGCCTAGCCCGCGATGGTAAGAGCCAACTCTTTGACGGCCGTACTGGTGACGCCTTTGAAGAACGCACCACTGTTGGTGTGATGCACATGTTGAAGCTCCACCACATGGTGAGCGACAAGATTCACGCCCGCTCAACTGGGCCATACACAATGGTTACCCAGCAACCACTTGGTGGTAAGGCGCAAAATGGTGGACAGCGATTCGGAGAAATGGAAGTCTGGGCTCTCGAAGCCTACGGTGCCGCTTCGACACTGCAAGAAATGCTGACCATTAAGTCTGACGACGTGTACGGACGCGCTAAGGCTTACGAATCAATCATTAAAGACGAACCTATTGTTGGTCCAAAGCTTCCAGAAAGCTTTAACGTCCTCGTGAAAGAACTACAAGGGCTCGGCCTTCGTGTTGATCTGCTCGATGACTCAGAAGACGCAATCATTGATGCTGAACAGGTGATTGGTGCCGTCATTAACGGTGAACCAGTTTCAGCTGCCTTGGTAGCTGGCGCAACTGATGACGATGAAGAAGTCGAAACGATTCTTGATGAAGCCGATGAACTTGGCGAAATTGAAGACGGTATGAGCATTCAGGATATTGATGAAGTAGAAGAAATAAAGGAGGAGGCGTAATATGTCACGCGTTATCACTAACAACAACGGCATCGCTGACTTTGACGCTATTCGTTTAAGCGTTGCAAGCGCCGAGGACATCCTGAAATGGAGCCACGGTGAAGTCACAAAACCTGAAACGATTAACTACCGTACCCAAAAACCTGAGCGCGATGGCCTTTTCTGTGAACGAATCTTCGGTCCAGTTAAAGACATCAACCCACACGACAATAAGTTAAAGGGCGTTCGCTCTCGCGAAGCGGCTGTCGATAAGAATGGTGACCTGGTTACTAAATCTATCGTTCGCCGTGAACGTATGGCGCACATCACCCTTGCAACTCCTGTTGCGCACATCTGGTTTATGCGCGGAACACCATCAGCAATGTCATTGCTCCTTGGTATTACTGTTCGTAACCTCGAACGTATCGCATACTTTGCTACCTACGTCATCTTGAAGTCAGAAGAAGACAAGCGCGACAAGATGCTGCTTGATCTTGAAGCTGAAACTGAAGCCGGACGTGCTGCAATTAAATTCCGCTACGAAAAAGAAGCTGAAGCTGAAGGTGCTGATGTTAAAACTCTCGCCGAAGGTATGTCTCGTGAAACTGAAGAGTTAAACGAAAGCTACCTCGTTAAGAAGACACAACTCGAAAGCCTTTCAAAGAATGCGCTGATGAGCGAAGTTGATTACCGTAACTTGCCAGAAGAATACCAGGACTTGGTTGAAGTTGGCATGGGTGGCCAAGCACTCAAAGGGCTCCTTGATGGTATTAAGCTTCCTGAGCTCATCGCTGAACTCACCGAAGATGTTGCCAGCGCTAAGGGACAACGCGAAAAGAAACTTCTTAAGCGCCTGAAGGTGCTTGAAGGTATGCAATCTGCTGGTATTAAGCCTGCCAGCCTAACATTGACCGTTCTTCCTGTGATTCCACCGGACCTACGCCCGATGGTACAACTTACTGGTGGCCGCTTTGCAACAAGCGACCTTAACGACCTTTACCGTCGTGTCATTAACCGTAACAACCGTCTTAAGAAGCTGATCGATCTCAATGCGCCTGAAGTTATTCGCCGCAACGAAATGCGTATGCTCCAAGAAGCAGTTGATGCGCTTATCGACAACTCTGCAGCCCGTGGTGGCCGCGCAGTAAACGCGACTGGTGGACGCCGCCGTCTTAAGTCAATCAGCGACATGTTAAAGGGTAAACAGGGTCGTTTCCGCCAAAACCTTCTTGGTAAGCGTGTGGACTACTCTGGCCGTTCAGTGATTGTTGTTGGTCCTAAGCTAAAGATCGACCAATGTGGTCTTCCAAAGCAAATGGCCCTCGAACTGTTCAAGCCTTTCGTGATTCACTGGCTGATTGCTGGCGAATACGCACACAACATTCGTTCAGCAACTCGTTTGATCGAATCTGGCGAAGCAGTTGTCTGGGATGCCCTCGATGCTGTGATTGCTGGTAAGTACGTTCTTTTGAACCGTGCGCCATCACTTCACCGTCTTTCAATCCAAGCTTTCCAGCCTAAGCTGGTTGAAGGTAAAGCTATCCAATTGCACCCACTCGTGGCTAACGGTTTCAACGCCGACTACGACGGTGACCAAATGGCAGTTCACCTTCCACTTTCAAAGCAAGCTCAAGAAGAAGCGCGCACTCTTATGACTGCAACCGCCAACCTCTTGAAGCCTGCCGATGGTGCGCCAGTGCTTTCAATTGGGCAGGACATCGTGCTCGGTAACTACTACCTGACCTACAACAAGCCAAGTGCTCAAACTGAAAACGTTAAGGCATACAGCTCAATCTACGAAGCTGAAATGGCCTATGACAATAAGGTGATTCAACTTCAAACCCCAATCCGTGTATTTACGAAGGGCGAAGTGCGAACGACTACTCTTGGCCGCGTCTTCTTCAACGACATTCTGCCTGCAGAATTTACGTATGACGACAACGTTCAGACTAAGAAGCAGATTAAGAAAGTCCTTGGACAAATCTTTGAACAGTACGGTGCTGAACTGACTGCGCAAACTGCTGACAAGATGAAAGGCCTGGCCTTCCGTTTTGCAACAATTGCAGCCGTATCAACTGGTAAAGATGACTACGTTGAATTCGAAGAAACTGCTACCTTCATTGCTGGCGGTGACGCGAAAGCAACACTCATTAGCGATCAGTTCAACGAAGGGCTCATCACCGAAGACGAACGCTACAACCTTACCATTGCTACCTGGCGTGGTGTGGTTCGTCAAGTGAGCGAATTCCTTCAGGACAAGTTGAAGGACATGGACACCAGTGTCTCTGTCATGCTCAACTCTGGAGCTCGTGGTGATATCTCGAACGTCCAGTTGGCCAGCGCCATGATCGGTATTATGGTTGATGCAACCAACCGTGAAATTGAGCTGCCTATCCGAAGTAACTACAAGAAGGGTTTGAGCTCGCTTGAACAATTCGTTGCCACCCGTGGTTCACGTAAGGGTCTGATTGACACCGCGCTTAAGACTGCCGACTCAGGGTACCTAACTCGTCGTCTTGTCGATGTGTCACAAGATGTCTTCACCGTTGAAGATACTCCTGGTGACGACGAAGGATTCACTATCTTCCGTAACGAAACTGAGATCACTATGATTGAGTTCGCAAACCGTCTCTATGGACGATTCGCCGCTGAAGATATTGCCGGTCACGTTAAAGAAGGTGAGTTGATCACTCGTCCAATTGCAGCCGCAATTGATGCTGATGCTGATATTAGCGAAGTAAAGATCCGTTCAGTCCTTTCAACCAAGAACCTCCGTGGTGTGCCACAAACAAGCTACGGTATCGACATGTCTACCAACATGTTGGTCGCCAAAGCTCAGCCAGTGGGTGTCATCGCGGCACAATCTGTCGGTGAGCCTGGTACGCAGCTAACACTGAAGTCATTCCACGCGAGTGGTGTGGCCGAAAGTGACATCACCCAGGGTCTGCCTCGTGTTGAAGAACTCTTCGAAGCACGGAGCCCTAAGGGTATGGCGCACATTACTGAAGTGACCGGACTTGTTGAACAATGGGAAGATGGCAAGAAGTACATCGTTCAGGTGACGCCAGAAGCTGGCCACGTGGAAACTATGGAACTTGAAGGCCGAACCGTATCTGTAAAGAACGGTGCGAACGTAAAGGTTGGCGATGTTCTTGCCAGCGGTGAAAGCGAATCGAAGCCATTGATCGCACCATTCGACGGTATCGTTGAAGTGACCAAGAAGCACATCGTTCTTGCTGCCAACGCAAGTTCACCAGTTCGTTACGAAATCCCAGGCAACACACAACTCCTCGTTAAATCAGGTGATGTGGTTGAAGCCGGAGACCGTTTGACACTTGGTTCATTGAACCTCCACGACTCAATGCGCCTTAAGGGTATTGAAGCGACACAGCGCTACATCATCAACGAAGTGCTTCGTATTTACGCCGCGCAGGGTCAAGACGTTGCCGACAAGCACCTCGAGATCATCGTTCGACAGATGTTTAGCCGTGTTCAGGTTGAAGAACCTGGTGATAGTTCATTCGTGACTGGTGACATCGTTTCTCGTGCTGCCGTTATGGAAGCCAATGAAACACTCGCTAAGGAAAAGAAGCAAGAAGTTGTCTTCACCCAATTGCTCCTCGGTATTACCAAGGTGTCAATCTGGTCAGATAGCTTCCTTTCAGCCGCTTCATTCCAAGACACGACTCGTGTTCTGATCAACGCCGCAGTGAGTGGTCGTATCGACCGCCTCCACGGCTTGAAGGAAAACGTGATCATCGGACGCAAGATCCCAGTTGGTACTGGTGTAAACAGCGCAACTGCGCTCGATACACTTGACGACACGGTGATTGCCGAAGACCTCGAAGTCGCTGCCTAAGCGATAAGAGACATATAAAATAACCTCCGAGTGATCGGAGGTTATTTTTGTTGAGAGTGTTGTTAGATCTGGACGAATTTTTGTCCAGACGTGCTATAACAATCATCCCCAACGTACGCTTTCTTGAGATCAACCGTATTGTAGTCGCTACAGTTTACGACGCCCTGGGCTCCCTTGAAATAGTGCCAAGCTGCATCTGGGGTTTGGTAGAAAAGCCCCACGAATCCACCAACAGTTGCTCCGTATGATGAGAGGGTGATTGTCGCCACCTTGTACCCACTAGTCTCGCTATCTAAGATTTTTGCGGCAGTAAAGATCTTGTTGTCTTTAAATTGTTCCGACGATTTTGCATAAGCATCGTAGAATGGCTTTGCTGCGGCCGCGGTATCGGTGTAGTCGGCAATATTTGCGCAGGTGACAACAAGAGTGTAAGAGGCATTAGCGAAATCCTCAAAAGGACTGTTGAGAATTTGGCATACAGCGTCTTCTGATGACCAGTAGGTGGCCGTAGCGTTGAATTCAACCGCTTCTTCTGAGAGGCTATTTAATGTCAGCCCTTCGCTCTTGAGTGTTTGTTCGGCGAGTTTCTGCTCGTTATTTGCGGCCGACTTTGAAGTGACGGCAGATTCCACATTAGAGGTTGTGGCTCCTTCTTTTGGCAATGTAAGGTACTTATTGCCATCGAGTCGGAAGGCAAACGTACTACTGTTTGAGGATAGCTCCCCGGTAAGGTTGCTTTTCACACTTTCAACTAAAGAGGCGACATCAGATGCGCTACTTGTAGGGGCTGTCGTTTGTGCGGCCGGCTCTTCTTTAGTATTCAGGAGAGTGAGGCCGATGTAGATTCCTGCTGCTACGAGAGCGAGAATAAGGGCAGATATAAGGACGATAAGCCCTGTCTTACGTTTTTTGGGTACAGATACGACATCTGGCGTTATCTGCGCGGCAGGCTGCGCATCTGGGATCGGGGTCGCCTGGTTAAATGGGTTATTGTCTGCAGGCAGCTGATTATTATCTTTATTTGGGTCCATACATCCTTCTTTCATGGTAATGCTTTAACTAAGACTAATATACCATGTTCATACTTAACGCCTATAGACATTCAGGGGTGAATTTGCTAGAATACGAGGTGAGTTTCCGTTTATCTATTACAAAGCAGTGTACAAGTTTTGTAACGCGATAAACAATGTCTATAGAGAATGCTGATCTCATTAGACCCCCGCAGGAATCTTTCTGCAAAACAACCCAATTAATAACGAAAGTTTATTTTTAATGCCAACTATCAACCAGCTCGTTCGCAAGCCTCGCAAGGTCGCTAACGCGAAAAGTAAGTCACCAGCACTTGGTCGTATTCACAATGCGCTCAAGACTCGTTACTACGAACAAAATGCTCCGCTAAAGCGTGGCGTTTGTATCAAAGTAACGACTAAAACACCAAAAAAGCCTAACTCAGCACTCCGTAAGGTTGCTCGTGTTCGTTTGACTAACGGTCAAGAAGTATGGGCATACATTGGTGGCGAAGGTCACAACCTCCAAGAACACGCCGTTGTGCTTGTTCGTGGTGGTCGCGTGCCAGACCTTCCAGGTGTTCGTTACCACATCGTTCGTGGTGCCCTTGACCTTCAAGGTGTTGCTGGGCGTAAGCAAGGCCGTAGCAAGTACGGTTCTAAGAAAGAGAGCAAGTAATGCCTCGTAAAACTACTGCTAGTCTTCAACGACGCCTTAACCCTGATCGTAAGTACCAAAGCGTACTGGTTCAGCGCCTTATTAACAAAGCAATGCTTGATGGCAAGAAACTCCTCGCGGAACGTTCTGTCTACGAAGCACTCGAAATGGCTGCCAAGAAACTCGACAGCGAGAACCCTTTGGAAGTCTTCGAGCGCG
>Ga0247740_1000959_pt1 | contig 12817 bp, 14 predicted proteins | sample UWRJL148409B2_FD_180942 | JGI IMG/M metagenome (GOLD analysis project Ga0247740, IMG submission 180942) | Plant litter microbial communities from Arlington Agricultural Research Station in Wisconsin, United States - UWRJ-L148-409B-2 | ecosystem: Environmental > Terrestrial > Plant litter >...
GACAGGGTGCAACGAGTTGCGCAATTCTTTGGTTAACAGGATTCCCGCATGGTAGTGGCTACATATCAACAAACAGCACCATCTTAATTAATAGCAATATGAAGTAGAGTTTGCGCAAATGTAGCTTACGAATGCGTTAAGCGTGAGTGAAATCGCCTCTAGCCTCTTAGAGAATCTTCTTCGGTGGCGCGCATAGGTCTGTGCGTTGATAGAAGATTCGCGCGTTGGTTAAGGGCTGGAATATCGACGTTGCTATCTTAGACGGTCATTTCGGGTCATGGGATGATAGTGTCACGGAGGCAAGGAGCAGCGTATTCTCTGTTCCCTATACTCTTCGAATTAGCATAGGTACACTCCGAATTATTGATTGCTAAAGTTATCGACGAACCGTTGTTCGGGTCACAAAAACATAGATTTGGAGCATCTACAGTTCGTGGAACTAAGGTTCACGTCTATAGACAAGCCGAACTATAATTGAGAAAACGTACATCCTTTATGCAAGTATTGGGAGTACAAATCACTATCATGTGCGCGACTCGTTGCGTGACAAGAAGCATGGAAAGTGGCTGCTGGTGCTCAACGATGCCGACCAAACTTCTGTTCTTGCTTCGCCGCCAGATTCGTACGACCAGGAACATTTTTCTAGATATCTGCCGCCAAGCAAGTATGGGACTGTCTTGTGAAGAGTCGCTCAGGTCACGCAGTATCGCATTTTGTCGAGGACCGGGACACGCTTCACGTTAGGCCGATAGATGACACCAGTGCACAGACTCTTCTTCAGAAGAAATTAGGCTGCGAGGTTGATACAGATGGTATAGTCGAGCTAGCAGCAGCGCTCGAATATATGCCACTTTCGCTGGTCTAGGCGGCGGCGCATTTTCAGGAGCGATCGCCCCATTCTTCTGTGCGGCAGTACCTCAAAAAAGATCCTGTTTAGGGTTAATGGTTAGGGTTCTGTAGTGTAGATGGAATAGGAGCTAGAACGCGTAAGTTCAGGGTAGGCATTCGATGCTAAGCCTCGCTCCACCACCACCTGGACCTAGCCCGTCGCTACCGATACTGCGTATAACACCTAAGCTCTACAGCTGCATGTACGATCGGGCCGCATGATACCCCTTCTCTTTGTGGCCTTGTGACTGTTGCTGATTGTACACGTGCGTATGCGTCTTATAGATCACCTTCCCAATTCTACTCTAGTCCCGCATGTGGGCGAGTAGATGGCACCAGCATTAATAACCTACGACCGGTACACTGCTTGTCGAAGAGGCACACGCAGTTTTTACCAGCTTCCCGGCGCTTTCGCTTGCGTCGACAGCGAATGGGAAGGGCCACGAACAGGTCTCTTTTATCAGCACAATTTACAGTCACGAGCGAGGGAAGGATATAACGTGTCATTTTCCCTCTTATTTGTTCACTCTCTTAGCCTTCCGGCTTCGTATCGGTTAGCTCTCTCAACTGGCTCTTGTATTAGGAGAAGCAGTACTTTAGCATGGCGTCCTGTCCCATTATCGCTCCTACTAATTCAGCTCTGCCTCTAGCTCGAACATTGTCAGCGCCAATGCGACCAACGCACAGTCTAGTAAGTAAGTTGTTTCTGCGTTCATGTTCTAAGTATGAACTTGCTAACTTGCTAGGGTAGATTCCGCTGGCTTCCGTCGTTATCTGTAGCTACCGTCATTAGCTACCGTCATTAGCTACCGTCGATAGTTGCATCAATCTGGCGTCAGCTAGAGCGCGATTGGGAAATATGACTAAGGGGTGTCCCCGCGCGTGCGATACTGGTCATTTTAATGAGAGATAATATAATTATCACTCATGTGTCCTACTTAAAGCTCTTGCAGCTACCTTTCATTGATTATACTTCAGTGCTACAGTCCGAATCTTAATTTCACTGCGGAAGTTGAAACAATTGAAATCCGCCATGAAAGGACCTAACCACCTCGCCGTCTTGCTGGTAGCCCGTTTCCACGCCTGGATGCCTCAGGACCACGAACTCCAAGCCTTCAAGCGGACCTTGGAAACTCGAGACCCAACTCCTAGCTCCATTGACAAGCGAGCGCTTTCGCTGCCAATTTGGAAGATACGGGGAGTCAATCTAGGAGGATGGCTGATCTCGGAGCCATGGATGATGAGAGGAGAGTGGGCAGACATGGGCTGCGGCCACGGTGCTGGAGATCAAGACGACGAGTGCTCCGAATTCGACAGTGTTAACTTCCTGGGCCAATCTCAAGCCGACACTAGTTTCGACGCACACTATGCTCGCTGGATTACTCCATCCATGGTTCAAGACATTCAAAATGCCGGTCTGAACACGATTCGTATCCCGATCGGCTATTGGGCTTTGAAAAGCCTTGTGGAAAGCAGAGCATTTTCCGAATATGGATCTACAGTATCTCGATGCTGTCATTCAAAAAGCGGCTGACTTGGGCATGTTTGTCGTCATTGACCTCCACGGCGCCCCTGGTGCTCAGAAGGTTAAGGATGCCTTCACTGGGCAAGTAAGCATGTCGAGTGACGAAGACCAACTCAGTGATAACGGTTTCGCAGTGCCTTGGACAGGAATGGCTACCGGTATTCTTCACACAGCACAATTATGACCGTGCTACACAATGGCTTGACTGGGTGACTCGACGAATCCACAATACGGCTTCGTGCAAAGCCACCGTCGGTATTATCGAAGTAGTTAACGAACCTCAAGCCTCTCGCAATACCGGCGGTATACCACAACAGGAGCGCGATACGTTTACACAAGCATACTATCCTCAAGCTCTCGCAGCGGTGCGCAATGCTGACAACGCTCTGAGTATCCCCACCGATCAGCGGCTACACGTTCAATTTACGGAACAGCTCTAGGGCGCCGGAAATCCCAAGTCCGACCTTCCCTCGGACAGCAATATCATATTTGACGATCACAACTACGTAGGTGGAGCCGTCACCGCGATTCATCCTAATGCCAAGCAAGCAGACTACATGTGGTACACGTGTTTTCTCGACAACAGACTCAGCGATGGCGATACTCCAAAGATTGTGCAGGAGTTCAGTATCACGGTCAACGACGAAGGCAGCAGTGAATTCGACTGGAACAACCCATTTAACACCGATTTTTACAAGCAATGGTTCATAGCGCAACAAAGGCTGTACGAGCAGACGAACCGTTGGATATTCTGGACTTGGAGAAACCAATTAAACGATCCTCTATGAGATTATAGTTACCTCGTGTTCAAACAGTGGGTCCCTACTTCTGCCGCCGGGCTGGATGCTACCAGCAAAGTGGACGTTTCCAAAACTCCTTTGGTACGTCAGACGGACGATCTTAAATAGATTTATAAACAACCATGTGTCGAGAGGAAGTTTATACTGATGGACCTTGTTAGGTATTCACAACAACTCTGCTTTCAAAAGGATTGGTAGCGTACCTGAAGTAAGCTATTTTCTCTAAATACTGCTTATAGTGAATATCTCCTATCTTGTAATTGCTAGATAGCAGTGGGCACCGGCTGACGCTGCACATGCAACGACACCCTGTCAGGGTTCGGGAGCAGGCCAAGCAATCGAGGAAGCCATGGTCCTACATGTGTTCTTAAGAGAGGTGGAAGAGAGTCAACAACCTCGATGCAGCATTCACAACTTACGACCAGGTCCGGCGACCAAGGAATTAGCACATCACCGCATCTAGCCTTGGAGTTGGACTGGTTCTGTGCGGTTAAGGGTCTTGCGGCCGCGATGTCGGGAAGATTGCGAACATTTGCCATCAAGTGGGTGCCAATTCACAACCGATTCAGAAAGAATATAAGAGAGCAGCTTTGGATACAATGCAACGCATTGCATGATAGACTTTGTGCTTTGAGGTTCTCTTTATAGACATATGAGCAACCTGAACAGGAACCTGAAATTATGTGCATTTCTCTCTGATGGTGGCCCATAAGCCATAAGAGGTTGCGTAGCTCTTCAATATATCACTTTAGCAAAATGCCTCAATGCAGTCCAGGCTTTCTCTTTTTCTGGTAGCTGATATGATGTATTCCTCTGTCGTCTTTTAGATTTTTGCTTCCGATGTGAGCGATTGATTTGGCCAAGTTAACCACGGTGTCCAAGTAGGACCCAAAAGGGCCGTAATACACTCTATCAAACGCTGTCCAGTGTTTCCAACAAACCAGATTCGCCGATGCTGGTGAAGAAGCCCACCGTAAAAAGCCAGTATTACCAGAGCAGGAGGTGCCCGAATAACCAGAAGGCTCACGAAATCTGCTCGTAATGACGCTGGCCAAGCAAACGCGTCGTGTATGTTGGATCTCTTTCGTTTCGATGTCCGCGCGACATGAAAACACCATTGTAAGGAAGCAGTTGCTTCTTGGCACGCCTTCAGAGACACTTCGTCCATTTCCGATTGCTCCATAAGAGACTGGAGGATATCGAGTTCTCCGTGTTGGTCTCTAAAGACTCCCAGTTTGGTCTCGGCGGAATGAAGAAATGGCCCAAGCTCCGACTGGCAAAGAAAGGGCCACGAATGGTGTGCGATTAGACGAGCTCCTCGCTGTACATCTATGAAGAGAAGAACGTTGCTCAGAAATACACTCGTATCCTCTTCACAGGTAGTCGCTGCGTCAAAAAGCGTCTGCACTCCAAGGAGACCGGCGAAGAGCAGCAAAGCGACGCAGTTCGTATCGTCGACTTTACGGACCGTAGATGCGTAGGTGAGTAGCGCGGCTTCCCGCAGATCGACTGCCTGCCCCTTGTAAGCGTCTCTTTGTGCTGGACGCGAGGAACTGAGATGAGAAGCCGTGGTAGCGAGGATTTGCTGCAAGAGATATGGCGCATCGATGGCAAGGTCCAAGTATCTTTTGGCGCAGACTGGTTGTGAATATGCGCCATCTTGGGTAGTGTGTGTGCGGAAATGTTCGAGCAACTCAGCATAGCGTACGTCGGCTTGAGAATTGTTCCCCTCCAGAAACCCAAACTTTCTAGATACACTCTTGAACGCCGCTGGTGATGATCTAGACTGCTGCGGCAGGCGTGGTCCAGAGAGGAGTTGGCAAAGCAGAACAAAATTTGAATGATTCATGCCAGGCAATCTACCGGATTTTGTTTGATGGGAATAGGGTTAGCATTTATAGACGAGGCCTTGCCACTATGAGTAAAAGCCCTGGCCTGCAGAACAACTCAAAGAAGTTGCGTCTTCGATTGGGGTGGCGAACGATTCAAGCTTCGCTCACACGGCTCGTATCTATTTACGATCGAGGCCCCGCCAAATACATAGAACCCTTGAGCTATTGTTTCTTATGTGGTGTGGTGTGGTGTGGCATCGTCATTGCTGATAGGCTCGCTGTTTGCGGCCAATCGCTTGGCTCGATACGGCGTATACGTCAACAATCGCGCAAAATCGTTAGCGCGCCCCTCAGCGTATTCGTATAACTCAACTGGATCCCCTTCGCCGTCTGCCACTCCCGGTCTCTTCGTATTCAGGACTGTGCGAGGTGTCTTATGTTCCTGTCCATCCACCGTAGCGCTCACGCCCAGCCGAACAGTCACCCGTCGCATGGCTCTCCGCAGATCGCACAAGAAGTCGAGGCATGGGTGTCAAGAGTGTAAGCGTCGCCATGTCAAGGTACAGCCATTGCTTCACCCTCGTGTTGTATTACCTCTCTGACATACTATCTACCCCTAGTGCGATGAGGATCGTCCCACGTGTGGTAGCTGCTCAGCTTTCGGTCGGACCTGCGTCTATTTACCATCAAATCCACGCACCCTTCGGTCGCACTCTGTCTCGTCGACGCATCTACCCCACTCCGCCGTCGTAAACTCTTCCGGTGCCACTGTCCCCGCGTCCGTGCCTCTGACACCTCAAGTTTCAACTCCGTCAACATTCGCAGCGTCCGTAGCCTCCTCAGGTTCGACAGCTACATCGTCTGCGCAACATGGCGCATTGCATCCCTCTCTCAACTTGCGGCATATGGAACTATTCAGCCACTTCATACTCGACACCGGCCCAAGCCTTGACGAGGGCAGGACACTGACTCATGAAAACATACGCATCATGTTGTCTGCCGCCTTCTCTGCGCCTTACCTCATGTATCAAATACTCGCATTTTCAGCTTTGCATCTTAGTTGTACAACTCCAGCCCAGGCAGAATATCATCGTGAGGAAGCCACGACCCTCCAAACGCAAGCATTACTTCTGCTCAACGATACTCTGGTTGAGACAACAAGCGATAATTGTGTGCCTACACTGATCTTCACGAGCTTGCTTGGGCTTCATGCACTTGCGGAAGCAGCGTCGGTTCGAGGAACTGATGGTACGGACGGTGTGTTGGACAGATTCGTCACGTATCTAAATCTTCACCGGGGCGTTCGCGCGGTCACCCAGCGATCATGGAAGGTTCTGTCGCAGTCCAACTTACAATCAATGCTGCGTTGCGCGGAACGCTCTCTGGATCCTACCATGTCGCAATTGCAGGAATGTGAGACGATGGTTGCTGACCATCTGAACAGCCTGTTAAATGATGCCGATATCAGTGCAGACTCGGAAAAGGCCTGTCGCGATGCCGTGTCTTCTCTGCAGCTCATTTTCCAGTCCGAGTCATCGGCTGGGGAGGCTCCGCGAGACGAACAGAAACCTGTTGGCCTAGTTTGGGCGTGGCCTATTCTCACGTCGGGCATTTTCAGTGATCTGTTGATGAAGCGCAGGCCCGAGGCACTTATTATCCTATGCCACTACGCGGTGCTCCTCCACCGACGGCGTCATATATGGCTTGTAGGGAGCATGGGCCGAATGCTGATCGAAACGATTACAGGGTTTTTGGGCACTTACTGGAGACACTGGCTCGATTGGCCGATTCAAATGCTGGAAGAATCTTAAGTAGTTAGATGATGAACTTGGGCCTTCGGTGTACTAGGTCATGCCGAATATATGTATGACCCCGCAGAATTACTATCCCCTAAACATGACCATCGATGTAACGTTGTTCGATGTAACGTTGTTCGCCAACATAGTAGCTACGTAACAGATTTTAGTTTGCTCCAAGCTGTCAGCTATGGTAGAAATAGCTTGCTTGATAAAGTTAACACGGTACGAGCACGGAATATTGAATACAGTTATTGCTATTGCAGATTTTAGTTTGAGGGAATAGGATAACTGATATCGAGCTCCTGGTTGGCTAGCCCCGTGCGCGACAGTGGGTACGTCGTACCCCGAGACGCACAACATTTCCTGCGGGAATTACTCCTTGCATATTAGCTTACTGCTTCTTCTAGATACTACTAGGCCGTGTTCATCTTAGCACCCGCCCGCGCATCCAGCTTCTCTTGTTTTGTCAACTCGGACTCATCTGCGACATTTCCGTAAGTCGACGACGTGTAGCAATGAGGCAGAATCCAACAAAATTTAGGTCGGCCGCATGTCTCTATATTTCACTACCTTAGCGAAATTAGCTACTGAGGTTGGAGAACCAAGCCTCTCAATTCACGTACAGTTCTATTGGATTGAATGAAGCTCGAATGTTGCGCAGCATATACATCGGAACGTGATCCGACAATCAATCGATGCGGGCCCGGGCGCCAAGACCAGCCCCACCCGAATAGCAAGGATTAATACGTCGTATCCACTGATACGACGCGTTGATGGATACGTTCGAGCTAGTGTTGCCGTGAAAGCATAGGACGCATTGCAATCATACAGAATTCGTCTGCATACTACGGATTTCGGAATTTGTATAAGTATATAGATGGCTCTTTCTTTGCCACGCTTCGTATTATTTATCGTTCATTTCTCCATTCATCCATCTTACTCTTCATCATCTTCTACTGGGCGACCTATCGTACCGCCCTCTGCAAACAGTCCTTAACACATGGCTGTACTAGAGCCTTTTCGTGGAGGCTACTACCTCTGGAAGTACCTCCCTTCAATTCCCGCCGCTGTTGTATTCATCCTGCTGTTTCTTGGCATGACCGGATTGATATTCTGGCGCCTGTTCAAAACAAAGACTTGGTTTTGCATGCCATTTGCAATTGGTGGTGTTTGTAAGTCTCCTCCGAAAGAAGCTCCTATACATCATTCTAACACATGCGCAGTCGAATTCGCGGGATATTGTGCAAGAGTAGCAGCCCACAACAGTACTGGTCGAATCATGCCATTTGCGGTCCAAAACGTCTTTATTCTACTTGGCCCGGCCCTATTCGCAGTGTCCATCTACATGTGCTTGGGGCGCATCATCCGGAGCGTCCGCGGCGATCATCTTTCCGTTGTCAAACCTCGGAGACTTACTCGGACATTCGTTTCTGGAGATATCCTTTCTTTCATGGTCCAGGGTGGCGCAGCCGGTATCATGGTTACTGGGATGGATCCCAAGATTGGTGAAGGCATTGTGATTGCCGGTCTGATGGTCCAAATCATCATGTTCGGACTTTTTGCAGTTACGGCAGCCATATTTGAGAAGCGCATGACTCGCCAGCCTACTCCCGAGTCGACGAGCTCGTCGAGTCCTTGGAAGCAGAGCATGCGCATGCTTTATGTTGTCAGCAGCCTCATCATGGTACGATCAATTTTCCGCGTTATTGAGTATGCCATGGGCAACGACGGATATCTCCTCAGGCACGAGTGGACCCTATATATATTCGATTCGCTTCTGATGTTTTTCGTTATGGTTGTCTACTATCTCTGGTACCCGAGTTATAACACGCCCAAAAAGCCTGAGACTGAAAGCTACAACATTTGATTTCTTTCTGCTGTACTGGATTCCCCTCCTGTTTTATTTGGCTTGAGGCTCTTCTGGCTCGAAGCTTCTCTGGCTCGAAGTTTCTCTGGCTCGCAGTCGTTTTTGGCTTTTATCATCTAGAGGGAACACCCATACCTGGCAGGGTTTTACTTGGTCAAAACCGTCTTCAAATAATCATCGTCTTCGAGGTTTCATGTTGTCATAAAGGAGGGTATATATGGTTCTGCTGGCATAGCATAACCTCTAGCTATAGATAATTACATCCCAACGTTTGCATCTTCGCTTATCGTCTCCAACCAATAACACCGGTTGAACGTTCCAAGACGCTTTTACATCACCCTTCATGTACGCGATGTATTCGAACACAGTAAAGCTCTGAGTTCCAGGCCGAGCGAAAGTCGGGGAAATGTTTCCATCAAGATATCGTGGCCCTTAAACATGGGTAGGTCATATGATTGGGCATCTCATGTCTTCGTCCATTAGAGTTCCAGTCTTTAGAGATCGAACTCAGTGCATCCAATTCAAAATATTGAGAAGTGATTACTAGTTGTTCGCCTCTAAACGTTCATCTAGTAAAGAGTGATAACGGTAAATTGTTTGCATATTTCCCATTAACTCCTTTCCTGGTGCTGTCTTCTAGCAAAACGGCGCCGGTCCGTTGCACGCTAAAAACAGTTCTCTGGGATTCGAATCGAATCGCTTATGATTTTCAGTTCAAACCCTGGCGATTCCGGCTCGAAATTGAGCTAGTACGGGCTGAGCTGAACAAGGTGAAGGGCGAAACCTTAGCGAAGAACCTCGCAGCTCTAAGCTTTTGTCGAAACATAGATCCTTGAAGCGTCAAATCTGTCATCATCGGCATACTCGCAGGCGGGCGAGGTCGACGAGCTGCTGCATGGTACGTTCTCGACAGACAAGGAAGCCCCCCGCGTCCTGATTGCTCTTACTTGCGAGGACCAGCAGGACCAGGCAACCCTTCGGTCTCTCTGAATCCTTCTTACAGACCTGACGTCCGTGTCAGTCGATCGCGTCGCGTTGATACAGCTAGATCAACTTATCGTTGCTTTGACGTAGGCTGTCCCCTAATTTGCTGGATTGCAAACCACCATCGCACCCTGCTAAGCGGCGCTAAGGGCCATGGTCCACTGTGGGCGCGAGGCTAACATGCGTCATGGCAGGTGCCGGCAATCAGTGGCATGTAGATTGCCTCCGGACGTGCGCGGCGCTTCTTGAATCGGACACCAAATTGCTCCTTTTTGGTGACGGCTCACTTGTCTGCCCAGAATACACGTATATGTGCAACCGGTGTGAAATCAAAATTGAGGATATAGTAACCTTGACACGAGTCCAAACTAATTGTGCCAATTGCTTCCCAAAATCAAAACCTTCGACACGCGCGGTCGAGCCAGGAAATGTTACGTCAGGTTTGTTATAGTGACAATGCGGCGCAGGAAACAAAGCAAGGTAAGCTGAACTCTACGTCCTTTTCGCCCCCATTATACACTTTCCACGCTCAGCCAAGGCTACATCCTACGTTCCATCCCTGTAAATGCCGAGTCCACCCGAACGTGAAATAGGCAGCAGTCGTACCAAAGGCCAGGGTTTGGTAGCTTTCGCAAATCGCCTATTCAGCGTACATACCGCTGCAGGAAGGCAACAGAAGTACTTCGTAATCTGCCTTGCCCCTTTAAAAAAAAGACTGCATGTCGCACCGTGTTCTTCTAGTAAGGATACCATCACGTCCGTGCAACTTGATGAGACATAGAGAGGTGGCGGTGCTCATACGCCACGTTGCAGGCTTTCTACAAAGTACTTCATATTACAACATGATCCAGAGGTATAGCATAACAACGCAGCTATCCTTATCTCTTCTTTTACATATGGATTCTTCTCCGAAAGTTTCTTCTCTGTATGGCCCAGGCGCGTTCGCGGGATGGCTTTGCACCACAGCATCCGTCTTTATCTCGTGGACTTGCAACCGTCACAGTGAGGCGCACGATACCATCGGAAACGACTTAATCGCCGCCCTCACGATCCCGACGGTCGCTACGATACATCACCTCGTCGAGCTGTCGAAGAGCGGAACAGAGAACGCAGAGTCGACGACAGCAACCTTGGACACAACTCTATGCGTGGTCTTGTGGTTTGTATCAATTGGACAATTGTTATCTCTGCTGGCAACTATCCACGGAAGGCTCAAGAGATCTGTCTGTATCAGCATTCCGAGTGTGATATGCATTGCAGCTCTCTTTGCTCAACCAACCCAGCACGATCCCCTACGAAAGATTCCATCGATGTGGCTGTTATGTCTCGCGGTTTCAGTGTTACCTCTATTAGTATTTGGCTCTATCACGGTTTCGGCTGCCATCCGGTTCGTGAAGAATCAATCACGAGGCGCCCCGGCCTCTCCCCTTATCGAAACGGAAGGTCGAACGGACCTGTACTACGAGGGTGCTGTAAAGACAGCTATCGTACTGCGCAGGTTGTTCCTAGCGGTTTTCTATATCTTAACGGTTATAGCCGTGTCGGCTGTCGGCGATAGATTGCCAAAAATGGAAGACGGATCCTCGAACATTGGATCGATTTTGGCGGAAGATGCACTACCCCGAAACGGAACTTCCATTACCGAACTCGACCAGGCTATAGCGATAAGTGCCGGGGTGTTGACCTTAGCTATCTCTATCTTTGAAGCGATTTTTTATAGAGACGCTCCGCTTAGGAGAAGTACCAAGGATAGAGGTCGAGTTGCGAGAGCCTTCTTGAGCAGGGTCTATTTACTGAAGAGGAGAAATCAACATCGAGGGCGTATCTGCAGAAGATAGCCAAGCTAGAGCAGAAGCTGTTGGAAGTTTCTGAAAAATCCAGACTACTCGTCATAATGAACCAAAGAGTATCGGAAATTTGGAAAGAGAGAAAACAAGCCGAGGAGGCTGAGTCTCTTAGGGTTTCTAAGTTAAACAGTGAAGAGCAGTTGATGTATAATTTAAAATTGAGCGGTTTTTTATATTAGGAGTGAATTGCGGATGTGCACTACCTAATGAGTAATGGATGGAACAAGAGAACAGCTTTGAAGGACAACCTTATCTTATAAATTCAAGTTTATAGAGGCCGCTAATTCAGATACTTCTGTGGCTTTCATACCCGCAGGCCGTATGAAACGCAAGAGCTGCTTCTTTAAGATCACCTCAACTCTGTGCCCGTTTCGCCCCCATTATACCCAACCCATATTCACCAATAGCTGCATCTTATAATTTTCATCCTCCTATGTACATTATGTCCGTTCAAGGCCGGGCAGGAAGCAGTCCATACTTTGGCCGGATTTAGCCACTTCCTGCGCCATTTGACCCGCTTTCTTGAAAGAACCTCATATTTCTTATAATTCTACTTTTCACGAGCAAAGCAAGTCTAGACTTGGATTCCAATATAAATACATCTATAGTAAAACTCTAAAACACTTCTATGCAACTCTTTCTAAATAGTACTCTACACTTTACACCCCTAAACCTATCCATATCTCTACACTAGATGTAAAATCCTGTCCCGTTCGCATATTCTGCTCCTCCTAGCGGGGCCCACTTAGCCGCGTCTATCCCAATTGTACGACGTGGCATAGTCCCTGCCCCTGTAGACGTCAATGTCGACTGGATCATAGTTATCGTAATCGCGGTTACGCGTCGCCGTGTTCATGTACGAGTAGTTGTTGTCGATCGCTGAGACGCGTCCATAAGCAGCACGCTCAGGGCCAGTAGAATCCCTGCGCAGCAACATATAGTCGTCGCTGTCGCGGCGGCCCGTGGTCACAAATGCGTCGTCAATAACGCGGCGACTCTCAACGCCAACGATGTTCTCTGACATGAAGGACATGCGCCTCGGTGGCGGGTTATAGTATCCACCACGCTGTAATGCATGCGTCAGCCCTATGAAGGTATAAGTGGATGTGTGGAGCTTACCCTAGCGCCCTCGTGGACCAGCTGCGAGACGGGGACAGACCTGCCCTCCCAATTGTCCGCAGGTAAATAGTCGTCGTTTTCGTCGACCCTGGCGCGGCCGCGCTCATCAAGCTGGTACCTGTTTGAGTCGCGATCGGCAAACCGCTCGTGAGCTAT
>Ga0247740_1000960_pt1 | contig 12797 bp, 10 predicted proteins | sample UWRJL148409B2_FD_180942 | JGI IMG/M metagenome (GOLD analysis project Ga0247740, IMG submission 180942) | Plant litter microbial communities from Arlington Agricultural Research Station in Wisconsin, United States - UWRJ-L148-409B-2 | ecosystem: Environmental > Terrestrial > Plant litter >...
CAGCAGCAAGCTGTTCTTGTCGCCTCGCACGATGCACTCACCGGCATCGGCAGCGACCACGCCGACCACGAACAGCGGCTTGTCGTTGTGGCTCGCGCGCATGGAGCCACCCGAGTTGCTCTCTCCACCACAACTGGGCAACGCAGCCGCCACCCCGCAAAACAAGCTCCAACCCGCCATTGACTGAGCCGTCGCCCACCTAACCGAGAACCAACGACCCATGAACGCTGACGCTATCGGCTAGGGCAAAGTTGGTCAACCAACGGAGGTTAGAAGGCCGACTCAGCTCTCTGAGCCGCCGAACCCAGGCTGATCATGGCGAATGAGCATGGGACAGTTCTCGCGCTCCTGCGCCGTTGATTGATCGCGATTGGGCGCCAAATCATTCGGCCCGCTTGGACAGTACAACGCGGCCAATTGCCGTGCTTGGACGCGACCGACACTGACTTCGAACATCCCACCGATGTACGCAGTTCCCTCGCCCGCGTGGTCCAAGCCGCGCAGCACCTCGAGCGGCCCGCCCATGCGCGGCGCTTTGAGGTTCACGGCCTCGCCCCGTGCGCGCGCGGCTTCGACCGCGGCGGCGTCGGGCAGCGTTGCGTCGCGCGACACGAGGCCGCGCGGGTGTACGAATTCGATCGGAGGATCTTCGAATAGCGCGCGGCCACTCAGGGCGGCGAGCCGCGTTGCTTGGGTTGGGCTCCCCCTACCTTTGAAGTCGAAGATCGCGATGCTCCGGTCGCCGGCAAGGGCGACGAGCGTTGCGTCGTTCCAGGCCGGGTCCACGTCGATCTTCAAATCTCCTGTGAAGCCTTCGGCTCGTACCTGGGCAATCGCTCTCAGGGGATCGGGATTTGCGCCGAGCGAGACGACGAAGCGCAATGTCGCTTCGCGCACGCCGGTGAGATCGTGCAGGCCGAGCCCGGCTTGGCGCAGGCCAAGGTCGATCAGCGCGGCTTCGAGCGCGGCTCGGCCGTAGCGGCTCACGGCAACACCGACTGCGGAGTCGACACGGGCGGGGCCGCTGCGCGCGCGCAGCCAGTTACTCATGGCTTCCACGAACTCGTGGTGCTCCGCGTCCGTGAACGCGACGTGTTCGCCTCGGCCGGTCGCGCCGGCACCGGAGACGTGCACGACACTGCTCGGGCGGGGTCCGCCGGGATAGTCCGGCAACGCGACGTCACGTCGTTCGACGTGCAGTTGGCTCACCTGCACTTCGAGCGCGCCGAGCACCCTAGCGAGTTCGCCGGGGGTGCAGCGTGGGCTCAGGCGGACCATGCACAGCGAAAGCCGGCGAAGATCTGTCGCCTCTGGGGAAAATCCCAATTGCGGAAGGTGTTGCGGGCGACCACCGCGCGGGTGGCGAACGAGCCGCCGCGCAGCACGCGGTAGCCCTGGCCGAAGAACACGCGCGAGTACTCTTCGTACGGGAACATTTCGAAGCCGGGGTACCCAGCGAACCAGGTGTCGGTCCACTCCCAGACATCGCCCAGCATTTGTAGGCAGCCGTAAGCGCTTTGCCCTTCTGGGTAGGCGTTGGCGCGGGTCGGCTGGAGGCGCGCTTGGTCGAGATTGGCGCGCGAAGCCTGCCAAGGTTCGTCACCCCAAGGGTAGAGTCGAGCGTGGCCGTGACTCGGGTCCCAGGCGGCGGCTTTTTCCCACTCGGCTTCGGTGGGCAGGCGACCGCCGGCCCAGCGCGCGTAGGCGTCGGCCTCGTACCAGCTGACGTGCATCACGATGCCGTCCGGGTGGAGTGGTTCGAGTCGACCGAATGTCAGGGCCCGCCAGTGACGAACCGCGGTGGCGGTGTGGGCTGTGTGCGAGTCGGCCACGCGCCAATGGCCAGGAGCGCGACAGTGGGTCTCTTGGAGCCACGCCCAGCCGGCTTCGGACCAATAACGGCGTTCTTCATAGCCGCCCGCGGCCATGAACGTGAGGTATTCCCGGTTGGTGACCGGTGAGCGGCCGAGCCAAAAGCTCGGAACTTGGACTTCGTGCGCGGGCCGTTCGTTGTCGTACGCCCAGTCGCGATCGTTGCTGCCCATGATGAACGAACCGGAGGGGACCAAGACGCGCTCGGTCGCGGGGCGGCCCGCGAGCAACGCGGGCGGCTCGGCCGCGAACGTGGGCTCGTACTCCAGATCGTACCGCAGGGCGATCGCTTGCAGGATGGTTTCTTGGTGTTGCGCTTCGTGCTGCACGATCAGTGGCAACGAGTACGCGCCCGCGGGTAGTTGACGGGTCGGATCGTCACCCTCGCGGGTCGGAGCAAAGTGCTGCTCCACTCGGTGCCGCACGCGGTCGAGCTGTTCCCAGATCGCGGGCACGGTCGGCAGGGCCAGTTGCGCGCGTTGGGCGCGAGGCGTGGAGAGCGCGTCATAGAGTTGTTCGGCTTCGCCGGGCTGCACTCGCGCGCGGGCATCCGCTGGGAGCAACCATTGTGCTTCGAACTGGGCGATGTGGCCCAGATCCCAAGCAATGGGACTCATCAAGGGGCTGTGCTGTCGACTGAGGTCCGCTTCCGAGAGAGGCGCGACGATGGCGCGCGTTCGCGCGCGTGCTTCGGCGAGGAGCGCGAGTTGCGGCGCGTGTAGTTGGGGCTGCGCCGCGACCGAGCACGCGGCGGCCAGCTTGCGGAACAGGAACAAGCCGAAGTCACCGTTGCCCGTTTCGTGCCAGGTGGCTCGCAGGCCGAAGCTTTCGACCGTGGCGATGAACGCTTCAGGCCGGAACTTGTGGCTCACTTCCGTCAAGATCCGCTCGCCACGCGCGATGCGGAACTTTCGGCCCAGGGCGGGCACGTCGATCGTGAACTCGACCAGTGCTTCGGCGAAGATCTCGACGCGTTCGTGTTCGGGATCGTAATAGGCCACGTGGCGAATCGCATCGACGGGGACGTCGGTATGGAGCTCGCGGTTCATGCGCGTGAACAGGTTGCGCGTGAAGGCTTCGGTCACGCCCGCGCTATCATTGTACGCGGCCTCTATTTGCGAGGCAGACTTGACCAGGTCGACCCCGACCAAGAAGTGATCGCCGGGCATCAGTGCTTCAGCCACTTGTCGACAGAACTCGGGATACTCACGCCAGCCCAAGTTGCCGAGGCTCGAACCCAGGAACGCGATGGTCATCGGGGCCGAGCCGCGCAGCACGGACAATGCATGTTCGTAGGTGGAGGCTAGGCCACGCAACTCGAGGCCCGCGGGATCGGTGTAGCGCAGGCGCAGCGCGACGCAGGCTTGCTCGATGGCCTGCGGATCGACATCCACCGCGATGTACGTGGATGGGGCCGCGGCCGTCCACGCGTCGAGGAGGCGCTGGGTTTTCAGTGACGCGCCGGAGCCGAGCTCGACCAACGTGCCGGGCCCGGCGAGCTCGCGGATGGTCGCCCCGTGCTCCTGCAACAAGCAGTCTTCCGCCCGTGTGAGGTAGTACTCCGGCTGTTCGGTGATGCGCTCGAAGAGCGTGGAACCGCTCGCGTCATACAGGTAGCTCGCGTCCAAGCGGCGGGGGCGACTGCCGAGCCCCTGGGCCACGGAGAGCGCGAATGCGACCGGCGATTCACGCTGGGTTTCTACGTGCAGCGTGAAGCCGGAGCGTTCGAGCAAACGCCATTGTCCGTGTGAAGCTAGGCTGACTGTCAAACGCGACACGCACTCACCTTAACCAATCACGAGCCGCGGGACTCGTGGCTTTTTTGCAGCAACCGTTAGACAACGAGCGAGCCGCTGCGTCGGGTTGTCCTTATACAGAAGGCGGCGAGCGCAAGCCCTTGGGCACGACGATCCGCTCCAAGAGCTCGAAAGTGCCTTGTGCGAGCAGTGCCAAAAGCGACGCGGGGATCGCGCCCTGCAGGATCAGACTCACGTTGTCTAGTCTAATACCGGTAAAGATCGGTTGACCGAGACCACCCGCACCGATCAACGCGCCCAGCGTGGCCGTACCGACGTTGATCACGGCCGCGCTCTTGATGCCCGCGAGGATTAGCGGGCTCGCCAGAGGAAGCTCGATCAGCCGCAGCATGGCCGCGCGCGGCAAGCCAAGCGCGCGGGCCGATTCACGCAGTGACGGTGAGATGCCGCTGAGGCCCGCGTGCGTGTTTCGCACGATGGGCAGCAAGCTATACAAGAACAGCGCGATCACAGCGGGCAGCGAGCCGATGCCAAAGAGTGGGATCATGAACACCAACAGCGCGAGCGTTGGTAACGTCTGAATCACCCCCACTGCGGCCAGCACCACCTGCCCCGCGCGGCGATTCTTGTACGCAAAAATGCCGAGTGGAACCGCGATCAGGATGGCCGCAAACAACGAGCTGCCGACCAAGACCAAATGCTCCCAGATCCGTGCCCACAGCATGCGGCCAGGGGTCGGCTCGGTCGGCGCGGCCTCGAGGCCGAAGTTCTGGTTCAAGAACGCCGCCGCCACGCGCGCTTCGGGAACGCGATCGAGCTTGGCCTGCGCGTTCAGCGCCTGCATGTGCGTTGCGTCGATACGCCCCTGTAAGCGACGCAACGCCGCGACCGCGGGCTTGCCGAAGCGCGCTTCGATATCGAGGCGAAACAAGAGAATCGCGTCGTAGCGTTTGAAGAACCGTTGGTCGTCCTCCAAAGCCAACAGCGCGTACCGGCGGATCTCGGCGTCGGTCGTGTACAGATCGGTGACGTCGATCGCGCCGCTTTGCAACGCGCGGTAAGCCAGGTCGTGGTCCAAGCCTTGGACGTTGCGTTGACGGAGGCCATAGCGCTGCTGAAGTGCCGGCCAGCCGTCCTTACGGCTCATGAATTCGCTGCTGAAGCCGAAGTGCAACTCGGGGTGCTCACGCAAATCGGAGATGCGTTTCACCCCGAGCGCGCGTGCCCGCTCGCTGGCGAGGCCCAAGGCGTAAGTATTGTTGAAGCCAAGCGGCTCACTGATCCCGACGCCACGCGTCGCCAAGATTTGCTCGAGCCACGCGCGCGTGACGGGCTCGGGTCGTGTGTCACCGCTCAAGATCTCGTCGAGCAGCGTGCCGCTGTATTCGGGATAGACATCGACCGAGCCCGCGAGCAGCGCGTTCCAGATCAAGCGCGTGCCGCCCAGCCCCGAGCGGTGTTCGGCGGGGACGCCAGAGCCGCGCTCGAGTTGCGTGACCATCTCCCCCAAGATCACCGACTCGGTGAACGCCTTCGAAGCCACGTGCAGCTTCTCGGACGCGCCGCGGGCGGGGTTCCCGAACAGTACCGTGCACGCAAACGCGACGGAAAACACGCGCTTCATCGACCCACCGCGCTCGCGTCGAAGCCGCGCTGCGCGCGCACGAATTCGGTGACGAACGGTGCGGCGGGTCGCGTCACGAGGTCGCTGAGTGAGCCTCGTTGCAGGATGCGCCCGCCCTGCAACAAAACCAAGTCGTGACCCAAGAAGGCGGCCTCGGCCAAATCATGCGTCACGAGCACGACCGTTTTGGCCAATCGTTCGAAGATCGCCGCCAGATCGGCCTGCAAATCCGCGCGCACCATTGGATCTAGCGCGCCCAAGGGTTCGTCCAAGAACAGCAGCTCCGGATCCAGCATCAGCGCGCGCATCAGCGCCACTCGTTGTTTCTGTCCGCCCGAGATCTGATGCGGAAACCTCGCCAGCGTTGCGGCGGGGAGCTTTACCAGAGCGGCCAGTTCGGTAATGCGTTCCCGAATTCGTGACTCGGACCACTCGAGGTAGCGTGCCATCAAGCGCACGTTGTCGAGGCCCGTCAGGTGCGGAAATAGCCCGCCGTCTTGCACGACGTAGCCCATCTTCCGGCGCGCCTGTTCCAGCGCTCGTTCGGCCAGGACCTCACCGCGAAACAACACGCGACCGCTGTCTGGCTGAAGCAATCCAAGCATCAGCCGCAGCAGCGTGGTCTTGCCGCAGCCGCTCGGGCCTAGGAGTACGGTCGTGCGCGCGACGGCCAGCTCCAGGGTCGTTTCGTGCAGCGCGGCCGACGTCCCGAAGCGTTTGCTCACCGACTCGAGTTCGAGGATCGGGCTCGTGGGCTCAAGCGAGGACATAGCGCGGCAGCTTCATGACGGCGGTTTGTAGACCTTCGGCGAAGGTTGGATGAACGAACTCGGCATCGACGATCGTCTGCGCGGTCGCCCCGCTGGCCATCAGCGTGCTGAAGACGTGAATCAGCTCCCCCGCGTCGACGCCGACGATGAACGCGCCCAGTACGCGCTCGGTTTTTGCGTCCAAAACCACCTGGATCACGCCCGCGGTCTCGTCGGTTTCGATCGCGCGGGCCACATTGCCGAAGGGCATGCTCGCCGTTTCGACCTCGAAGCCCTGTTTGCGCGCGACATCGGCGGTCAGCCCGACGCCCGCGACCTGAGGATCGGTGAACACCGTATACGGCACCAAGCGTCTCTCGCGCGCGCGTGCGGGCCGCCCCATCAGCGTCGCGAACAGCACCCGATGGTCGTCCCACGAGACGTGCGTGAACTGCGGTCCGGGCGTGCAGTCGCCGACCGCGTACACGCCGGGCTGCGACGTTTCGTAGCGTTCATTCACGACAATCGAGCCCTGCGCGTCGAGCTGGACGGCGCCCGCGTCACAGCCGAGGTCATCGGTGTTTGGGTGGCGGCCGGTCGCGAGGAGCAGGTGCGAGCCGGCCACGGTGCTGCCGTCGTTCAGCTTCAGTGCGACGCCGCCGTCTGCGTTCGATGCCGAGAGCACGGATTGGCCGAGCCGCAGCTCGATGCCCTCGGCGCGAAACACGCCGGCCAGGGCCTCCGATAGCTCGGCATCTTCACGGGGCAAAAGTCGCGCGGACGGCGCGACGAGCGTTATTTCCGCCCCGAAACGCCGAAACATCTGGCCCATTTCACACGCGATGTAGCCCGCGCCGACGATCACCAGCCGTTTCGGCAGCTGTTTCAGTGCGAGCAGGCTGGTGCTTGTGAGGTACGAGACATTGGCCAGGCCTTCGATGTCCGGCACGGAGGGGCGCGCGCCGACGTTGATCACGATCTGTTCGGCCTCGAAGGTCTGCTCGCCCACTCGAATGCGCCCGGGCGCCACGAAGCGAGCGTGGCCGCGCACCAGCTCGAGCTGTTTGCCAGCGCCAGCGAGGTGCTTTTCGACGCCCTCGCGCCAGCGCTTCACCATGCCGTCTTTGCGCGCCATGACCGCCGCAAAGTCGACCTCGACCTTGGCCACGCGCACCCCCAAACGCTCCGCGGTGCGAGCCACGTGGGCGGCGCGAGCGCTCGCGACCAGCGTTTTGGTGGGTGTGCAGCCAATGTTGACGCAGGTTCCGCCCGCGTGGCCCCGCTCTACGATTACGACGCGTTTACCGGCCGCCGCCAAGCGCGTTGCGAGTGGCACCCCCGCTTGTCCCGAGCCGATGATGATCAGATCCGGGTTCGCGGCGGTCATGGCGAGGACGATAACATGCCCGAGCGAATGCGATCGAAATGCTCAATGGCTTTTTGCCACGACGCGATGGGACTTACCAAACTTCGAGTTCGACTTTAGGCTTGGGCCATGGCCAACCCCGGACCTGGTTATGGCAAGCACCCAGAACACACCGTGATCGTCACGCCGTTCGACGGGCGTGTGGTGATCGAAGCGAATGGTGAAGTAATCGCTGATACCAAGCAAGCGTTGCGGCTGAAGGAAGCCGATTACCCCGAGGTCTTCTACGTGCCCCGCAGTGATGCGCGCATGGATCAGTTGCAACGCACCGAGCACAAGACGCACTGCCCATTCAAAGGCGACGCCTCCTATTACAGCTTGAAAGGCGGCGCCGAAAACGCGGTCTGGAGCTACGAGCAACCGTATGACGAGGTGCTCGAGATCCGTGAACACCTCGCGTTCTATCCGAACCGCGTGGGCTCGATCAAAGTGGAGCCGCGCTGATGGCCAGCAAGAAGAACGCGAAGAAGCCCGGCAAGAAGGCGGCGGCTCGTCAGAAGGTGGCTCTCGACCACGTGTCTTTGCCGGTGAGGCGGCTCGCGTCGGCCCGCAAGTTCTATCGAGCCGCTCTCGGGGCCGTGGGCATGAGCATCAACATGGACGTCGGCAGCGCGTTCGGCATGGGCTCGAAGGACGAGAAGATCTTTTGGATCTCCCAACAGCGGGGCGCCTCCGGCGGCGCGCACCACGCCTTTCGCGTCGGCACGCGCGCAGACGTGAATGCCTTTTACGAGGCCGGCCTCAAAGCGGGCGGCAAAGATCACGGCGCGCCCGGGCCGCGCCCCAATTACGGTCCTCACTACTACGCCGCGTTCCTCAAAGACCCGGAGGGCAACAACATCGAAGTCGTTTGCTATCGCAAAGCCGCGACGCCCCGCCGTGCGCACTGACCCAGAGCAACTCGCGTACGCGACGCCGAAGGCTGTGGCGGTCGCGGCGTAATGCTCGACCATCAACCATTCTCGAAAACGTCAGGAGTTCGACATGCTGCAAAAGTCCGCGATGTACGCCTACATTCCCGCCAAAGACGTCGCCCGCGCTCGCCGCTTTTACGAGGGAAAGCTCGGCTTCGTGCCTGGCAAAGAACTCGCGGGCGGGGTCAGCTACGAGTTCCCGGGGGGCACCGCGTGCTTCTTGTACCCCACGCCCAACGCGGGCACATCCGCGGCCAGCCAAGCGTTTTGGCAAGTGTCGGACATCGAAGCCGAGGTTGCGGAGCTCAAGCAACGCGGCGTCACCTTCGAGCATTACGACATGCCTGGCGCGCCGATGAACGGCGACATCGTCACCGCCGGCGGCGCCAAAGCGGCGTGGTTCAAGGACAGCGAGGGCAATATCATGGCCATCATTCAGGCCGTGTGAGCGAGCGACTTTGGGTGCGCTTCAACTTCTCCCCAACGAGATCAAGCCGATGAGCGCACCACCCGCAATCAGCCAGGTAGGATTCACCTTGGCACGCAAGAGCAAGGCACTGCTCGCGGCAATCAGAGCCGTCGGCAGATCGACGAGCGCCGCTTGGCCGAGCTGAATCGTTACGAGAGCCATCAGCGAAAGCGATGCAACGTTCACTCCGTCGAGGAACGCGCCGAGCGACGAAGACCGACGCATCTTGCGTAGGAGCACGTGGCTGATCGCAACGAACAAGAATGCCGGCAAGAAAATGCCGAGCGTTGCCAGCACAGCGCCCGGCACGCCGCCCAGAATGTAGCCAATGAACGTGGCGGTGGTGAAGACTGGCCCGGGGGTCACCTGCCCCACCGCGACCGCGTCGAGCAACTGCGCTTCGGTGAGCCAATGCCGGTGTTCAACGAAGTCGCTACGAAGGAATGCCAGCAGCACGTAGCCGCTTCCAAAGAGCACCGAGCCGATCTTCGCGAAGATCAAGAAAAGCCCAGATAGGCTGAACGGCACGATCGCAGATTGGACGGACGCGACCGCAGACACCGCGCCCAGGGAGGCGCAGGTCCCGAGCGCTGGCGACGTGGGCACGGCCCGCTTGTGGATGCCAAGCGCACACAGCCCGGCAATGGCGAGCATCAGCAACTCGTTCAGTCCGTATGCGCAGGCAAAAAGCGCAACCACTCCGATGGCCGCCAAAGGGCGATTCTTGACTGCTTTGGGCGCCAAACCAACGAGCGCCTGAGCCACAATAACGATCATGACCGGCTTGATGCCGTACAGCAGACCGCCAGCCTGCGGGAGCGCGCCGAAACGAACGTACGCCCAGCCGAAGCATCCGGTGATGATCGCCGCGGGACAGATGAACGCGACGCCAGCGATGACCAAGCCGCGCCAGCCGCCGCGTCGTTGACCGATGTGAATGGCCATCTCGGTCGAGTTGGGACCCGGGATCAAGTTCGTGAGCCCGATCAGATCGAGGAACTCTGCGTGCGTCAGCCACTGCTTTCGGCGCACCACTTCGTCTTCCATCATGGCGATGTGCGCGGCGGGCCCGCCGAACGCGGTTGAGCCCAGCCTGAGAAACAGCGCCGCCAGCTCGCGGTAGGGACTCTTCGGCGGAATCATCGCCGCGCATCTCACGCAATCACGGCGGCGCTTACCACTGATTATTTGACGCTGACTAAACGAATAGCGCCCTCGGCGGACCAAGCCGGGCCCCTGGCCTAGGCATACGTCTCTCTTGCTAGATTCAGCGCCGCCTCAGTGACGGTAAGGTAACGGACCCGCATCCTATTTCGATCATTTCCGGTGCTGCTCCAGCAGTCATTTGTCTTGCTAAAGAGAGATGCGACCGCTAAACAAGCGCCCATGACGGAACCCGCCTGTACGTAGTCGCCCGGCCCCGCGGGTTCGTGGCTCGCGGATAGCTCGGCGACTTCCAGCAAAGGAACGGTTGATGAAAAATTCGCGCGTTAGGTCTGGGTTCGCTTCGCGGCTCGGTACGGGTTCCCTCGTGTGCTTGCTGGCGCTCGGCGTCGGCGCGCCCCTGCTCAATGCCTGCTCCAGCGAACCGCTGGACGCCGCCGGCGTGGAGCAGACGGGCAACCTCGGTTTGAACCTGCAGGTCGCCGAGGGCGTGACGTTGAACGCGGTCACGTACTCGATCACGGGCAACGGTTTCGACAAGAGCGGCAGCATCGACGTCAGTGGCAGCTCGACCATTAGCGGTACGATCGGCGGCATTCCGGCCGGCAAAGGCTACACGCTCACGTTGAGCGCGACCTCGAGCGATGGCGCGACCACGTTTACGGGGTCCGCGACCTTCGACGTGACCGCCGGCAAGACGACATCGGTGACGATTCGCCTCAAAGGCAGCGTCACGAGCGGCAATGGCAGCGTGAGCGTGAATGGTACGCTCAATATCGCCCCGGTGATCGACGAACTGACGGTCGCTCCGTTGAGCGTCAACGTGGGCAGCAAGATTGCGCTGACCGGCGTGGCCAAAGACACAGACGCGGGTCCCTCGGCCTTGACCTATTACTGGTCGACCACGGGCGGCACGATCGATAACCCGATCGGGCCGAACGCGACGCTAACCAGCGCGACCCCGGGCACGTTCACGGTGAAGCTCACGGTGTCGGACGGGGAGTTCACGGCCAGCGCCAGCTCGGACGTCACGTTCGTGGACAACGCGGGCGGCGAAGGCGGCGCGGGCGGTGAAGGCGGCGAGTCGCCGGCTCAGCCAAACGTGCTCTTGATCATCGCCGACGACTACGGCGCGGAGGCGGCGAGCTTGTACCCAACCCTTGCGGGTGACAGCGGCCAGGTGCCGGTGCCGAACATCGAAGCCTTGGCCGAGAATGGCTTGGTATTCGACAACGCTTGGGCCAGCCCCGCGTGCTCGATGACGCGCGGCACGATTGTGAGCGGTTTGTACGGGTACCGCACGGGCGTGACGTCGGTGGGCGCGGTGTTGCCGACCGACACCGTGACCGTGTTCGACCGCATCACCGCCGAGAGCCCCGCTTACTCGCAGGCGTTCTTCGGCAAGTATCACCTCGGCGGGGGCAGCGGCTTCGACCCCCGCGCGGGCGTCGCCTATGCGGACGCGCCCAAGGTCCTGCAGCACATCCGTGACATCGGCATCACGAACTTCCACGGCATCTTGGGTGGCGCGCTCACGGACTATTTCAGCTGGAACATCTACGACATCAACGGCCCGGCGGTGCCCACGACCACGTACGCCACGACCGCCCTCACCGATTCGGCGATCGACTACATTCACACGCAAGAGAAGAAGCGCCCCAATCTGCCCTGGTTCGTCTATCAGGCGTACAACGCGCCGCACGCGGCCAACGGCGGCAACAGCCCGTACCAGGTACCGCCGGCCAACCTGCACAACGTGGATCTGAGCTCGGTGGGCAACCCCAAGCCGGGCGACAGCGCCACCAACGTCCCGGTGTACAAGGCCGATATTCAAGCGTTGGACACCGAGCTCGGCCGCTTGCTCAAAGAGGTCGACCTGACGAAGACGACGGTCATCTTCGTGGGTGACAACGGTACACCGGGTCCGGTCAAGGACAAGGGCACCGGGATCCGAGACTCCAAGGGCAGCGCGTACGAAGGCGGCGTTCGCGTGCCGCTGATCGTCACCGGTGCCGGCGTGACGCGCCGCGGCCGCGCCAATGATCTGGTGGTCACGACTGATCTGTACGCGACGATTCTGTCGCTCACCGGCATCAACGTCAGCCACGTGAACAACAGCTACAGCATCAAGCCGATCTTGAGTGATGCCGCGGCAACCAGCGGTCGCACACACTCCTTCTCGGAGACGTCGAGCGGCACGAGCAACCGCCGCTACGGCATCAAAGACACACGCTTCAAGATCGTGTCCAACCTGGGCAAGCGCGAGCTCTACGATCTGGCCAGCGACCCGCTGGAGACCACCGACCTGTACGCGAAGCCCGCATACGCCGCCGTGCGCGCCAGCCTCGAAGCCGAGCTGGACAAGCTGAAAGCAGACGCCAAGCCCGGCTACTTCCCGTAACCGTGACGTGAGCGAATGCGCTGCCTCCGCCTCGAGTTGCGGAGGCAGCGCTCGCCGCCAAGGACTTCAGGCATTAGGACCCGCGTGCGAAACTGGTTACTCCTCGTCGGCGCGGTCATCGTCGCCGTCTTGATTGCGCTCTTGAGGGGGCGTTCCGGCGACGCTCCGACCGTCAATTCTGCGACGGTGACCACGAGTGCGGCACCGCTCGCACCATTGCCGCCAGCCCCCGCCCGCGGCCGCGAGGGGTTCGTCGGCTCTGCAGCGTGCCAACCCTGCCATCTCGCGCAAAGCGACGCTTTCTCGACCTCGCATCATGCGAAAGCGCTCGTCGTGCCCGGCGCCGATTTGGCGAAGTCGCGCTTCGACGGCAGTCAATTCACCTCGAAACTGGGCGGCACGACCAGGTTTTCGCTCCGTG
>Ga0247740_1000961_pt1 | contig 12789 bp, 10 predicted proteins | sample UWRJL148409B2_FD_180942 | JGI IMG/M metagenome (GOLD analysis project Ga0247740, IMG submission 180942) | Plant litter microbial communities from Arlington Agricultural Research Station in Wisconsin, United States - UWRJ-L148-409B-2 | ecosystem: Environmental > Terrestrial > Plant litter >...
CTAGCGCCGGCTAGCAAATCACATTGCCGAACGCCCCACGTGGCAACACCAAATTTTTCCCAGAAGCATCGTGAACAGCAACGGGCTCAGCGCTGGTGGGAGCATCAACAACCCATTCGCAATCTACTTGCTATCCAGCCAACTTCGTTCGATATGAAGCACCATGTCTGCATCTCTCGATCAAGTAATGGAAGTAGATGACCCAATGTCACCTCGGCACTGTTCCACGTTTGCCTGCGGTCGTCAACAGGCGGTGAAAAAGCGCGGAACGTCCGAGCGTGAGACTAGACTAACATCAAATTGAGGTATCAGATCCTGATCGCCAGTTTTCTATCTCTTTTCTCTTTCAATGCCGTCGCTCCTTCCCCGCAATCGATCTGCTCCTCTCCACACAAATTCGTAACCTTTTAGACCTTACGATTATCCGCTTTGCTTACCAGGAGGTCTGATGAGCCTCTCGCCCGGCTGCTTGCCACCATCAAGCAGTCTGCCGCCAGTCCGCTCACTTTACACCGTGACCGAGGAAGTCATCGTTTCGGCATTATACAACCTCCAAGCGTTATACTGCCCGCTCCGCCTTCAGATCAACCTCTCACACGGCAAGAACGCCGCACCTATCCCCGCCCAAGTTGATTCCGGCTATGCCTCTGAGGATGAAGACGAGGTAGCAGGACCTGGAGAGGGATGCAATACCGAGCACGCCATTGCCGCCCTTCGCGCAGACGATTTCGAACGCTCGGTCGCAGTCCGATGGCTCACAAGCTTGATAGGTCGTGCTAATGAGCTACCTTTCGAGTGCGAGGATACGCGTGATCGCGTCATCGACGACGCCGCTTTCATATTGTCCTCCTTCAGTGAAGTTGCGAGTGGAGGAGTGGAGGAAGCGCTGACTCGCGACTTCTCTTTTTCGACGGCATCTTCAGAAACAATCAACATCCGACTAAACGATGCGCCGCTTTCCGGAACCGATCACACCGACGTTGGACTCCAGAGCTGGGGCGCTAGTATTGTATTCTCAGGGCTCATGTGCGCGTCCCCTGAGCGCTTCGGACTGGAACGACTGCCTGCAAATGCGAGTATCATTGAGCTGGGTGCTGGCACAGGACTCATAGGGCTTACGGCTGCAAAGATGTTGCCGCATCTCTCTGCCACGAACGCATCGATCCTCGCAACGGACTATCATCCCTTAGTACTGGAGAATCTTCGCGCGAACATTGCGACGAACTTCCCGAGCACATCTGCACATATTGACACGATGCTACTCGATTGGTCTTCGCCCCCGACGTCACTTGAATCTTCCGCAGACATGATATTTGCAGCTGATGTCGTGTATGCTCCAGAACACGCAGCCTGGCTTCGTGACTGTGTGGCTCAACTACTCAAGCCTGGGGGCTTGTTCTGGCTCGTGGTGACGGTACGCAAGGACGGCAAATTTGAAGGCATTCCCGACACGGCTGAGACGGCGTTCCGGAGATTAGGAGGTCCAGAAAAGAACGGACATACGTTGGAGATCCTGGAGAAGACGATGCTCGCAAAGCAGAAGGGCGTCGGAAGGGGCGATGAAAGCGGCTACATGTTGTTCAAGATTGGTTGGGGCGAGGTATCTTAGGCTGGGCGGCTGTCATGGAGAAATACCCTTAGACATTATGATAGATTCTAGAATAGATGTTTAGAAAGCGTACAGATGGATGTTGGTGTTGATTAGTAGTGCTATATCCATGGTTGACGGCGTGAAGCTCTGGAACGGCCTGGCGTGGCCGAGCACCGCCACCGATTGGTTGGGGATTACATGTTCAGCGACGATCGCACGGACGGTCCAGCCACACAATCGGCATTATCTGGTGCCTTACAACACAGTTTCAAGGTTTTCCATTTCTACTCACCATCTTTGAATAAGGCGCCAAAATCGGACTTTGCTCCATGTACGCAACGCGCTACAACGGGCAGCTTTGCGAAAAGTGTAGAGAGCTCGGGGTCTAGTCCCAGCCAATGTGCGGGCGCTCTCGGCCGGTCTCGCCGCCGAGGCTATCATTGGGTGGCGAAAGGAACTGGGAAGATCGACACTCGCCACGCCCCTCCATCGCGACGAAGAATAAGGTGTGCACAGCGCATTGCTTCGCGTCTCTCGCCGCTGCTGTCGCCTTTGGCTAGCAACCGACACCGCTATGGCATCGCTGCCTCCTGCGCAGGGATCGGGCGACGCGACAGACCGATCAGCTGCATCCAAGATCGCCATCCCGAGGCTCGAGGGACGACATGGGAAGAAGCAGGAGAAGCCACGGCAGCCCAAGCCGCGCAAGTCTCGGACGCAAAGGGCTTGCGACCTTTGTCGCAAGCGCAAGGTACGCTGTACCGGCGAGCCGATACAATGCCGTAACTGCGTCGAACAGGGTGCGACCTGCGTATACTCCATGGCCCGAAGAGATCGCTTCAAAGAGTTCGTCTCCTGGATGTCGGGTCACGTGGCCAGCTCGAGTTGCTAATCTTCGGGGACAGGGCTACGCAGAAGAACGCTAAGCTCGTTGCTCTCTTGAAGGACCTGTCTCTTCATGTTGACGACGACGGGCAGAAGATGATTGAAGAACATCTTGAATCTGTATGTTTTGTCCCGTCGCGTCCGTGGCTGGAGCTGATGCAGAACAGCTCGGAGACGACGGACCAGATGCTGCGCCTACCACAACCCCAGAGGTGCTGGGGAAGCACTCGAGAGAGTCGACGCCATCGGACGCAGGAAGCGACGCGTCGGAGAGTTCTGACGACGACACCGATCCGCTGGATGAGGACGTCCTTCAGAACCGTGAATCAAGAGCCACTGGATTCGTCGGAAGCAACTCTTCCGTCCAGTGGCTCCGCAGTCTAAAAACTCGCATGGGAAGTACAGGTGGGGATAATACGCCACGTGGTCTGCCGTATCGACAGTCTAACAAGCATGTCCTCGCAGGGCTCGAGCATCCAGCCTCCCGCTCCCAATACTCGGGAAAGTCTTTGCAACACGGCAACAATCTACGCGCCTCCAGCTCCACTTTCTATCTCGATGATGATGACCTCGAGTTGGATGTTATGGTGGATCCGTACGAACTACCCTCCTCAGACACAGCCGAAAGGCTATTCGATAACTACATGAAAACGATTCACGCATCTTTTCCCATCCTTCCGGATGGCTTTGAAGACCAGTTTCGCAAATGGAACGAGTCCCGCAAACAAAGTCGACACTATCAGGTCCCCGAGGAATGGCAGGCCATGCTCAACTTGGTCCTAGCAATCGGCGCACAATATTCGCATCTCATACAAGCCGATGGAAACGTCAAAGAGCGGCAGGATGTCATGTTCATGACAAGAGCGTGCCGGATATTACGTCTTGATAAAATTGCGACGTCGCTTCCAGCTCCCAGTCTGATGTTCATCCAAGTAGGTCCTGCCCAAGATCTAGGCTTAATCACCACTAACTCCTCAAAGGCTCTCGGACTACTATCCTTATACTATTTAACCGTTGGCCAAGTCAGCAGGTAAGACTGTTTAACATAGAGTCGACTTTCCTCTTAACTTACGCTGCGTGGCAGGGCATGGATGATGGTAGGTATATCTCTACGCTTCGCTCTTGCGGCCGGCCTTCATCTGCGGAACGATGACCCCGCTGCTATGGCTAACAAGAAGGAGACATTGGTACGGACATGGTGGAGTCTGCACTCGATCGAAAGTCTCCTGTGCACCATCATCGGTAGACCGTGCATCATTCCCAACAACGAATGCACGGTACCGTTACCGCAGATCGTTCCGAAGAAGCCAATCTTTGACTCTAACACGCCCACCTCACGGGACTCAACACACTCCTCTTCCCGAGGCGATTCAGATACCGTCACAAAATCCTCATTTCTGGGCGCGCGCGTAACAATCGCGATTATTATGCAAAAAGCTCTCGCAAAGCTCTATGCGCCCCAACTGGCTGTCGATTCCTGGGGCCGCGTACAGTCCGATATCACAGCACTGCTGAGCGAGATAGACGAGTGGGCCCTGTCGGCACGCCTTGCCGGTCTGAGTCCCGCGAGCTCCCTCGAAGAACCCGGCATCGAGCGAGCAAAATTAATTTTGAGTTTCCATTATCACAGTGCGAAATTGCTCATCTGCCGCCCTTGCTTGTGCCGCATCGAACGCCGCAACAAAGGCCAGAGCGATACTTCTGCCGACTTCTACCAGAGGACCGCCGACATGTGCGTGCAGTCTGCGCAAGCGATAACCAAATTGCTACCGGACCAGGTTGACCTGCGATTTATCTACGAGCAAGGCCCGTGGTGGAGCATTGTGCATCACATGATCCAAGCAATCGCTGTGTTATTACTCAAGATGTCGCTCGGAAGCTCACACAAAGTGCATGACGGCGAAGACCTATCCGAGAGCGTCAAGAAGCTCACTCGATGGTTACATTGTATGAGTGTCAGCAACAATGTCGCGGACCGCGCATGCCAGGTTGTCGTCGACATCATAAATGCCAGCGCACCACGCGTCCGCATCGACATATCCGGGATCACGTCGGACAACCCCAGCCTCAACAACACCGGAACCACTGCCCACTCCGCTAATTCTCGCCCATCTCTGTCAACACCAAGCGACTCCTCCAGTTCGCGCCCATCTCTTTCGATGCCAAGCGACTTCTCCAGTTCACACCCATCCTTCTCCATACAAAGTGACTCGGCCAGTCCCCGGCCCTCTTTGTCAACATCAGGATCCTCCAACCCACGACTCTCTCACGATAAACGAATTCCACCATTGCAGCAACCTTACTCAACACAAACAAGCCCCCTCGCGCTACCAAATAACTGGTCACCTCGAGACCCCTACACTACCACTTCAACAGCCGTAAGCCCCAATACGCAAATATCGACCCCTCAGGATCTCTACAACTCTACGGCAACCGCCAATGTCATTCCGCACACCCAATATACCTCACCCCAATCAGACCAGTTCCAGCATCCCATTAATACACAGTCGATGCCCTTGCAGCAAGAAGATGTGAACATGCAGTACCCCCTACAGCAAAACTTCGACGACTACCCGTTCAACCCGGAATTCTCGCTCGATGGGGGCATACAGATGCCGTCTGTCTTTGGGAATCCTTTCTTGACGAATTTCGACCACTCAGACGTGCTGTCGAGCATGTTTGGGGAGGGAAGTAATGATGGAAGCATCAGTGATGTTCTGGGGATGGGAATAAGTGAGGAGTTTCAGCGGTAGCGGGGTGGGAAGGAGCGTGTAAGCTGGCTACACGTGGAAGCGGACGACTGGATGAAAATATATTCAAGAAACAAGTAACATGTTTTTTTCTACTTGGTAGATTTTCTCTCTGGGGATGTGGCACATGTTTGGTGCTCATCTTATTTTTGGCGCCTTCTCGAACATGGCATTAGTACTTAGATAACACATAACAAATACCAACGCTCAGACTAGACCAGACGGTATCTCGTGTCCGAGTTCATAGTCATGACCATCCTGCGCCCACCGAATTGAACCTTGACCCCTTTTACTCCAAGACTTTTGGACATTTGGGGGCAGTGTGTGTTCACTAAGTCTAGTCACATGTATCACCACGGTGGTCATTCAAGCAAGAAGTGGGTCCCGGGAAGGCTTTGTCTATTCAGATCCAAACGAGTGTGCGATAACAAAACAAGGAGACGTCTCAAAGCCCGACTCCGCCTTTCACCCACGACCTCCAAATCTCATCGGCTCTCGCCGAACAAGCCCCCATTTAGATGATCTTCACCGACTGAATCGTCTGCGTGAAGCAATTGTAATTCGTACGGGGCGCAACATCAAAATATCTCCCAGACTCGTCGCAATCCTCGAGCGCATACAGCCTCACTACAACCCGATTAGCATTCCACCATCTCACACCTCTTTCACTACGAAGTGGGACTTACATGTACGCGTCAGAGTGTTCCCGGTAATGTTCTCAGCCTTGTAGGGGTTCGTGATGCTGATGTTCCGGCAGTTGGTCATGAGCTGCGTGGCGACGAAGTCGTCGGCCAGCGGGGCGCCGCAGGTGTTGCCGCCTGTGGGCGGGTTCCAGAAGCGGAGGTAGGCGGTGGGGGTTGCCTGGCGCTCTTGCACTGGGCTGCCGGGGATGGCGAGCGCGGTGGTGGCGAGGAGGGCGAGGACGGAGGTGGTGAACTGCATGGTGGTTGAGTGGAGGGGTGAAATGAAAGATGGAGTGTTGAGATGGAGTGGGTGCTGAAGGTATGAGTTGTGTTGGGATGGTGAGGATCTCTGGTGTGAAATCGGAGGGCCTTTATACGTATACCTACGGCGAGGCTGTTACGGTTGAGCCATGTCATCCCATCATGCTACGCTGCTGCGGTGTGATAGAAGGGCTAACTCAGCCTTCTTCCACTAGTCGCCCACTACGCCTCTCATCGTCACCTGCCAATGATGCCTTCCAGTCGTCGTCACGCTGTGACGCTAATTCTTCCCATCACACACCAAGCGAATGGCAATGCTTCACTGGAGCGGGAGGAGTATGTAAGATGTAACGCTGGGCCACTTCCTCGATCTCATAGCTAACATCAGAGCATGCTCGGAGCATCATGTGGCTTTCCGAAGCTCAGTGAAGATCTCATGGTCATAGTCGTTTGGCTCTATGGTCACTGTGAGCGGGAAGAGCGGGATATGCTTACGTTGTATGTTGGGAAGATGAAAGGGGGGAGTTCTATGCCAGCGATTTTGCCCAGTCATCGATGGCCATCTTTGTTCCAACGTATGCAACTGGACCGTTGAAAAGCTGACATAACTGCTACCAGAGGCATAGTCATCGACTGTGACCAAAACTTCAGCAGTGTTCGGCATCACCATCGGAAGCGAATTCACCACCTCGGACCGAAGGACATTGCGGCATACTCCGCTGCACCGACTGAGACCCAAAGCTATAGCTTACACAGACTATAGCATCCATACGAACTTCGAAACCCACGTGCAAGCAAGATCCATAGGGCTGCTGACTTGCTTACGAACGTTGAACCTGCTTCCGGCCCGCGTTCCGATGGGTAGCGCGGCTTTCCGTCGACCAAGTCGTTGTGCCGCAAGCCACGCTTATTCGAGTCAGCATCATGCGGCAGAGGTCAGTTTTGCGGTGTGATGGGATTGTTCACTAGGTGGACTGGTGATGCTGTACTGGGCGTTTGCTTATGTTTGCGGTGCGGCATGTGAGGCGTAAGCGTCAGCGCAGGGACGTTATGTGCGGAGGTGTGTGATTTGATCATCAGAGGTATGGGCTATGAATCGATAGAATTGTTTGTGACCTTGGGACGTATCTCAAAGAGAGGATGAGTGTAAGTATTCCTTGGTGGTGTTCTTTGAAGCCGCCGTGTAGTAATGGAGACTCGAAGCGGTGTTCTATGAAATCAGCAAGGCAACATCGTAAGGCGAGGCGTTGTGATATTAGTAGTATATGGGAAAGACCCCCAAAGTAAGTTGTAGAGCATACACACGTTTGATGGGTCCCTAAATCATCTCCACCTGTGAAATATGCATCTGGCGTGATTGAGAAAAAAGAGGCAAATGGACGGGAACGAAAGCGTATCCAAGGCTGAAGATTTGTAGCTGATTGGTAGTTTCTTCGGCTGAGCCTAGGTGCAGACTAGCTGAATGTTACCTTCTGATCTTACAGGTTAAAGGTAGGGAGAGGTCGGTATCGGGGGCGGAAAGCGCGGATCGGCATAGAGGTAGTAACTCCATGCGATATCGACCGTATGCTGGCACGCGTACACAACGTTCCCCAGATTTTATGTGTGTATCGCATCAAACATTCTTCACTTGTTTCAAGCGTGAGTTTCGATACCTTACAGGAGATCTTCAATGCTAGGCTTTAGTCTCCGAACAGCCTGCAACTCTAATGCGCCACCGACCCGGTCCGGCGAATGCATCTGCGTCGATCAGCAACCAATGAACGTTTGTCCGATCCCTACTGCATTTGTCCGAAGATTTTTCCTTCGCCTCCAGTCCATACGGGACAGCTCCGGATCTTGAGCATTGTCACTCTTTCCGAGCATTCTAAGCTAATGGGTCTCGATCCTGACCTTGCAAGTCTCTTCTCTATACAACATACTTAAGGCCCACCAGCTACACCTAGAGAAGAAGCATACCTCTCGATCACTGCGCTTCATAGAGGATCTTTTCCATTGCGTGCCGCGGATGAACATGTCGCATAATAAGGCGGGAGCTAGCGGACGCCTACGCCGCGCTAGCACCGATCTCGCGTCATCCGATGGTAATTCAACGGTCATACAAGCACTACTCTGAGTGAACTTTCGTGTCTTTGATTATTTGGATTGTTATTACCTCGCCATGTTCGCGATGCTGTCAGCGTGCAGGCCACTGTCGTCAGTGATTTTGTGACGTTGAGTTAGCTGCCGGAGGTCCCGAGCACTCGAGTGCCCCGGAGCGATGATGTACTTGCACGTCCAATCTCCTGAAACTTACCGCATACTCAATCATCGCAAGATCTAAAGTTTGGTTTTCCAATGTCAATTCCCATCTTCTAACTGCCATTTGCTACGATTTCGCCCCACATCCTCGCTCGTGATACCCGCTACTGACCTTGCCATGCCACGCGTTCCAGTCCACCGCGAGCCCAAACGACATCACCAGCAAAACGGCCGAGGTCACAGCCGGAACCAGAGTCGTCGCTATGAGAATCCCCATATCAGTCCTATGACAGGGCATTTCGTCGCCGCGACCGGTGAATTCGTGGGAACGTTCATGTTCTTGTACTTTGCGTTCGCGTGTCAGATCATGCTGAATACACAAGGGAGTGATATATCGACACAAAATGGCGGACCGGGCAGTCAAACGATGGTATTTATTGCGCTCGTATACGGACTGAGTCTGTTGGTGAACGTGTGGGCGTTTTACCGCATTAGCGGTGGGCTGTTCAACCCAGCGGTATGCAAATCCTCTCTAGTCGTCAACCTACCACGACCACAATTACTGACGAGATTGGTTTGCGATAGGTCACCTTTGGCATGGTCATCGCGGGGACGCTTCCACCGATTCGCTCTCTATTCCTTGTGCCTGCGCAAATCCTGGCAGCAATGTGCGCAGCCGGTCTCGTACAAGCCATGTTTCCCGGCGATATCACCCTGACCAACACCACGCTCTCGCCCCAGACGAGTATTGCGCAAGGTGTCTTCATCGAGATGTTCATGACAGCAGAGCTGGTCTTCGTGGTATTGATGCTCGCGGCGGAGAAGAGCAAAGACACGTTCTTAGCACCGATTGGGATCGGGTTGGCATTGTTCGTAGCGATGTTGGGCGGTATGTTGACCCCAAATTTAGACCCACGCAAGAGACCAGCTAACGGGTGATAGGTGTCTACTTCACTGGCGGCTCACTCAACCCCGCGCGAAGCTTCGGACCCGCCGTCGCAAGTGCTCAGTTTTCAGGATACCATTGGATATACTGGGTCGGTCCTCTGCTGGGCGCAGCGATTGCCGCTGGATACTTTCGTTTCGTGAAATTTTTTGATTACGAGGAAGCGAACCCGGGGCAGGATGCCTCGACTACCGACGTTTCGGTGTGAAAGCGTGTGCAATTGCTCGGCGTGAACATTTGCTTGTGGCTGCTTTGTTGGAGCATTTTGGTCGTCGCGGCTTTCAAGCGATATATCTCGGGAAACCTATGCATCTAGTGGAGTTCAGTTACGGAAATAGCACAGATATTCATCGGTGCGAGCACACGGAGAGTCTCTTTCCACTGACAGCCAGAAAAGTGTGGGCGCTGGGGGAGTTCCTTCGAGGTATTCGTATCCCGTAGCCTCCCTTCAGATACACGACTCAGGTCTAAGTGCACTGTGGACGCACTCTTGCTGTGCGGACCGAAGTTACCACCCATCTATTGCCGTACCAGATTGGAATTTCCTACCCCTCTTCGCGACCAAAAATCAACACCCATTTTTCCTTTGTGTTGGCGCATCTTCGAACCCACGAGACCCGCTGCTGACGCCGGCGACTAACGCATCCGTGGTTGCCTCTGGTGTTGAGTCAGTGGCGGCGCCTCTGAATACTTCCCAGGCCGTCAGCGGACCATCGTTGGGGACAGTGCAAGTGCAATCTCTTTACTCGCGCTCATGGTTTTGCGCGTGGGCTCGCACGGCATGGCCCTCGCCTGGGCCGAAATGCATCACAAAATTTGCTCAGGAGGTTGAGGTTTGATGCGCGTTGGAGGTAGGGTCTTATGGGTGTGCGGAAGATGTTCGGCGACCCGCTTCGGCGACTAAGAATGCAAGTGTTGTTTCCTTAGCACCTTCGTGAGTTAGCTCTTGAGCTCAACTTTGGTTCTGATGCGTGGCGCGCGCACGATGTCGTATTTCCCTACCATTTCATCAAACTTATTTCCCAGATGGGAAATTGATGGGTAGAGGTGTGGAAAGCAGCATGGCGTCATGGTACACCATGTTTCAACTTACCAGGTCACTCCTGAAAATTCGTATGGAGCGTCTTGGCTACGACCGTATTACCAGGCTACAATTTCCGACCGTGGCAGTTAGTACGCGGAGTGTCGATGACTGCGGGTCGTCGTGGTACACCACATCTATGTTAACCGTGTTTCTGGTTGGTTGTGTCGGAATTGGCGCGTGTCGTGAAGTGGAATTTGTCAGTGCGATCTGCCGCTTTTGGCATGCTGTCTCAAATGTGTCAGTCGCCGCAACTATGCGCGGTACACCATGATACAGTTCACCATGTCTTCCGTTTACGGCCACCCATGTCAACATACCGGCTGTGACTCGCAACGTGGTCCATACTTTGCGCGTTATATTTCCTATCATAGAAGTTCCTCCTGTAAGTGTCGAAAGCTGCGCACCTTGATGGGACGCTACAAGGCAGCTTCCACGTTGCGCATTCCGCGCCGCTTCGTGGCGACTTTTTAACATGCGCCTCACACTGTTCTGCCCCTCTCTCAATATTGGGAAGTTTACCTTGCCTGGCAATTCTTTTTAAAAGTGTCGATTGCTGCTAAGTCTCGCGGTAGCCTAGGATGGCGTCGAACGTGGTACGTTCGAGCCCGTAGCATGTCTGGTCCATGAGCGGTGGATGTCGAAAACGCCTTTGCTGTTTACTCCACGTGGAAGCCGTCGAATGTCGCCTTGTCACTTCGAATACTTGAAGAATTTCGACCGTTATTGCAACAAATGCAATAATCCATTTTGGCTAGAGTTGTTTGGGCAATGTTCAAAAGCATCGTTCGCGGAAGGTCTTCGCCTTGCGCTTCGCCGATATTGACCGTCGGTGCCTTGTATGGTCTTGACTGCCGATGCTGCTGGTGCCCAGATCGCACGACTCGCAACTGCACCCACTTCACGACTCGGGTACCACCGTCTATGCATCCCGATGAGGCAGTTATCGTTAAGAACGTCGAAGACTGCGATGTTGTGGTGGTACGCCATGCGCACAGGTACCTCGGGAATGGAAATGAGTTATCGCGCATTGAGATACTAGAGTTAGCATACGATTCAACCGCATTTGCCTCATTATCCAGAAACTTCCGCTCGTGGCAATTACGACCGTAAGTGTCGAAGACAGTGTTCTCCCGGTGGTACCTCAAAGCACGGGTACCTTGGGAGTGGAGATGAGACGTCGCTTATAGCTACGCCCGCATTAGGAGAACTCTGATCTTTGTAGCTCCTCTTCTAGTGACTTCCGCGAGCGGCAACTCCAACCGAAGGTGTCGACGACTGTTGATATTCTCCGGTACAATATATGCGTAACGTCTGGTTGATGGAACGGACATCTCGCCATTGATACGTGTCCAAGGTCGAGTCGATAACGGTTTGGTGACTAGTGAGACCTCCCATGAGTCGAGTTCTAGCGAGCTGGAACACGATAACGTAGCACCCGCCCACCCACATTGTCGTCCAACTCCAGAACCTAGTATTCCTCACATATACCATTCAGAGCTCCAATGCTTGCGCGACTCTCTTCAGACCTTCCTCCACTATCTCTGGCGTCTGGGTAAATACCAATCTGAACCATCCCGGCTTTTCTGCCCCCGCTGCGTCGCCGAAAACAAGGAAGACCTTCTTCTCCATCAATCGGTCGTATATTACCTGTGTAATGTTGTGCGCTTGCTCTCCCTCGATGGAGACGCCCTCTGGCAGTGATTTTCCCTTTGCGTTCTGCTGGAATCTTTTGCCCAGGTTGATCCACAGGAAGAACGCTGCATTCGTGCCGGGCATGTGTTCAATGCGATTGTTTCGCAAGGTCTCAACGGCGAACGTGAACGAGGCTGAGAGTCGCTCTTGATTCTTCTGTACGTAAGACGAGAGGAACTCTGCATCCGAAAGTATCGCGATTGCCGCATTTTCCGTCAATGAGGACGGAGATGAGTAAAGCCCGCATGTTTGCATCGCCATCAGCATCGCGGGGTTAGCTTGCGAAATCACCGTGCCGAGCCTGATTCCGTTCGCGCCGAAATCCTTCGAGAAGCCCCAGAGCACGTGGACGAGCGAAGAGTCGATGATGCCCGCTGTGTCGATTGATAGAGCAGAGTGAAATGGTGCTGGTTCTGAGGAGAGGTTGTCGATCGTGTTCTCGAAGACGGAAAGTGCGTAGATCTCGTCGCTAATAAGATGTATGCAATATTTCTGGCAAAGCTTCATCAATGCAATGATCGTCTCTTTGGAGTAACAGCGTCCAAGTGGGTTGTGTGGGTGGCAGAGCATCAACGCTTTGACCTTAACGCCATTTTCGTTCGACTTCAGCAGCGCTTCTTCGTACTTGTCCACACAATCGAGGCCACAAGGATCCA
>Ga0247740_1000962_pt1 | contig 12771 bp, 15 predicted proteins | sample UWRJL148409B2_FD_180942 | JGI IMG/M metagenome (GOLD analysis project Ga0247740, IMG submission 180942) | Plant litter microbial communities from Arlington Agricultural Research Station in Wisconsin, United States - UWRJ-L148-409B-2 | ecosystem: Environmental > Terrestrial > Plant litter >...
CAGCAAATTCGCCCTCGTCTTGTTCTGACAGGGTCTGTGCAATTGCAGGTTCAACAGCAGCTTTACGAGATCGATCCACAGGTGCTGGGTCAAAAGCGTCTGAATCATCCGAGTCGACCTCCTCATCAGTAGCGGACGACGTAGGAAGCGTAGGATAACCAGGGTTGGCCTCCATTGATCTGGAGAGTTTGACACGGCCGATGCGTCTCAAGGGTACCCGCCCGCTAGCCTGATCTAAAGAGGTAAGATGTCTTGGGACGTAGTCGGCATCGGAAGTATCATTGCCCGAGTGTGACTGTTCGCGCGCAGACTCTGTGTCCGGCTCCTCATTGTCGTCGTTTTCTAGCTCCTCTGCCGCGGTCTCATACTCTTGTGTGTCTTCGCTATTCTCATCTCCGATTGTGCCCATGGCTTCGTTGACCACCTCCGCAGCGTCGACTTTCGGCTTGTTCGTCACCCTTGGTCGTCGGGTAGAGCTTGGCCTTGCAACGGGATCGTCATCGCACAGTCGGGGTAGAGGTTGCACAGGCTTCATCTTCTTCCGCTTAGATTCGAGGACATCGTAGAGCCGGAACCCCGCATACGCATCAGCAGCAGCGTAATGTATTTGTTCACGATCGAGTGCCTGGCTCCAGTCGCTCTCACGGACACTACCGCTGCCTCTCGTTGTCGGCGTGCCATTGTCGTCGTTGACGTTGACATTGCCTTCGGTCGTCGATTCCTCAACATTGCGTACGACCTCTTCCGCTAAGACCTCCCCTTTGTACAAGGGTAGCAGTAGATGTTGCTGAACCTGCGTGGAGAGTTTGCACAGCCTGTGACCTGCTTCGGGACGTTCAACAAGGTTGTGAATACGGCTGAGCTCGAGCACACCCCGGGCTTGGATGCCAAGATGCTTCTCCAAACGTGTGAAGTCGCCTTTAACGTTGACCCCCACCTTGTAAATATTGGGAGACTCCAGTATAATTCTGAGGCTCGGCGGCATCAGTTGCGCCGGGGTATTACCAGAAAACAGTGCGATGTGGAAGAGCGCGATGCGGTCCTCGCAAGCAACTTGGATCAGAGAAGCGTTCTGCTTAATCGATGTTGGCCACCCGTAAGGCTTCCACTCCATGTCAAACCCGACAACCTTCTCTTCCAGGAAGTACTTAGCCACTCGTTCGGCGACATCCATTTTATGACAATAGTGGACGGAAACGGTTTCCTCGTTCGGACCCCGATAGAGCTGTTGACTCCAGTAGCTGGCGCGTGTGTTTGGCGAGGCTTGCTTCGCTGCGAGCAGGGTGTCAGGAGGTATCTGGTAGGACAACGAGACATGCGTGTTCTCTTCTTCGGCATCCTCCATGTCCGATTCGGATTCGGACTCGGATTCGGATTCACTCGCAGAGTTGCTCTCGTGCTCGCTGTCGCTGGGCCGATCGGGATCTGAACTGCCCTTGAGTAGCGGGTTTGGTAGCGTGCTAGTTTGTTGTTTGGGCGCGTTGTGGTGTGGTTCATCGGCGTTCTGATCGGCAGTATTGTTGGAGTCAGCGTCTGCAATACCATTCACGCCTTCAATTGAATTGCTTGACGTTCTCTGTGACGTGGAAACCTCGGAGAAGACAGAGGTTAGTTGCGGTGCCAGTAGTTGTGGCGATGGCTTAAAGACTAAGCGGTGTGTCGAGCTCTCAGCGTTCCTTGAAGGGCGAACAGTGTCGGCCTTCATACTCTTCGTGCTTTGTGTCTTGTCCCCTGTGAGTGTCTTGGAATGGGGGTCATGAACGCCGCCAAATCCGAGAAGATCGCACGTCTTGCCCAATGTCGAAGTCTTCGGCGGGATGAGGGATTCTAGTAGGGGAGCAGAGGAGCCGTCTTTATTCGAGTCTGGAACCCCTGCAAGTCCGGATGCGTAGTAGGGATCTCGCTGCCGTTTGTTTTGGATGTGCGGTCTCACATACGTGCTCGTTCCCTTTTGGAGCAGGTCCTTCGTGGGTAGCTTTTCATGCAGGGAGACATGTGTAGAGACAAGTAGCGTGCGGATCCTACCGAGCGCCTGCTTCCGCTGCGATCGAGATGCTTGGACCTTGTCTTGCATAGGACGAATTCGTGTCTCGACTTTCTCGAAGCGGTCCTTTGAATCATTACGAACTATACGCGCGCGGCGCCGTGGAAGGAATTGCTGGATCTTCGCCTCGCTTCGCACATTCCACTTCCGTATCTTCAAGTGGACTGTACGCGGCAGTTTCGAAGCCTTGTAGCCCCATAGACGAAGGTGGTGGAGAGGCTGAGCATGACGGTTGAGTCTGTACGATTCTAGTAACCTATCGACGACGATTCTCCGCAAAAGGGCAGCAAGAGACGAGGAGGTGCTGAGTCCCTCGAGACGAGCCTTGGTGCTTGCCAACAGATGCCCGCTAACGTCGCGTAGATCGTCCATGAGTCGATCCATGCCGTCTATCAACAGTGCGTCCGTACGCTTGTCGATACTAACAAGGGCAACGACTGTCCGACCCGGGCTCGGTGTACTTGACTGAACTAACGGAGAACGCTTGTAGGCCCACTCCTTGATTTGAACGAGCTTTCTTTTCTTACTGTATAAGGGGCGCATGATCTGGTCTACATAGGCATGAGCCAATCCGTCAACATCTGTTTCGAGTAGCGAAACGTTTTGGATTGTCTTAGCAATATGTGTAATGTATTTCGATACGGCTGTAATCGTATCTCCGTGTTCGATAATGCCCCTCCTCAGACGGTCAAGGGATTGCACATGCTCGCGACAGAAGTGGGAGTAGTCGACGTTTCTGCGGAAGTATTGAAGGCTTCGCTGGACCCGTCTCAACCCGGACAAGACGTGGCTGGTCTTCAGCTGCAGCACTAGGTAGCTTGCTGATATTGCGTGTATCTCGGGGGAGAGTGTCGTCTGGTCCAGCACGGAATGCTTGACAAGTTTTCGATAAGCGTGTGCTTCGTGGAGAAAGTCCTCTTTGGTTGCCCAAAACTTATGTGAGTCTTGCTGGAGGTCCGCGAGCAGTGCCTGTCGTCTGTCGATGTCTGCGCGTGCGTGATCGGAGGTGGGAGATATCCCGCTTCGAATATTTCGAAGGCGATTGATCGAGTCTTCCAGTACCATGGTAGTTCCAGCATGCGCCCTTTCAAGATCCATGAAGGACCGTACCATTCGGGAAACTCGGATGCGTGTCGTGTGATAGGCCGTTAGGGCAGACGCCGCAGCTTCTCCGTGGAGTCGCAGCATGACGCTGAACTCGTCGTTGTTCCCCAATTTTGCAAAGGAACCCGCAGGTCCCTGTACCGCATCTTCTCGGGACACCTTGTGCTTGCATCGTTGCACTAATTGTCGTCGTGTCCGATTGCGTCGCATCGGATGGGTGGTGGGTTCGTTCGCACGGTTGTTGCGATGCATGGCTCTGGCGGTGGAGTGGCCCAGTGGCAGATGAGGCGGAGAGACACTTGATAGCTGAGCATGAGAGAACGACAATTTGGGACTGAAAGATGCGAAAAAGTACCTGAGACTATATGCAGGCGCGCAAAGGCGCGGTTGTCGCTGCGTCCTGGCAAAGGCCAGGGCGGCGGCATCGCGAGCGGCCCGGAACACTGCATGGCGGCGAAGCATTGGTCTCCATCGTCTTCCCCCAGCCAGGCAGCAGGCACAGCAGATGCTCAATCGTGTGGATGGCAGCACGTCTGCCTGGTGGATTGAACTCGACAAAACGGCCAGCGGCTGCGAGGCGGCTGGCGCGACTGGCTACCGCTAGCCCACAAGGGACGCGCCTGCGAGTCGCCAAGCATCACCACTCTCCACGAGCCAACCACTACCACCAACGCAGCTTCTTCGACCGCCAACACTTACCCACCGTCCGGCTCTACCGACTGTGCGCTCAAATGGAAAAGGCAAAAGGACTCGAGAACCTGCTTCCGCTGGGTAGGTGGCATTCGCGGCATCGTCCAGGGCAGAAACTGATCTAGCAGAACTCATTGACAAGTGCGTTGGCTCGGAGATATGGGTCATCATGAACAGCGGCAAGGGTGCGTAGCACTATGCTTGAGAGGAGAGAAGCGCCAGGCTGATGCATGCAGAATTCGTCGGCAAGCTCATCGGGTTTGACGACTACGTCAGTACGTGCAGCTCCAGCTTTGTGTTTTGCATTTTCTAATGATGGCAGACATGGTCCTTGAACAGGTGACCGAGATGTGAGGTTTCCCACATCACTGGTTTAGCGGCGCACTGACAGCACCAGCGACGCCGCAGAAGGCAACATCAAGATGGCTAAAATCCTCCTCAACGGCAACAACATCTGCATGGTGCGTAGTGTTCTGGTGATCCAGCCGCGTGAAGCTGACAACCGCAGATGGTGCCTGGTGGAAACGGCGAGAGTAATTATGACGATGAAGAATCCGACGAGGAATAGACGATGCGGACGGTGGAACACAAGCATGGCGAAACACTTTCGCGTTTGGCGTGGTCCAGACCCGCATGGCCTCCATTTGTGTAACGGCCATTGGAGAAGATCACGATGTATTCCGAGCTGAGAGCCTGCCGGGGGTTCGGCGAACTGCAGAGGGGCTCGATATCAGCCAATTACTGTACGTAGTCGACGAAGATGCGAGCTAGCCAATCCCATCCACCACATAAGCATTCACGTGACTGGAGCATTCATTCAGCTTGAGCACTTGAGACGTCCCAGCATAGAAGAGCATGGCCACCTGATTCGTCACTGAAGGGCGTGGTGTGCACGACATCAATCTCTTATTGCATCACCTGCGTCACTTGTCGGCGCTATGACGAGCGCGACATCACAATGCGCTCAACCGACAACACTCGCGATCGAGAAATGCGGGAACATCGTAAAGTTTACACAATGAGGGGCGAGGTTCTAGAATGCCATGGAGGATGCAACTCCTCCATCGGCTGTTAACCAACAGATCTGCAGACTCTGAAGATGGGCATCCGCCAGGCTGTTTCGTCTGAAAAGGACGACGTCGGGAGTCTTTGGAGTATTCGGACAATTTTCGGATCGGAGTGGTAGCGGTGCGGTCTTGCGATTGGCTAGGGAGCAGGAGCCGGCGAGCGGGAGCAAGAGCTGCCCAGACTTCCGCTCCACCCGGGCATTCTTCTGTGGTCGTCAAGTCTCTCCCGGAACTGCAGGATTGAAGCTTCAAACGTTGTGCAGTTGGTTCACCACAGTGCAAGCGAGCTGGGCGACACGCATCTGATCGATGATCGGCCGCGCCGCGATTCGCTTAGGATCCGCTCTTGATCAAATCGCCGACATGGATGACTGAGTTTGCCGCCGCGAATGGGCCGTTGAGTGTTGGCTAAGCATAATCCTTGTTCATCCTGGTTCAAGAGATTGAGATTACCTGCGGCGAGATGGGATGGGACTCTTCGCTTTTCCGTAGACGAGACTGCCATCCATCAAAGCATCGGGGCACCACGTCGGCCTGATCAGCATCCTCGTTCACAGTGTGCCGGAGAGTCGCCTCCGCTCGTATGGCTGCGATGGGTCTTGGCTAATTGGCTGCCGTCGTGCTTACTGGCTGGCTTACACTGCCATACCCGGCAGAGGCACGCCGGCCAGCAGCCATGTCCGAAGTGTCGTCGTTTGAGCGCCCCTGCAGCGCGCGACACACCCACGCCCGATCGCGTCCCTGTCCTCGATCGTGGCAGCCCTGTTAGCCATGGTCCGCGCCTCGCACCTCCACTCACAAACAGTAACCCTCTTTCTGCTGTCCCGCGCGCTGCCTGTGTCTTGGCCTCGACAGACTACGCATTCCCGTCGTTAGAGGTTCGTTGCTGCCGATCTGGTGCTCTGACCTCACAACTTGTCGCACTCCGGCTCTTTCTTCCATTTCAAAAATTCCTCTTGGCCGCCCACCACCATCATGCTCTCCGTCCCTCTCTGACGCCTACCCAAACATCTCACCGTCAACGATGGAAGCGCCGCATCTGGTTTCTTAGGCTCGCCACCGCCATCTGAGAAAGCCAGCAGTGCATCCGTTCATCTCGCCGCTCCCCAGCCCAGCCCTCGTGCCGTTTGCTGAGCGATCGTCTCCCCTGTGCATTCGGCTCCGTGAACGCGCCCAATGCCAGTTGGTCTTGTTTTGCCTCCAGCTGGCCGCTCCCAGGTCGTGCCTGCGTTAGGAATCCTCGGTCACTCTTCAGCACAGCCTCTGCTGAACAGATAGCACCGTAATACCGCCCGTGTTCTTGTCGCCGCAGCATCAGACAGTTTGCCCAATCGGTCCGGACCCACTTTGCCCCAATCCACGTTGTTACTCGCCTCTATGGAGCACTAGACGCAACCTACACACCAACCTAACTTACATTCTTGCGCTTTGCGCCCTGCAACACTTGGACACTACCCTGTTTTTCATCTCTTCGGGCTCGATAGCCGTCAACTCTACGCTTATCAAGCCTTCAACTCTACGCTGGTCAATAACCCGCGCCAATCACACCCGGCACCCCATCACGCTCTATTTCCCTTTCCGCTCTTTCTGTATACATCTGCCCCTCAGCGCCCATACTACTGGCTGTTTAGTACAGTCAACCTCTTTGTACATCTCTTTGAGTCCGGAGCTAAGTCGCCGGTTATTGGAAACGCCACAGTACCTGGCATCACGCGACTTCATACCCCCTCTCGACAACACCCCCCCTACCTTCCTACATGAGCGACCTGGGGCCACGGTTGGAGCGACTGGGTTTGTCCCAATACTTTGAGACATTCGTGTCTGAAGGCTTCGACACTTGGGACACAGTTCTCGACATTACAGAGTCAGATTTGTAAGTTTGTTTATTGTCACCCCGGATACAGAAACTGATGCACAATAGGAGCTCGCTCAATGTCAAACTTGGCCATCGAAGGGTGCGCATCTATCACGCGGCAATGTAGTCCGACCCAACATCTAACATATTACAGAAACTTCAGCGGGCAATTGCCGAGTCGCGCGGACAGTCTTACGATCACCCTCTCCCCGCCGCTCAGAAAAAGTCCGCGAGTGTTGATGGAACCTACCGAAGCGACGACTCAGCTCAAGAAGGGCGTGTGAAGCAGGGCGACATTCCGGCAGTTGGACTCATCACAAGTACTAAGCGCAAGTACAGACGTCATCCCAAAGTCAGTTTGTATTGCGGACGGCCACGTTCACAACGTGACCAGACCATCTTTAAGAGCTTTTTTGACCTGTTTTCTAGTCGGACGAACATGCGCCAGAGCGTCCTCCATCTGCTTATGTGATTTTCTCAAACCGTAAGGCTGATCTGACATGAGCGCGAGGTTTGACTGACAATTATCAGAAGTAAGAGAAACCCTCAAGGGCCAAGATCTATCCTTCACAGAGATCGCCAAAGTGGTCGGTGAGAGATGGCAAGTCTTGCCTGCCGAATCTCGAGAGATCTGCGAACGTCAGGCAAATTCGGCAAAAGAAAAGTATTATGCAGAATTGGCCGAATACAAGAAAACGCCGCAGTATGATACCTATCAAAAGTATCTCGAAGAATTCAAGTTGAAGCATGCGGCACCTACTAAAGGTAACTTGACTGTCCTCGTCTTGCAATATATCTTAACATTCGATAATAGGTGTAGAAGGCAAGCGCTCGAAACTGGAGACTGAGACCAGCACATCCACTACGAGCAGCAGCCACGATCAAGCAGGGAGCGCAGCGGCCGCTAGGAGACTCAGCGGGGCCCCATCAGACCCTTTCATGCTGAACCACCCATCAGAGGCTAGTCCGCCCGCGGGACCAGCGCGGGTCCCTTCGGGACCTTCGCATCATTCACAATCTACTTCTCCTGCGGCACATCCACTGTCTGGGATCAACTCCCCTCGAACTGGCGAGCGCATCTCGCCTCTTTCTGCGTCCCCACGTTCGGCAAGTCTCAACAAAGACGGCTACTTCGAGATATATCCCAGCGCCATGGCAAGGGATGCCCGTGCTCAGTCCGACGCTAGCTCCCACTACGCGTCTTCAACCTATGGATATTCACAACTTCACCAGCCTTCAACAACGCCCCCTAGCGCACCGTATGCGTCACACTATCAAACATCTATCGAGCTCCCTTCCCGCCGGTCGGCGCGCGAGATGTCTCGGCTTCCTGCCCTTACCCACGAAGATACGACATTATCGTCCGACAGCGGACAGACCGGTTACTCGTCCAACTATCCACCCTCTCACCTTCCTGCCCCCGAAGCTTCCAAATCGAACCGTGTGCTTCCTGCACCTATACCTACCAAAGGCGCCACGATAAGCCAACTCAACCGACCTACACTGCCATCCAACTCCCCTCAGCTACACCAGGACTTTCGGAATTCGACGCCGCTCGCCGCATTGCTGAGAGCTGGGGAACTAGCAAGAGTAGCTGATGGCGAAGAAATGGAAAGAGATGCCCTACCTTGAGCTAGCTTTTTTCTCAAGAACTCCGATCCAGTCTCCACCATGGACTCTTCCATTCAGGGCAACTTCAGTTCCACTTCTTCTGATCTTAGTACCAGAGTGTACACGACACACTCTGACAGAGTGATCAGGTGATCAAACTGCAGAAGCGTCGTTGGACTAACGATTCATGTCATATCAGGCAGGCATACCCGCCACTTGGCAGATATCGATTGAAGTCGAAGGCTTCGCAGCCACGCAATTCTCCACTGCCACGCGCTGTTGTTACCACGGCCTTTGCTGAATGCGTTCTCGCGCGGCTACGATTGACTCACATGAGCGTCGTATTCATTTTCTCGAATCACTTGCATATCACGCGCAATGAGAAAACAGGTGTTCGAGCCTCTGCTGGCTGCATCCCAGAGTCAAGAGCTACTTTACGGCAGTCAGCGCATTTAAGGATACTAGCCGTCATCTCCGCGTCTCTTGCATCTTCCTCGTAGCTCCCGTAGTAGAAATATACCCCAGCCTGCGTTCTTCTCATATAGACGATGAAGATTCTAGACTGATACCTCTTCACCGTAGCTCGCACGCGTGTTGTTCGCACCCGTTGAGATAAGGCTCCCAATGGGCGACGCGAGCCGTTACTGCTGGGCCTTAGCACACACGGTCTAGATTATTACTAACCGAAACCCCCATCTCTTGCATATGTGCGCGATCGAGATCATTGTCATCAAGATCATTGTCATCGAGATCATTGTCATCGAGATATTGTCATCGAGATCATTGTCATCGAGATCATTGTCATCGAGATCATTGTCATCGAGATCCAAACAACTGCATGGTAATGCGATGCCTGTAACAGTAGTTCGAATCGATGAGACGAGCAGTCATCGGCGATCGGCAACAGGCAGTATATCATGAAAACTCGAAACGAAGTACCGTAACCAGTCCGCGCAATGCAGTTCGGCGCAGATCATTTCGGTTCGAAAAGTACTGCGGTGCATACAAGCTTTGCTGTCAAAACGTTTTTCTTTTACTCGATAGGGCGATTGGCCCTGTTGATCGCTGCGCGTTTGGCTGATCCGACATCCCTGGTTCTGCGGGGAGGCGACACATGGCATTTGAATGCGATTACAGTGTTGTGTGTTTGTCCCTTCTTCTTGAGATTCTTTTAAGGGCTCTTGAACTGAACATGCAGGGTGCAGATGCGAGATGCGCCGAGAGTGGCTTGGGTGGGGCTGGGACGTGAGTCGCTGCAGTGTTTGCGGTAAGGCCATGGAACAAGAAGGGTTGGCTCCGCGGAAGGATGGCACACACACACAGTCACGTGACAGTCATCGGAGCTGGAGACGATGTGCCACGATGTCAGTTTGTCGAGTGAAGCAGAATGAGATGAGATAGTTTGACGTTCTTGCTACTGCAATGATGACGACACTCTGACGATACTTGGATCACGATCGTAACGTTTGTGTTATACAAAGGAATCGCAACGGCTTGGCATCAGTCGGGATATGTATCCAACAAATCGACCCTCGGAGCAGAGCCACCACATGCACTTGGCATGCATATGTGCGGTAAAGTCAACTTTTCCATCTTTCCCACCTCGGCTCGTATGGGCGAATTGAAGATATTGATCACGTCGTCATCCTATATTCCGCACCAGGATGGCAAACCGAGCCATGCATTGCGTGACCACGATACTTCTGCAAGGTACAAGATGCCGGCCAATCGCGCTACGGCCGAAATGAAGTACGCAATCGAGTCGTCGTTCCCAGCCTTCATGGCTGTGTGTTCGCGCCCGTAGGGCTTCTGGTTCTGTGTCGGCTGATGTGAGAGGTGGGTGCAGCATGCGCCAAGACATTACCTAGTCGTACCCGCCTTCCGGGAGATCTAGACCGCCGCACAAACTAAGAACATCCGCTGTTTTGAGAGCACAAGCCACGGACGTGAGATTCGCCTCAAGCGTAGCTCCGCTCCGCTCCGCTCCGCTATACTTGTACGAGAAAAGAGGGTGGAAGCTGGGGGCATGACTTCTCCCGCCACCGCTCCGCTACAGGCTACATTGGATCAGGATGGGGAGTACAGACCGTGGACGCCGAAACTGAAACTTCAAGGGTTGGGGCCGAACGATTTACCACCGCACTCGGCTCTCGCAAGCCATCAGACTTCACCGCCGGAACTCTCGATATTTCTGCAACACCTGTTCTTCGAGGTCCATCAACATTTCGCCATCAAAAGCTCGGATATCGGAACATCGAAAAATTCGGTAACGGCGCGTGGAACAACGTTTCCGGTTGTTGTGCACAAGACGAAGTGCATAGATGAAGAGGGGTTACTGTGGTTTGGGCGGCGAAGCGAGCATGATGAGGGGAAGCCGGTGGCGTTCGAAGAGTTGAGAGAAGTGTTGATGAGGAACCATGAGAGGAATGAGGCGGAGTATACGCCGGCGATTTATGATGTTAATGTGCTTGTGGATTGGGACGGGGATTTGGGCGGAAGGGAGTTCGGGTGGGAAGGGGGTAGTGTTGAGAGGGTTGAGATGAGGAGTGAGTTTTACTGCTTCACTTCCCGTCTCAATATACCTCCAATATGGTCATGTCAGAACGGATTGAACGAAACGTTGACCAACTGCAGTAACCCAAATGCATCACAAAATGCCCGGAGTCGGTTTGAACGACCGCGTATTCACCGTCCTCCTCCTTTCCTTTACCAACAAGACTTCAGCCTCCGCGGAAGCAATCGACATACAGCTTCCCATCAATCTTCCCACATTCCCTGTGCCTGTGTTATCTCGCAGCCACTCACATGCCAACATCACTTCCAATTCCACCCTTGAGAAAAAGATTGAATACCAGAATTCCAACGCAAACGCAACGTCTGAACAAAAGAGTCGAAATGGGAAGGAGGTCGTTGAGGGGAGGTACGTGAGTTGGGAGAGAATCTGGAAGGTGGATGAAGGGAAGACGGAATGGGTTATGCGTACGGCGAGTGATGCAGGTGGTGTGTTGCCGGCATGGATGCAGAGATTAGGTGTGCCAGGGGCGATCGCGAAGGATGTGCCGCTGGCGGTTAAGTTTGTGGTGGAGAGGAAAGGATGATCGGTGGCGCAGAAGAGAGTTCTTTGGAAAGAAAAATAGCAAGTGATTACTTGTAATTACAACTGTAAGGATTGGATTTACAAAGCGAAGACGGATTTCCAATCGAAGAGTATCTTCGAACTTTGTGGTGAGACCCTTTTTTTATATTACTCTTTTGGATTTGAGGTAATTTTGTGGTTAGTGAAGGAATAGGCCTTGTGTGATGGTATCTAAAGAGTCTGATCCAATGGCATCGTGCAAAGGTTGCAAGAGAATGCGACGCCAGTGATGTTTATATGTCGGGAAAGACGGCTAGTTTGGATGTGGAGAAGGGAAGCGGAACGGTCGCGAGGCGGCGGCGCTTTACCACTTCGAGAGTGTGCTCCAACTCCAGCCCTCAGCCTCACGGCCACAACAGGCGTGCCATTTAATGTCTGCCTCCTGTATCTACCATCTCTCCAATATAATCTGTCTCCCCTAATGTTCTTGTATATTGTGCCTTGATCTGTCTCTTTGCGCCGCGCGCCCGTCTCTACCTATACGGGTTCTATTAATACACACAGCACATCGCAGCTCCACCATCGGATCGCTCCGCCAGCACATCCCCCACCCGTCGCGCTTCGAGATCGACGAAGAGACGGAAAGCGCGAACAATCGCAATGCAGAACTACGGGCAACAGCCGCCGCCCGGGTATCAGAGGCCGGGGAGCGTGGCCAGCTTCGCGGGCGCATCGGGGCCACCTCCGCCGCCGTCATACGGAGGTACGCTCGAGGAACATTGTCGCCTTCGTGTAGTGTTCCAGTGGACTAAAACTTCACGCAGGACAGCAAGGCTATCAGTCCGCTGCTCCCCAGACACAGAGTCAGTGGGCAGCGCCTGCCCAAAACACGGCACCGAATCAGCAATGGAATCAATCACAGCAAGCAGCAGGAGGATACAACCCAGGAACGTATGGCGCGATGCCGGGCGCATATTCACAAGGCCAGCAGGTATGAGGCACTGCATTTGGAATACGTAGAGATGGATGTATACTGATTGCGACCATCTATAGGCGCCGGCTCAAACATCGACCGCGTATGCTTCCCACCAGCAAGCCGTCCCCCCTCCCCCTCCACCGAAACCGGCGGGCTTCGCCGCACATCACCAACAGCAAGGTTCACAAACCTGGGGACAGCAACCGGTGTATGGCGCACAGCAAACACCGCAGGGCTATCAAGCGCCTCAGCAGAACGCTGGCTTTGCGCAAGGTCAGCAAGGAGGATACCCCCAGCAGAGTGGATATCCGAGTCAAGCCACTCAGCAGCCATCACACAATGCGACAG
>Ga0247740_1000963_pt1 | contig 12769 bp, 15 predicted proteins | sample UWRJL148409B2_FD_180942 | JGI IMG/M metagenome (GOLD analysis project Ga0247740, IMG submission 180942) | Plant litter microbial communities from Arlington Agricultural Research Station in Wisconsin, United States - UWRJ-L148-409B-2 | ecosystem: Environmental > Terrestrial > Plant litter >...
ACACCCATCACCAGCAGTGACAGCCGAAGCGGAGTTTGGGACAGATCATCCTGAACTCCGCTTCACCCTGCCCTTGACAAGATTTCCCACATATCAGGTAGACGGGACGTCCCGTCCCACCCTCATTGAGTTGGCAGTCCTCCGGGGCGTTCAAGGTCGCAAATTGGTCGGTGAAGCACTCCGAGCCGCTGAAGATGGCATCGTTGCCAGTCTGGAAGCTGCTGAGTCGATCGTTCCAATAGGAGTTGTCGGCTGCGATAGTCAACGCTCCGGATAGCGCAAGGGGCACAACGAGGGTAGCGGCGGCCAGCGGGAAGAATTTCCATGGCGAGAATCCGCGAACACTTCGGTATGGGGTCTCCACCCACTTGTATGACGCGAGAGCCGGGAGTGCTGACAGCGCGCAGGCCAGCACTTTTGCGGCGAGGCTTCCTGGCCACAGCACTGAGGCGAAGACGATAAACGGCCAGTGCCACAGGTACAGCGAGTAGGACCAATCGCCCACCTTGACCATCGGCCTTGTCGAAAGGAACCTAGTCACGATGTTGGCTTGGTTTGTTCCCGCCGCGAGCAAGGCAAGCGCGCCTACCACTGGCAGGACCGTCCACTTGCTCGGGAAGTCGGTCGCCTCGGAGATGAGGAACAACGAAGCGAGCACGGCTGAAGCGCCCGCTATGCCCATCGCGGACGCAAGAGCCCTCGATGTGACCGCGAACCGAGTTACAGCGAGGGCGAGCAATGCTCCCACACCGAACTCCCACGCGCGGGTCAAAGGACTGTAGAACCCCGTCAGCCAGGATTCGGTTCCGAAAAGCTCCGGGCCTCGCATGGCGACGAGGAATGATGCACCGGTAAGTGCAGTGACAATCAGAAACGTGGAGCTTCGCAGGATCGGGAACTTTTTCGAGAGATACCAACCCGCAGCGAGTATGGCTGGAAAAACTACATAGAACTGTTCTTCCACAGAGAGCGACCAAGTGTGGAGCAGAGGATTACCAGAAGCAGGACCGTCGAAATACCCGCCAGTCGTCGATGCAATGGCAAAGTTCGCCGCGAGCAAAAGCGACCCTCCCGCAGTTAGCCCAGTTGTTTGCTGTGGCCCGAAAGGCGACAACACGACGGCGGACGTGATCACCGAAAAGGCAACCATAACCGCGAGCGCAGGAGTGAGTCGCAGAAAACGTTTGAGGTAAAACGCTCGGAAGCGGATCCGTCGCTTGGCTGCCCACTCGCGGTGGAGCATGCCGGTGATTACGAATCCGGAGATAACAAAGAAGACGTCGACGCCAATGAATCCTCCGGGCAAGTACAAGCCTGCGTGGAAAACAAGCACAACGAGAACGGCCACGGCCCGCAAGCCTTGGATGTCGTTCCTCCGGTGGACACTAACGGTGGACTCATCCAATGACCGAACTGACACCACGCGCCGCACCCTTTCGGCCGGGCTGAGCCCCGCGCCGCTTGGATTCTATTGCGGAGTGACACATCCTCAGTAGTATTATCCGAAAATATATCAATATTTGTGGGCCCTGTTCGCGAACAGTTCTCGAGCACCAAAAGAGATGCACGGTTTACGTCTCTACCGTGCACACCCGTAACGGCCATGCGACCACTCGTCAGGATCGCCCCAGTTTTGCGATGTTGAAATCTCGCACACACCGGGTCGGCGAGACCATCCCTATTCTTGGGCGACGAAGTCTATTTTGCGGGTACGAACCATCCGGACATTGCTGACGCCGACGCGGAACCGATCCGCTTGGAAAACTTGTGTGACGGCACCTCTACGAACCGGGTGAAAATCTCAGCGAGTGCCAGCGAGGCCACAAGGCCAATGCCAATGGTCTGAAATTGGCGGCCGGGCCCAGAAATAGTGTCGACCGCGACGATGACCGGCACGTGCACGAGGTAAAGACCAAAAGAAATTCGGCCCAGCCATCGGAAAAACGAAGTGGACAACATCCGGACGGCCGGCTGCCAGAATGCGGCGACAAGCACAAATCCAACGCAGCCGATGAATTGAATAGCGAAAGCAGCGCCTTGGATTCGAAACTTCCCCGGGAATAGCCCAACAGCGCTTGCATGGAGAGTCGAGACCAGGACTGACACGATCAAGACCGCGAGTCCGCCCCACCAGACAACGCGAGCTCGAGCGGGATCTGAGACCCAGGCGCGAATGTCCTTGAACTTGACCGCGATTATGGTGCCCATGAAAAACACCGGGAGATACACAAACGAAGGCAACGCATAGTTATATGCGCCGACCACTGCCGCGATGGCCGCAACGATCGAGAGCACTAGCCAGTGACGTTTACCTAAGAGGGCCGCTATGACAAACAACGGAAGCAGGATGGAAAAAATGACTTCCCAGCGAAGCGTCCACAACGGGTCATTGATCTTGGCGTTGCCGAAAAGAAGGTCGAACGCGCCAACAACCGTCTGCCATGTTGGCTCCCGGACGCTCCACCCAGAGGCAGCAGTCCCGCTCGGTTCAGCGTGAAAAATGCCGGCCACCGAAACGAGCAACCACGCGAGGAGCACTGAAACGGCTGCCGGAATATAGAGACGCGCCATCCTCTGTGGGTAGTAGCTGACCCAGCTGAATCCCGGACGCTGCAACACGGGCATTGCAACAACAAGGCCGCTGAGGACAAAGAATACGAGTACGGCTTCCGGACCAGCCAATAGTAATTGAGCGGGTGTCGACGTGAACCACCAGTAGGCGGACCAAATTGCCGACCGAGCCTCCTCCGCCTGAAGGTCAGAATAGGTGGCAGCGATCGGCGCGAGTAGCAATGAGAGGTGATGAAACACCACAATGAGCGCAGCAACTCCGCGCAGTCCGTCCAGCGACGGAACACGAGCGCTCGGCCGTGCGGGAGCGATTTCACTCACTAGACAATTCCCCCGAGCATTCCCCGCATGGCCGGTCGGAATGCGCGCAAAGGAGAGTATATAGCGCTGCCTATCTGGGCCTAGATCGAGGAGTCGTGGACCCCGTCTGCGAAGCGTCGAAACAAGCTAGAGAGCGAGCTGGGCGCGCACAACCTCGACGAGCTGGGCTGCAACGGAATCCGCAGTCGCCTGGTCTTCCGCTTCGACCATCACGCGCACCATCGGCTCGGTTCCCGACGGACGCAGCAGCACCCGACCGGAGTCACCAAGTTCTGCGGTGGCGTCAGCCACCGCCTGAGCGATCACGGTGTCGTCAGCAAGACCGTGGTGGTTCACACCACGCACGTTGACGAGCGTCTGCGGGTACACGGTCATAATCGACGCCAGTTCCGCGAGCGTTTTGCCCGTTCGTGCCATCTCGGCGACGAGGTGGAGTCCGGTGAGGATTCCGTCGCCGGTCGTGGCGAACTTAGTCATAATCACGTGACCGGACTGCTCGCCACCCAACGACAGCTGCTTGTCGTTGAGCTCTTCGAGAACGTACCGGTCACCCACGCGAGTTTCGAGCACGGTGATGTCATGATCGGCCATCGCGCGGCGAAGTCCGAGGTTGCTCATCACGGTGGCAACGAGGGTGCGCTCGACAAGGGCGCCACGGTCAGCCATCGCGACCGCGAGGATCGCCATGATCTGGTCGCCATCGATGAAGTTACCCTCGTGGTCCACGGCGAGGCACCGGTCGGCATCGCCGTCGTGCGCGATGCCGAGGTCGGCGCCATGTTCGAGGACGGCACGGGCGAGGTTGTCAAGGTGGGTTGAACCAACACCGTCGTTGATGTTCATTCCGTCGGGATCGGCACCGATCACCGTGACGCGAGCACCGGCGTCGGTAAAGACCTGAGGCGAGACACCCGCGGCAGCGCCGTGAGCGCAGTCGAGAACCACGTGCACACCGTCGAGACGGTTCGGCAGGGTCGACAGCAGATGGACGATGTAGCGGTCCTCGGCATCCGCAAATCGACGGATACGACCGACGTCGCCACCGGTCGGCGCGAACTTGGGCGCGGCCATCGCCGCTTCGATGCGGTCTTCGACCTCATCGGGAAGTTTGGTACCACCGACGGCAAAGAACTTGATGCCGTTGTCGGGGGCGGGGTTGTGCGATGCGGAGATCATCACGCCGAGGTCGGCACCGAAATCGGCGACGAGGAAGGCGGCCGCGGGGGTCGGAATAACTCCGGCGTCGTAGACGTCTACGCCGGAACTGGCGAGCCCTGCCGACACAACGGCCGACAGGAACTCACCAGATACACGGGGATCACGCGCTACAACGGCGATGGGTCGACGGCCTGAGGCTCGTCGCCCATCTGCAACTCGGCCTTGACCGAGTACTACGGCTGCCGCCTGGGCAAGACCCAGTGACATTTCGACCGTGAGCTCGCTGTTCGCGAGCCCACGGACGCCGTCCGTACCAAATAACCGAGGCATGATCGCCGGTTAGACGGCGTTGATTAACGCTTGGAGAACTGCGACGCCTTGCGGGCCTTCTTGAGACCGGCCTTCTTGCGCTCGATGACGCGAGCGTCACGAGTGAGGAAGCCAGCCTTCTTGAGGATCGCGCGGTTGTTCTCGCGGTCGATCTCGTTCAGCGAACGTGCGATCGCAAGGCGAAGCGCACCGGCCTGGCCGGAGGGGCCACCACCGTTGATCTTGGCGATGACGTCGTAGCTGCCGAGCAGGTCAAGAACCTTGAACGGGTCGTTGATGAGCTGCTGGTGAAGCTTGTTCGGGAAGTACTCCTCGAGCTGGCGACCGTTTACGGTGAAGGTCGTTCCGCCGGGGATGAGGCGCACGCGTGCGATTGCCTCCTTGCGACGTCCCACGGCTGCGCCGGGAACGTTGAGAACCGCGCGAGGAGCCTTAGGCGCCTCGGTTGCGGGGGTCTCGGTAGTGAAGCTCTCGGGAGCTTCCTCGATGATGTCTGCGATCTTCGCCACTGTAGTGAATCCCTTTAAGTCTTTGTTCGCTGAAGTCTGGCGGGCCGGCGCTACTGAGCGACCTGGCTGAGGGTGTACGGCTTAGGCTGCTGCGCCGCGTGAGGGTGCTCGGCGCCGGCGTAGACCTTGAGCTTCAGGAGCTGGGCACGGCCGATCGAGTTCTTGGGGAGCATGCCGCGGACGGCCTTCTCGACCGCGCGCGTCGGGTGCTTTTCCAGCATCTCGGCGTACGTGGTTGCGCTCAGTCCGCCCGGGTAACCGGAGTGACGGTACAACTTCTTCTGCGCGAGCTTCGAACCCGTGAGGGCGATCTTCTCTGCGTTGATGATGATGACGAAGTCACCCATGTCCATGTGGGGAGCAAAGGTGGGCTTGTGCTTTCCGCGCAGCAAGATTGCTGCGTGGCTGGCGAGGCGGCCGAGAACGATGTCGGCGGCGTCGATGATGACCCAGTCGCGCTGAACATCAGCGGGGGTGGGCGAGAACGTACGAGTCACAGCTGTACTGCTTTCTTAGTCGAAATGAGGCGTTCGTGAATCCCGCTCCGTGGAGAGTTTCGTGACTGAAACGCTGCCGGTGGAGGGCTCAACTTCGGATGTCGCGCATAGGAACGCAGGCACCAAGGGTCTACATTAGCTGGTTCACGGGGCTGTGGTCAACTAACGGGCCACGGCGCCGACGTGTGAGCTCCGCGCGGGCGGCCAGTTCTTCATCGTCCGGGTATCCCACCTCGGTGAGGATGAGTCCTTTGGCCGGCATGACCTTGAACTCACTGCCACGAATCTTCGCGTCGCGGATGGCCGCCAGCCGCGGAACGGGGAGGTTCTTCTGCCCTGCCGCGACACAGGCGCCCACCAGCGAGCGCACCATGCTGTGACAGAACGCGTCGGCCTGCACGCGGGCAACGAGGATTCCATCGTCCTGGCGAATCCAGGTGAACTCCTGCAACGTGCGCACCGTGGTGGCTCCGTCGCGGGGCTTGCAGTAGGCCGCCCAGTCGTGGAGTCCGGTGAGGGATGCCGCCGTCTCATTCATCAGGTCGACATCGAGCAGCGCGGGGTACCACAGCGTGCGGTGGCGCTCGAGCGGGTTCCGCGGCGCGGCCGTATCGGCGATGCGGTATTCGTAGCGGCGCCACAGCGCCGAGAAGCGGGCGTCGAAGCCGTCAGCGGCGATCTGGGAGCGCGACACGTAAATGTCGCTGTCCAGCCCGGCGATGCCGTTGATGCGGCGTCCGAGGGATGCGGGTCCGTCGTACTTTTTGCCGCTCATACCGCCGCGGCGAGGGCGGTCGAGACTTTTGAGCTGTTCGAGGGTGAGATCAACGTGGGCAACCTGCCCGGTGGCATGCACACCGGCATCCGTCCGCCCTGCCACCGTCAGCACGGGGAACGGCGCGAACTTACGGAACACAATGGCGAACGCTTCTTCGATCGACCCCTGAACGGTGCGCAGGTCGGGCTGCGCGCCCCAGCCATTGAACCCCGTGCCGTCATATGCGATATCGAGACGCAGGCGCGTCAACGAGTCGTCTTTGTCAGGCACCTCGGGTGCGTTCAGGGCAGCCGGTGCGTCAATTTCCACCGGGCAAGTCTATGACCTGGCCGACGGGTCACTCCGAGAAGTCGACGTCCTCCGTTGTGGTCACAGCTGCGACGCGACCGGGAGCCCGGTGGTACTGCCAGTACAGATTGGTGTGGGCGATGACCTTGTCGGGAGTTGGAGCGCCCCACTCGCTCTGGTCTTCGGTGGTGTGGGCGTCACCGACAAGGGTGACGTCGTAGCCGCGGACTATCGCGCCGTGGATGGTTGAACGGATGCACTCATCGGACTGTGCCCCCGCAACAAACACGCGCCCGATGGTGGCTGCGGCGAGCACCTGTTCGAGATCAGTGTCTTCGAAGGAATCGGCGTACGTTTTGTGCACAAGCGCTTCAGACTCGTTCTGCACGAGCTCGGGAACCCACTGCCATGCGTCGCTGCCGATCGGAAGATACTCGCTCGAGTGTTGGATCCACACCACGGGCACATCCGCGGCGCGCGCTTTGTCAACGAGTGACGTGATGTTGGCGATGACCTCGTCGCGCTGGAAGCTCCCATCGAGAACACCCAGCTGAGCGTCGATAACGAGAAGCGCACTGTGCGGGCGATCAGTCAACGTTGTCATACCGCAACACCGTACTCGGCTCGTCCGACACTGGCGAGGGACACAGCCCGACGCCCGCGAAGTGCACCTTCGACGACGTCGCGCTAACGCGTTAACGAAAAACGGCCCCGCTCAGTGAGCGGGGCCGTTCCTTGTAAAAGTGGTGTTACTTGGCGTCCGTTGCGGGAGCGTCCTCGGCCGGAGCCTCGGTCTCCTCGACGGGGGCCTCTACGGCCTCGTCTTCAACAACGGTCTCCTCGACCGGGGCGCCGGTGGCTGCAGCAGCGGCTGCAAGCTTCTTGGCGCTCTTCGGCTTCGGGTTGACGGGCTCGAGAACGAGCTCGATCTGTACCATCGACGCGTTGTCTCCCTTGCGGAAGCCAAGCTTCGTGATGCGGGTGTAGCCACCCTCACGAAGTGCAACCAGCGGCGCGATCTCGGTGAAGAGCTCGTGCACAACGGCCTTGTCGCTGATTTTCGCGAGGACGCGGCGACGTGCGTGCAGGTCACCCTTCTTCGCGAACGTGATCAGCTGTTCGGTGAGGGGACGCATGCGCTTTGCGCGGGTCTCGGTGGTTTTGATGCTCTTGTGGGTAAAAAGCGATGCCGCGAGGTTCGCGAGCATAAGGCGCTCATGCGCCGGCCCTCCGCCGAGGCGGGGTCCCTTGGTAGGTGCAGCCATTGTTATTTCTCCAGAGTGTTAAAAGTCGTCAGACAGATCGAGGCCGACGAGGAATTAGTTGGCGGTCTCTTCGTCGTCGTATCCGCCGTAGAAGTGGGCGCCGTCGAATCCAGGAACGGTGTCCTTGAGCGACAGACCCATCTCGACGAGCTTGTCCTTGACCTCATCCACCGACTTCTGTCCGAAGTTGCGGATGTTCATGAGCTGCGTCTCCGACAGTGCGACGAGTTCGCTCACGGTGTTGATTCCCTCGCGCTTGAGGCAGTTGTAGCTGCGCACGGAGAGGTCGAGGTCTTCGATCGGCATGCTGAGTTCGCTCGAGAGAACGGCGTCGACGGGTGCCGGGCCAATCTCGATGCCCTCAGCGGCCGTGTTGAGCTCGCGGGCCAGACCGAACAGCTCGGTCAGCGTACGACCGGCCGATGCGATGGCATCACGAGGGGTGATTGCGTTCTTGGTCTCAACGTCGACCACGAGGCGGTCGAAGTCGGTGCGCTCACCGGCACGAGTTGCCTCGACGCGGTAAGTGACCTTGAGCACGGGGGAGTAAATCGAGTCGACCGGAATCTGGCCGGCTTCGCTGAACTCGCTGCGGTTCTGAGTAGCGGAGACGTAGCCACGGCCACGCTCGATCGTCAGTTCCAGCTCGAACTTCGCCTTGTCGTTCAGCGTCGCGATAACGAGGTCCGGGTTGTGGATCTCGACACCGGCGGGAGCCGAAATGTCAGCGGCGGTGACCTGGCCGGCGCCCTGCTTGCGCAGGTAGGCGGTGATCGGCTCGTCGTGCTCGCTGGAGACAACGAGGTTCTTGATGTTCAGGATGACCTCGGTGACGTCTTCCTTGACACCAGGAACGGTGCTGAACTCGTGCAGCACACCATCGATGCGGATGCTCGTGACAGCAGCCCCGGGGATGGAGGACAGCAGCGTGCGGCGAAGCGAGTTACCGAGCGTGTAACCGAAACCGGGTTCGAGGGGCTCGATAACGAACCGCGAACGGAATTCGGAAATGTTCTCTTCGGCAAGAGTGGGGCGCTGTGCAATGAGCACTGGTTGTTCCTTTCGGCGAAGTGTCCGCTATATGACACTTGGGCTCGACGGGCGGCGACCCGTCGTTTGTGTTTTGAGTTGTAAAGAAAGGGGATCGAACCGAACCGCCGGAGTAGCCGCCGAATGCCGCGCACCGAAATCTGCCCGTGAGGGTCGATTTCGGTACGCGGCTCAGAGGCTAGTTATCCGAAGATGTCGATTAGACGCGGCGACGCTTCGGCGGGCGGCAACCGTTGTGCGCCTGCGGGGTAACGTCGCTGATCACGCCGACCTCCAGGCCAGCGGCCTGAAGCGAACGGATCGCGGTCTCGCGGCCTGAGCCGGGTCCCTTGACGAAAACGTCTACCTTCTTGACGCCGTGCTCCTGCGCCTGGCGAGCAGCGGACTCCGCGGAAAGCTGTGCGGCGAACGGGGTCGACTTACGCGAGCCCTTGAAGCCGACGGTTCCGGACGATGCCCAGCTCAGTACAGCCCCGGTGGGGTCGGTGATGGTGACGATGGTGTTGTTGAACGTCGACTTGATGTGGGCCTGGCCCAATGCAACGTTCTTCTTCTCTTTACGACGCGGCTTACGAACGGCCGATTTTGGTGCTGCCATGATGTTCTCCTAAAACGTGTATGGCGATACGAGCAGTGCTCGCTATCGGGCCTTCTTCTTGCCGGCGACGGTGCGCTTCGGGCCCTTGCGGGTACGAGCGTTGGTCTTGGTGCGCTGTCCGTGTACGGGCAGTCCGCGACGGTGGCGGATGCCCTGGTAGGAACCGATCTCAACCTTGCGGCGGATGTCGGCTGCAACCTCACGACGAAGGTCACCTTCTACCTTGAAGTTGACTTCGATGTAGTCACGAAGTGCGATGAGCTGGTCATCGGTCAGATCCTTGACGCGGATCTCCCCGCTGATGTCGGTGTCGGCGAGCGTTTTGAGGGCGCTCGTACGGCCAACACCGTAAATGTAAGTCAGTGCAACTTCCACGCGCTTGTCGCGCGGGATGTCTACGCCTGCTAGACGTGCCATTGTGGCTTCTCCTGTAAGTGGATGGAGGTCTGTAGCAGCACCTGTGCCGTGGCCTCCAACCACGGGTGTCCCCCGGCTCCTTCGAAAAGGGGCCGGGTTCTGGCGTTGCTATCGTTCATGTTTCGGTGGAGCTGTTCGGGACAAGGGCCCGCCGACGAGCGACGTGCCCCTCCCCCGAGGAAAAGCGACTGTGACTAGCCCTGGCGCTGCTTGTGGCGCGGGTTTTCGCAGATGACCATCACGTTGCCGTGGCGACGGATGACCTTGCACTTGTCACAGATCTTCTTAACGCTGGGGTTGACCTTCATTGTGGTTCCTTGTTTTCGCTGTCTTCGTGCGCACGGAATGCCGTGGCCGTTACTTTCCAGTAACCAGTGCGTGTTACGGCACTACTTGTAGCGGTAGACGATCCGGCCTCGGGTGAGGTCGTAGGGGCTCAGTTCTACAATCACGCGGTCCTCAGGGAGGATGCGGATGTAGTGCTGACGCATCTTGCCCGAAATGTGGGCAAGCACTCGGTGGCCGTTGCTTAGTTCAACGCGAAACATCGCGTTGGGCAGAGCTTCGACTACTGCGCCTTCGATCTCGATAACACCGTCTTTTTTTGCCATTGCCTCTTCGTCGCTATAAGTTGAGTTACTGGTCTTGCGTGGGTATTACATGGATTGTGGTGCCCCATAGGCATGCAGAAACAGCCATGAAACACCAAAGATCAAGCTTAGGTCATTAAAGGCTTTTTCGCCAAGCCCGTCGTATACTTTGCGGCTGCTTCTCGGGAACTTGTCCCTGATCCGACCGGACCGCGCGAAATTATCGCGACAGAGGAACGGGAACCACACCGAATGGTGCCAGTCCCGCGGCTCCGCCGTCCTCGGCGGTAAGAACCCAGATACCGCCGGCATGCACGGCGATCGAGTGCTCCCAGTGCGCGGCGTCCGTGCCGTCGTCAGTGACAATCGTCCAGTCATCGGCGAGTACGTGCGTCTCAATGGTGCCCAGGGTGACCATCGGCTCGATCGCGATCGCGAGGCCAGGCTTCACGCGTGGGCCACGACCGCGGATGCGGTAGTTGAACACGGGTGGCTCTTCGTGCATCGAGCGACCAATGCCGTGACCGGTGAAGTCTTCAATGATGCCGTACGGCACACCGGGTTCGGCGCCGGCATCGATCACGTCTTCGACGGCTCCGCCGATTTCGTTGACGTGGGATGCGCGGGACAACGCAGCGATTCCCGCCCAGAGTGAATCTTCCGTGACCGTCGCCAGGCGTTCTCGACGCGCGACGAGGTCTGGACGCGAAGCATCCGGAACAACAACGGAGAATGCGGCGTCACCATTCCACCCATTGACGTCGGCACCGCAGTCGATCGAGACGAGATCTCCGGCTTCGATCGGACGGGCGTTCGGGATGCCGTGCACCACAGCATCGTTGACCGATGCACAAATGGTGTGGATGTAACCGGGCTCCATCGCGAAGTTCGGCACTCCCCCGTTCGCACGGATCGTCTGTTCGGCGATCGCGTCGAGCTCGAGCGTGGTGACACCCGGGGCGATGGCCGCACGGACCGCGGCCAACGCCAGAGCCGTCACTCGACCCGGTTCGACCAGGAGGAGAAGCTCGTCGGGAGTTTTGTAAATGCCGCGCGCAGAACCCACTAGTTCGCGGCCGCGTCCGTCTCGGAGCTGACAACGCCGCCGACGAGAGCAATGCCTCGGTCGGAGAGCGCGTCGATGATTCGGCCAGTGACCTCGTCGACCGTGCCCAGCGCATCAACCGTCACGAGGAGCGAACGCTCGCCGTAGATGGAGATGAGGGGCTCGGTCTGGTCGCGGTACACGGTCAGACGGTGACGGATAACCTCTTCGGTGTCGTCGCTGCGTCCCTGCTCGCTTGCGCGCTTCAGTAGACGGGCGATAACTACCTCGGGGTCGGCGACGAGCTCGATAACAACGTCGAGGTTCGATCCCTGCTCCGTGAGGAAACCATCGAGTTCTTCGACCTGCTGTGCGGTGCGCGGGTAGCCATCAAGCAGGAAGCCCTTCTGGGCATCCGGCTCGGCCAGGCGATCGCGCACCAGCGAGTTCGTGAGGCTGTCAGGAACAACGTTGCCGGAGTCCATGTAGCTCTTCGCGATCTTGCCGAGCTCGGTTTCGTTTTTCACATTGCTGCGGAAAATATCACCGGTCGAAATCGTCGGGATGCCGTAAGTCTCAGCGAGCCGGACGGCCTGGGTTCCCTTGCCTGCACCGGGGGGACCGATGATCAGGAGGCGGAGCCCCGAGGATGCGTCGGAGTTCAACGCTGCCTCGGTCAACGCAGGAGTCCTTCGTAGTGACGCTGCTGCAGCTGCGAGTCGATCTGCTTGACGGTCTCAAGACCGACACCAACGATGATCAGGATGCTGGCTCCACCGAACGGGAAGTTCTGGTTGGCGCCAACGGTCGACAGTGCGATCAGCGGGATGAGTGCGATGAGTCCGAGGTACAGCGAACCGGGAAGCGTGACACGGGTCAGGACGTAGTCCAGGTACTCCGCAGTCGGGCGACCGGCACGGATACCGGGGATGAACCCGCCGTACTTCTTCATGTTGTCGGCGACTTCCTCCGGGTTGAAGGTGATCGCGACGTAGAAGTAGGTGAATCCAACGATGAGCAGGAAGTACATCACCATGTAGAGCGGGTTGTCGCCGGAGACCAGGTTGTTGGTGATCCAGGTGACCCAGGCTGCCGGGGTTTCGCCGGGAGCGGGCTGGTTGAACTGCGCGATGAGAGCAGGCAGGTACAGCAGCGACGACGCGAAGATGACGGGCACAACGCCGGCCATGTTCACCTTGATCGGGATGTACGTGTTGTTTCCACCATAGGTACGTCGGCCAACCATGCGCTTGGCGTACTGAACCGGGATGCGGCGCTGGGACTGTTCAACGAACACCACCGCGGCCATAATCACGATTCCCACAACGAGAACCATGATGAGGACCTCGATG
>Ga0247740_1000964_pt1 | contig 12753 bp, 12 predicted proteins | sample UWRJL148409B2_FD_180942 | JGI IMG/M metagenome (GOLD analysis project Ga0247740, IMG submission 180942) | Plant litter microbial communities from Arlington Agricultural Research Station in Wisconsin, United States - UWRJ-L148-409B-2 | ecosystem: Environmental > Terrestrial > Plant litter >...
CTATTAGCATTATTCGTAAAACAAGAAGCCCAATCAGTATCTTGCCAATTGCCTGTTGTCAATTGTCCGTTGCCAATTGCCCCTTGCCTATTGCAAATTGTCCATTGCTCATTGCAATTGCCTATTGTCCACCGTCTTCCTTATATTCGTAACTTTAGGCTAATACATTCAGCACTCCATGGCGACTATTATAGATATAAAATTACCGAAGGCGATTGCAGCCGCATTAAGACTTCCTCCCAACGACCCGCGGCGGCAGCAGATAAAAGTGCTCAAAAAACTATTGAAGACCGCAAGGTTCACCGAATTTGGACAGGAATACCGCTTTGATGAAGCCTTGCTGAGCAAACATCCGGCAAAAAAATTCCAGGATTTGGTGCCGGTGCATGATTACAATAAAATTTATGAAGAGTGGTGGAAGAAAACATTGGATGGAGTGCCCGATGTAACATGGCCGGGAAAAATTAAATATTACGCCTTAAGTTCCGGCACATCGGAAGCGGCCAGCAAATATATTCCGGTTACAAAAGAACTGCTGCGCAGCAACACGGTAAATTACCTGCGCCAATTACTAAGCCTGATAAAATACGAAGATGCCAACAAGCGGGCTATGACCAAAGGTTTTTTAATGATTGGTGGTGCCACCGATTTACAAAAAGGAAAGGCTGGCTGGTATGCCGGCGACCTTAGCGGTATATTGGCGAAGAAAAGACCTTTCTGGTTTCAAAGTTTTTATAAGCCCGGTGGCCGCATAGCCGCCCTCAGCGATTGGAACCAGAAGCTGAATGAAATAGTAGAGCATGCAAAAGAGTGGGACATTGGTTATATAGTGGGCGTACCGGCCTGGTGCCAGATGTGTATGGAAATGGTGATTGAACATTACAAAGTAAAAAACATACACGAGATATGGCCCAACTTCAGCTTCTTTGTACATGGCGGTGTAGCATTTGAACCGTATAAAAAAGGATTTGAAAAATTACTGGGCAAGCCAATTGTGTACATCGAAAATTATTTATCCAGCGAAGGATTTATTGGCTACAAAACACGGGAACATGCGAAAGGCATGCAACTGATACTGAACAATAATATCTTTTTTGAATTTGTACCATTTGATGATAAGAACTTCGACAGCGATGGAAATATAGTAGCGCAGCCAGAAGCAAAAATGATACATGAAGTAGAAGAAGGAAAAGAATATGCACTGCTGATGAGTACCAATGCAGGTACCTGGCGATACTTAATCGGCGATACCGTAAAATTTGTAGACCTTGAAAAAAGTGAATTGGTAATTACAGGACGTACCAAACATTTTCTTAGTCTTACCGGCGAACACCTGGGTGTAGAAAACATGAACAAAGCCATAGAGCAGGTAAGCGAAGAATTTAATATCAGCATACCGGAGTTTACGGTTGTTGGCTTTCCCCACGAAAACTTTTTTGCCCACCGCTGGTACATTGCTACCAATGATAAGGTGGATGCTGCAAAAATCTGTAAACGAATAGATGAAAATCTGCGCATTTTGAATGATGATTACGCCACCGAAAGAGACAGTGCTTTAAAAGATGTTTTCCTGGAAGTGTTACCGGAAGAAAAGTTTATGAAATTCATGGAGCTGAAAGGCAAACTCGGCAGCCAGCATAAATTTCCAAGGGTAATGAAGGGAAAGATGCTGGAAGAATGGAATAGGTTTCTGGCAACGGGCAGTATTTAATGAGTGTAAGTTTTCTTTATTACAAGTGAGAAGTTAGAAATACGAAGTCTGTAAATCAATAATACCTCATTGCGTAAAACTCGTTTTATGCAAGAATTAAAAGTTAGAACCTTTGACATTGCGGTAGCCGTAGGTAAACTTGTTATAGATTTACCTTATTCGGTTGTAAACAAACAATACATCAATCAACTCATTCGCTGCTCATCTTCTGTTGGTGCCAATTACCGTGCAGCAAGAAGAGCAAAGTCAAGGGTGACTTTATCAATAAACTAAAAATTGTGGAAGAAGAATGCGACGAGTCAATTTATTTTATTGACTTGTTACAAGTTTTCAATAGTAACGACAAAGACAGAATTACCGGCCTTATAAACGAAGGCACAGAAATATTAAAAATTATAGTTGCCTCCATACAGACTGCCAAAACAAGAATTAATAATAAATAGCGGAGTCGTTGTATTTCGTACTTCTAACTTCTAACTTCGTACTTACATGCTGGAGGCTATATTAAAAGGACTTTCATTTGGTTTGCTATTGAGTATATCAGTAGGGCCAATCCTTTTTTCTATTATCAAGCAAAGTATTACTACCGGCCATAAAGGAGGAATGGCTTTTGTAATTGGCGTATCTGCCAGCGATGTAGGCATGGTGCTTATCTGCAATATTTTTACCGAACTATTTATCAGCATCAGCAGCCACGAAAAAGAAATAAGAATTGGCGGCTGTATTTTCCTGGTTACGATGGGGCTTTTTTATTTACTGTTTAAGAAAGTAAAAATTAGCGAGGGCAAACAGCCGATTATCAAATTCCGCAAGCGGGACTATGCACAAACTTTTTTATCAGGCTTTGTGATGAATACACTGAACCCTTCTGTATTTCTGTTCTGGCTGTATGTATCTACTCAGGTAATTAACCATACCATTAATGAAAGAATTGTAGCTTTTGCAACCTGCCTTGTGTGGGTGCTGGGTATGGATGTGCTGAAAGTTTTTCTGGCTGGCAAAATCCGCAACCGCCTTACACCGCACAATATTCATATTCTCAACCGTATCAATGGCGGCCTGCTCATCATATTCGGCATTGCACTTATATGGGGGCTTGTGTTTGTAAGCAAGGGCCACTGATAATTTTAACAAATTGAAGCCATTGTGCTTTGTATGTTTGGCGAATGAACCGGCTGCTGATACTATTCATTTTGCTTCTCGCCTCTTTGTCTATCTACGGACAAACCAATTACCTCTACATAAAACGGGGCTATCATAAAGTAAGAAAATATACAGAAGGCGATAGAATACATTTTTTACTGAAGGATGGGCATGAAATAAGAGGAATGATTTCTTTCCTGCACAACGATACTATTTATCTCAACGACCTTCCTATTCCCAGCCAGCAGGTAGCTGCAGTTATACTTCATGAAAGAACGAAGCGGCCTTTCCCCGCTGACTTTAAAACCATGTTATTAATTGGCGGAGGCGTAGGACTTACAACGGTGGGGCTTACACTCAACAATGCCAACCCAACGAAAGAAGCATTGATTGCAGCATTAACGATTGGCTATGGCCCGTTATTGGTAAAACATTTTGCCGGACGTTTGTGGTATGCCATCCATCGCAAAAAATTCAAATTCAAAAAGAAATTCCGGTTGCAAGTGTATGATTTAAGAGTGCCTGCAAGGCGTGGTTTTTAATACCATCAACACAGAGATGTAGAGGAACGAAGTTTTACAGAGATACTCCGTGTTCCTCCTTATCTCATTAACTCTGTGTTGGAACATTGCAGAATGCAATCAATTATTTCTAATATTGCAGCACAAATGAAAGCAAAACTCTCTTCCATCTGGCGCTGGACAAAAAGAATATTTCTTATTCTTTTTATTGCACAGTTTGTTTACATCATACTGCTGCGCTGGATTAATCCACCGATAACCGTAACCCAGTTCGTGAGTTGGATTACTGGTCATGGATTAAAAAGAGATTATGTGGACCGCAGTAATATGTCGTCCAATGCAAAGTTGGCCGTTATTGCATCTGAAGACCAGCTATTTCCCGACCACAGCGGCTTCGATTGGAAGAGTATAAAAAAAGCCATGGCCTACAATGAAAAAAAGCCCGGCCGCATTCGTGGTGGAAGCACCATTAGCCAGCAGGTAGCCAAAAATGTTTTTCTCTGGCAGGGAAGAAGCTGGATAAGAAAAGGCCTGGAAATGTATTTTACTTTTATGATTGAAACATTCTGGAGTAAAAAACGAATACTCGAAATGTACCTCAACGTAATAGAAATGGGCGATGGAATTTTTGGAATTGAAATGGCCGCCAATATATACTTCAATAAATCAGCGGCTAACTTAAGCAGACAAGAAGCCGCCATGATAGCTGCCTGCTTACCCAACCCCAAGCGATACAAAGTTAAACCAGCTTCGGGATTTGTACTCGCAAGGTCGAGAACAATTGTATCGCAAATGAACAACCTGCAAACAGACCCGGATATACAGGCAGTAATTGGAACATTACCACCTTCTTCGAAAACGAAATAAAATTATTCTACTACAATTTTTTGTTGACGAGCTGCATTGCTACTATCGGCTGTGGTTGCGTCGCACACTTCTACGACATTAACACAGATGAGCAATATCGCAGAGCAAAACAATGTTCGATGCTTTCCACTTCGGTCAAGACCTCACCTCATCGGCTACTCCACCACTAACTCAATCTTATCACTATTATGCGTAGGGTTATAAAAACCAGATTGAATAGCAAAGCGCAGAAAATATTTTCCTTTTGGTAAGCCGGGGTTAATCGTTAAATCAAAATTCTTTTTATCAACCATTTGGTGAAGCGATAGAATGGTAAATATATCTTTCACCCAACCTTTATTATTAAACACACCAATTCTCGTTGTATCGGAAAGAACGGGATGAGTGCGGATAAATTTTTCATAAAGTGCCGGTATTTCTACATCACAATGCAGTGTAAATTCAGCTCCTTCTTTGGTAACAATCTTTTTTTGTGTTTTGAAATTTACTTTCGAAAAAGATACAAAAGAGGAATCGTACCAGTAACCAATCCATCCTATCGGTGTGTTCAATGAATCGGGAAAGCGGGATAATCTATACTTATCCATAAAGTAAACAGGCTTGCCCAATAATGAATCTTCTATCGGCCAGAAATTATAGTTGTTGCGCCGTTCGCTATAAACATTCTGCGAAGTGGTAAGCTGCCCCGAATAAAACCAATACTTCCCTGCCCGCTGGTACGAGTTACTAAATACAACCGGCAAGCCTTTTGTTTTTTCTTTCATTACAACCGGCCAGTCCTTCCAGGAATGATAGCGTTCTTTAATTGCTTTTACCGGCAATACATCTACCAGCATTACAATTCTGGCAAACAGTACCAATACCAATGTAAGCGGCAACAGTTTATACAACCATTGCTGCCATTTTAATTTGTTCAATAAATATTGATGCGATAATACAATCAGCGGCACCATTACCGGCGAGGTCCAATTACCTTCTACCCTGCCACGAAAAGAGCTAAGCAGGAAGAATGCGTATATGCCAATCATGGTAAACTTTAATGCTCTTTCTGTTTGATTGGTTGGTTTGTATAAAAAAGCAGCGGGCAATAAAATAAATCCCGCAATTGGCCCTGGTAATAAAAGCTGCCCGATAATATATTCTGTAGTGTAAGAAAATTTGTAGGCGTTTACATTACTTTCAAATAAATGATAGCGAAAGCTAACCCAGTCGTGCTGGTATTGCCACCATAAATGAGGTGTAAATAATAACAAGGCAATAATACCTGCCAGGTAAACCTGGTATTTGGTAAAGAGTTTAATGTTGGAGAGCAATACAAAAAATACAATTAATACCGCATGATACTTACTGTATAACAACAATGCAACTGACAGGCCCAACAAAAAAGTATTGAGCAGCGAAAGTTTGGAAGCAAATCTTTTGTAGCAGAAAGAACAACGCTGTAAAAAATATCAAGGGAATATCCGGCACCGCTACAAAGCCACTTATCTGCAACACCGCCATCGATAAGGCAATGCCATAAAAAAGAAAGGGATTCTTTTTGTCAATCAGCTTTTCTATAATCAGCAGTGAAAAAATATTCAGCAACAAAGGAAATAGTCGAACGCCCAATTCGTTGGGAAAAATTGCATAGCCCAGCTTCACCAACACAGCCACCATTGGTGGATGGTCGAAATAGCCCCAATCAAGGTAGCGGCTGAAAACCCAATAGTACGCTTCATCATCCTGCAACTCGGTAAGTCCGGCTTGCATAAGCCCCAGCAATAGCCAGAGACCATAGAAAAGAAGGCGATGATTTTTTTGTAAAACTTCTTTCATGTATTGCGAAAGTAGTAAAGATTTGCAGTACACTGAGGGCTTTGCGACAGCAATAAAGAACGTATGTCAAAAAAAAAATCAATTCGCTTAAGCGATATAAACACAGAAGAACTTACCTTCTAGTTATACTGGTTGGTCAGGATAATTAAACAGTTATCTTGAAAACAAAATTGGAGTCGTTAACTCACCAACATTTATCTGTGTTTATTTGTGTTCATCTGTGGCTAATGTATTTGTATTATTCCAGTACCGAAAGGCAATTCATGGCCTCTCTCTATTCGTGGCTAAGGATGTAAATTTGCATTCTAAATTATTTACACATGACGATTGCTGTATTAGGTGCCGGTATGGTAGGCCGTGCCATTGCCATAGACCTTGCTAAAGAAAACTCCGTTACCTCTTTCGACCTCAACGCTACCAACCTCGATGAATTAAAAACCCGCAATGCAGAAATAAAAACTGTAGCTGCCGACCTCTCCAACTTTGCGGAGTACGAAAACTGGTTTTCTCCTTTCGATTTGGTAGTAACGGCTGTTCCCGGCTTTCTGGGATATAAAACATTGGAAGCCGTTATCAATGCCGGAAAAAATGTAGTCGATATTTCTTTCTTTCCCGAAGATGCATTGGCATTGGATAAACTGGCAAAAACTAAAAACGTTACCGTTATTACAGATTGCGGTGTAGCACCTGGTATGAGTAATTTTATTATCGGCCGATATAATGAAGAAATGAAAATTACCAGCATTGAATGTTATGTAGGCGGATTGCCCAAGGAAAAGAAACCGCCCTTTCAATACAAAGCACCTTTTTCCCCGGTAGATGTAATACAGGAATATATCCGCCCTGCAAGATTGGTAGAAGATGGAGTGATTGTTACAAGGCCTGCACTAAGCGAAAGAGAGTTGATGAGTTTTGATAAAGCAGGAGAACTCGAAGCTTTTAATACCGATGGACTCCGTTCGTTGATTTACACCATGAACCATATTCCTGATATGAAGGAAAAAACATTGCGCTATCCCGGACATATAGATTTAATCATCGCTTTGCAACAGGCAGGCTTTTTTGATACTACACCTTTACGCATTAAAGAAGTGGATATTAGTCCCCTGGATTTTACCTCTAAGCTATTAGTAAAAGAATGGAAGCTGGAGCCAGAAGAAGCGGAGTTTACCGTAATGAAAGTAATAGTAAGAAGTGCCACTGAAACGGTTACGTATGATTTATACGACGAATATGATGCCGCTACAAAAACATCTTCTATGGCCAGAACTACCGGCTATACCTGTACGGCTGCGGTAAACTTAATTGGAAAAGGAATGTTTATGGAGAAAGGTGTTTTTCCTCCCGAGTTAGTAGGCAGGCATAAAACTTGTATCGATTTTGTGTTGAACTATTTAGAGGACCGTGGAGTAATCTGGAAAAAATCGGTGAATAAGCAGTAAAGTTTTTTAACTTACATAGCTCACGTAATTTTTACCTCAAAAAATTGTCACATGAAAAAGTTTTATTTCTTTCTTGCCATTGGCGCAGCCTTCACCATATTGCTGGCCGCCAGTAAACCAACCACCAATCCTTATGGATTGAAACAGGGAGCTGCTGATGTAAAATCAATCAGTGCTATATCCTTCGGTCCGGATGGAATACTTTTTATCGGCGACTCTAAATCGGCTACAGTTTTCGCTGTAGATACCAAAGACAAAACAGTAGTAGAAAAAGGGACTGCAACCGAAGTAAAAAACATCGACCAGAAAATAGCCGCCGCATTGGGAACAGAAGCAAAAAATGTACGCATACAGGATATAGCGGTAAACCCAATCTCTAAAAAAGTATATATCGCTGTACAGAGTAATGATGGTACTCCGTTACTGCTTACACTGGAAGGAGATAAAATACAACCTGTCAATTTAAAAGACATTGCTTTCAGCAGCATCTCCATTGCCAATGTACCTGGCGAAGATGTGAAAGATAGAAATGGCCGCCCTGTTCGTGAGCAAGCCATCTCCGACCTTGGCTATGCCGATGGTAGTGTAATGCTGAGCGGAATTTCTAACCAGGAATTTGGTTCTACGTTCAGAAGAATAAGTTTTCCTTTTTCGGATAAACAGGAACAATCATCATTGGAAATTTTTCATGCAGCGCATGGCCGTTATGAAACCAATGCACCAATAAGAACTTTTACCACCGCAGAACTGAACGGTAAAAAATACCTGGTAGCAAGCTATACCTGCACCCCGCTGGTATTATTTCCGCTGGATGAATTAAAACCAGGCAAACATGTAAAAGGAAGAACCGTGGGAGAATTTGGTGCCGGCAACTCACCGGTAGATATGATTACATTGAAGAAAGAAGGCAACTCCTACCTCTTTATGGCGAATACCAACCGCCCGGTAATGAGAGTGAATTATAAAAACATTGAAAGCTACGAAGGCACATTGACAGAGCCGATAAAAGAAAGCTATGGCACAGCGGGTGTAAGCTTTATTAATTTGCCAACCGTAAATGTATTGCAGATGGATAAGCTGGACGATACACAGGTGCTGATACTGCAACGCAAAGCTAACGGCGACCTCGACCTTTATACTGCCAAAGCCGACAGGTGGATGTAATGCATAAAAATATTTTTTATAATAAAAGGATGAGCCTGCATGGTATATGCATTCTCATCCTTTCTTTTTTATTGTGGGGCTGCGCAGCCGAAAAAAATAAGAGTGAAGTTGTTATTGAATGGAAAGATAATCATGCAACGGGCATTTTTATTCCAACCCAATTACTACCTGCGCTAAACAAAGACGTTATTCACTCACAAATTCAGGTGCGGTTAATTAATTCAACTGTTCCGATAATAGGTGAATATAAATTGATTGAAGATGCTATAAGCTTTACACCATTGTTACCTTTCAGCAGGGGCCTGCAATATGAAATTCTTTTTGCGAATAAGCGGGTAAGCCGGTTTACAGTTCCGTTGGATACCAAATCAAAAGCTCCGGCAATAGTAGCTGTTTATCCCAGCAGCGATACTGTACCGGAAAACTTATTGAAAATATATATTCAATTCTCCCAACCGATGCAGGAAGGCGAAGCAATGAAAAACATAAACGTTCTCAAAAATAATAAAGACACTATTCCTTCTGTATTTCTTGATTTGGAAACAGAACTATGGAATAAGGATAGAACGATGCTCACTCTCTGGCTCGACCCCGGAAGAATTAAAAGAGACTTACAACCCAATATAAAAGCTGGAACTCCATTACATAAGGCAACCAGTTATTCAATAATAATTAATAAAGATTGGAGAAGTGCGGAAGGCATTGCATTATCTTCCCCCAGCACTAAAAACTATTTTGCTGCTGACAGAGATGCTAACTCTCCGAACCCTGAAACCTGGACCATGCAAACTCCGAAAGCAAAAACCAATGCTTCGCTCAATATTCAATTGCACGAAGCACTTGATTATGTTTTATTAAAAAATGCTATTCGTGTTATTGATACCTATGGAAATATTGTGAATGGTTCTTTTGAACCTGCTAATAAGGAAACCTTTTTGAATTTTATTCCATCCAAAGAATGGGAGCCCGGTAATTATACACTTGAAATAGAAGGACGATTGGAAGACCTTGCGGGCAATAACCTCAACCGCTTATTTGATAATGATATAACAGTACAACACAAAGTAGAAAACAAAAAAGTGTATACAAGAACGTTTACTATTGAGTAAGATAATTTTACCGGAGAGATGCAGAGACGGATCGGGAAAACGTTTTGCATTATTTCGGCCTCACCCCAACCCTCTCCTGACGGAGAGGGAGCCGCTGCCGCGTATCTGCAGATGCCATGAAAAGATACAGTACAAGAGTGCGACGCAAGGGACGATGCCATGAAATGCCGCTGCCGGGTACATAATAATTAAGACGGCGTTCACTGACGCAAAATAAATAATGCGACCGAAGTAAAAACCGCTGCTGGCTAACAAAATAATCCGTGGCTAAAAAAAACCGCTCCAAAAGGAACGGCTTATAATATCATTCAAATCATTTAATCAAAATAATCAGTGGTCGTTATTCCGCCTCCGCTACCACTTCTTTCACTTCCGGTATCATACGCTTCATCATACCTTCTATACCTGCTTTCAAAGTAATCATGGAGGAAGGGCAGCCACTGCAACTACCCTGCATGGCAAGGTTTACTGTACCGGCTTCATAACTTTTAAATTGTATAGCACCGCCATCCATTTCTACCGCAGGGCGTACATAGTTGTCGAGTAATTCTTTAATGCGTTTTACCACATCATCATCGTCGGCACTTACTTCGTTGCTGCTGCTTTGTTTTACGGCAGCCAGTTCATCTTCGTTGATAACGGCTTTGCCTTCTTCCAGGTATTCTTTCAAAAACTGGCGGATAGAAGGGATGGCATCGTTCCAATCGATGTCAGACACCTTGGTCAGCGTAACAAAATTGCTGGCAATAAATACGGCCTTAATAAAAGGGAAACCAAATAATTCTACCGCTAGCGGCGAAGGTTTGGCGCTTTCAGCATCCGGAAAATCGATGCTCTTGCCGGGGTATAATAGCTTGTTTGCCACAAACTTCATGGTCTCCGGGTTGGGAGTCATTTCGGTATAAATACTGATAACGGGATTGCCTGTCTTAATCATAATCGAAAAATTGAGTATGTAAAAATAACAAGATTTTCCGGCTATTGTTTACGAAGGTGGGAAACAGCGGTTTTAGCCACGAATTGCACTAATGGCACGAATAATACTTCGACAGAGCTCAGTACAATTAAATGCAAATCAATAAATGGCGTGCCGTTTTCTTTAATTACCTGGAATTGATGGAGATTTGAAAAGCATAAATGCTTTTTATAGCGATTGGCTTTTAATTGTATTTTGCCTTAAAATTCGTGTTATTAGTGCCATTCGTGGCCCTTATTCCTTGAATTTCCCCGTTTTCTTCAAATAACGGATTAGAATGTAAACCAGCAATAAGGCTCCGAGAATGATGCCTATCAACAGGTTTCTCAGTTGTTTATCGCCGCCGGTAAGCTCCGGATAGTTTAATAAAAGGAGAAGGGTAATACCAATAAGCCAGATAAATTGGGTGGTATGTTCTTTCAGTATCCAGCGTTTCCAGTTGAATTGCATGCTGCCAAAAGTTTTGCCAATGCCGCTAAGGTTAGGGAACCAGCGGTTTACTTTTTTGCAATATTCATCGAAGCCAGCTCCGAATTTGCCACGGAGAAAATTTTCTTCCGCCAGCACAATGGCCTGGTATATAAATAAGAAAATAGGAATAACGATAGCTACATATACCAGCGAGTTGGCCAATATACCAACACCAAGCAACATCAATATATTACCAACGTATAAAGGATTGCGGCAATGATTAAAAATTCCTTCCGTTACCAACCCTTCTGCATAGGGCTTGCCTTCTTTACCACCCCGAACGATATAAGCCAGCCCAATGGTTAACCCACGGATTAACTGACCAAGACAGGTTACAAATAAACCAATAGCTATCGGCCATATATAATAACAGCTTCCAAACTGTGCCGGAGAAAACAATGGCCACGATGGAATAAACAAAGCACCATAGAAAAGAATAAAAATCCAGTTGCGATACTTGAAGAAGAAATTGCCGATTGATACCATAAGATGAAATTCCAAATAAAAAATTACAAATTCCAGTGAGAGAGTTCTTACAAAAAGAAACCTTTAAAAATTCCAAAAAACAAATTCCAAATCCGAATGAGAGTTCCTTAAAACGGATAATTTTTAAACTTCCGCAAATAAAAAATTCCTAACTCATATCAGCCTCTCCCAATATTGGGATTTGGAATTTTTTATTTGGGATTTATCCAATTATTTTTTCACTGCGATAAGCCCCGCAAAATTATACCACTTAAAAAACACTTCACAATGATTAAAACCTCTGTCACGCAGCAATGCCACATCCTCGCTTAGCTTATAAGGAATTAATACATTTTCCAAGGCCTCTCTCTTCTGCGATATTTCCAGTTCGCTGTAATTATTGCGACGTTTATAATTGTAATAATGTTTTATAAAATCACGGTTGAAGCCGCTTTCTTCCGCCAATATTTTTTCTACCAATATCAGTACGCCGCCGGAATTCAAACCATCAAAAATTTTCTGTACCAGTTGCTCCCGGTAAATAGGGCGAACAAATTGCAACGTAAGGCAAAGCACCACCACCGAAGCATTTTCAATTTTTACATCCGTGGCTAAATCGGCGCAGCGCAATTCGTAAGGGCGGCTGATGCCAATCTCTTCAAATTTCGATTTGCATTTATCCAGCATTTCCTGCGCATCGTCGATGCCGATAAATTTAATACTCTGGTCCACCATCGTGTCCATACCAATCATGGTAGTGCCGGTACTGCAACCAAGGTCGTACACGTTGCTGCCTTCTTTGGCGTGGTCGGCGGCCAGTTCAGCCGTCATCCGTTGTATTTCGCCATAAAAGGGAACCGAGCGGCTCACCATATCATCAAACACTTTGGCTACCGTAGCACTAAATTTAAAATCACTCGCCTTGGCGATTTCCTCGCGGAAAACTTCATCTTTGCCCATAGTAATAATTAAGAATTACAAAGTAAAGCAATTTAATATTTACCCGGCTGTAGTTTTTCATGGCATCCCAGTTGCGTCGCACACTTGTACTGCATATCATTGGGCA
>Ga0247740_1000965_pt1 | contig 12753 bp, 8 predicted proteins | sample UWRJL148409B2_FD_180942 | JGI IMG/M metagenome (GOLD analysis project Ga0247740, IMG submission 180942) | Plant litter microbial communities from Arlington Agricultural Research Station in Wisconsin, United States - UWRJ-L148-409B-2 | ecosystem: Environmental > Terrestrial > Plant litter >...
GGTAAAGGGTCCGCGCCACAACCATGTATAGATGGGATTGAACACAAGCTCGTTGCAGCCAAAGGCGTATCTGTGTCATGATTAGCAGGGCCCGCGGTGGAACTGCACCAAGAAACTCACTTCTCCCATCGGTTCAGCTCGTCATAGAGAGTCAGCGAGACACCTTCCTTAAAACCATCACCGTGGTAACTGGCGAGACGGACGATGTTTCCCTTGACCTGCAACCGAAGTGCAATATCGAAATCTTCCGACACGTGGCTCTCCGACCAGAAAGCGACATAGCCATCTTCTTCCGGGGGATTGCCGACGGATTGGACTGCTTGCCAGCGTAGAAAAGCGTTGTGCCCGACGAATGGACCGACCTCGCCGCTACCGACGGAGAAACGAATGGCAGAGTACACGAGGTTGGTAAAGTACGTAATGGCGTTCTCGAAGTAATCCCCGACGACCTGCATAACGCCTGTGCTGTGCTGGATGATAGCGACCTCGGGGGATAGGAACATCTCAGCAGCGCCATACATGAGGCAATCTTCGGGGACACGGGTATCTGAATCGACGATCAAGATGATCTCACCCATTCGAATATTGCCACCAGCCTTTGCGCGCGGGTCAGACTCGAGCACCTCCTTCAAGGCTTCCTGGTACAGTCGGGCCTCTTCGTCTTCGGTGATACCATCTTCCTTCTCGAGACGAGCACTAATGGCGGTTTGCAGAGTATCTTCGACGCGGTTCGAGATGTTCAAAGCAAAGTTCATGTTGGAGGCCTTCTTGAATTTTCCCTTCCGGACGAAGCCGTCAGTGTTGTGCTTGGGACGTGATACCCACCCGATGTTGTTGGTCTTGAAGAAGTCCACGAACTCCTTGTTCTCCTCTTCAGTACGGACGGCCATACCATCGTCGTTCATGAAGATGCGGGCTGTTCCGCCTCTGGACTCGTAGTAGGAGATGGCAGCGTTCAGACTGTTGACGGTCGGCTTGACCACACCTTCCAAAGACTCGGTGTAGATGGGCATCTGGATCGTGATCGGTGGAGGTCGAAATCCGAGGGAGCGCGCTTGCGACAGATTGGGTTTGATGGCGGAGTAGAAGCGAGAGTTGGTTTTGATACTGGTGACGGGTCCGATCATCTGGAAGATGTTTCCGAAAACGACGATGACGAAGAAGAGACCGAACAGCAAGAACAGAGGCTCTGTCGCAACAAGAGCGAGACGGAGCATTTTCTTGTCCGTCAAGGTCTGCATCGCTAACGCACGGTTCCCCAAACCAACAACCAGTATCAAAATCGCCATAGTAGCAAGGCCGACAAATATGGAGCTTGTAAGGACGAGAGGGCGAGCCAATGACTCCCGTGGACCGGCTTCAAGATCTCCCTCCTTCTGCACTTCGTCGACGTTGACATCAAGATCCTTTTCCTTTTCCATTGGCAAGTTGACCTCGGAAGCCATGTACGAGTTGGCACCAGTCGAGAATGGATTGGTGCCCATACCGAAAGGCGACTTGGAAGTACCCCAGATGAGTGCCAGCATTCTCGATTCGAGCTCCATGGCTTGGGAAAGGATGGCACCGAGATCATCGTGCCAGACAAGAAGGATTCTTTCCTGACGAACAAGGGCGGCGTATTGAAACTTCTTGACTGTGCTGGACCCTGCGATTTCGGCCATGGAGTCGTAGATCTGAACTTGAGATCCATTCTGGAAGAGCAACTCGTTTTCAGTAGGGTCGATGACATCGAATACGGCCGATGTTCCCTCGGTGGACATCGTCAAGGCGACTCCAGGGTTGATTCTACTGACGGCTGCGAGAAGATCAGGGTCAACTTGCGAGGGTTCAGTTGCGAAGTCGCCCATAGTCTTCCGGATCATGACACCTGCGCAGATGCCCGGCGGCACAGGACCAGGGATCATCCAGTGCATGGAACATGCTTTGGCGTGAAGGTGTTTCACGATCTGTATTCGAACGTCAGTGTCGGTGTAGGGACGAGCATGATTGCATGCTTTCGCAGGCAGATGGTCACTTACAGCGCGGTACCTTGTCTCCTCGTCGATCTTTGCGGTGATCCGGCGTACATCGTAGGCACTGGACCACCTCGATTGACTCGATCGTTGGCCATTGGATGGTGCCCCATCCAGTGATGGTCTCCTCGACGACTGCGTCGAGTAGACGGAGGGATGTGAAGTCATGTCGAGCAAGTGTTGCTGTAATTAAAGTAACTGACAAGCGCGCAAAACAGGTGCTGAGCGAGTGTGTGGTAGATATTACTACCTGTCGAGCAATATACCGGCACGACGGGGAGTATAGATGGAAGAATATAGAAGCAACGAAGCGAGTGACAAGGTCGGAAACGAGCGAGGGTATGAATACTGTAGCAGCAGAGCGACAATGACAGTGGAGGAAAGAAACGTCCGTTGGCCTGGACCTGAATCCCTGCTGAGGAAGTTCAAGGTATGAGATGCGACACCAGGGGTCAACATATGCATCAATACTTCAGAATCTACATTGGTATACGGGGCGTGGGTCTAGGTCGCCACAGCTTCTCTGCAGTGCGCAGCCTATCAACCTTGGTGGCTACAATCCCCGGTTTTGGAAAGCGCTACTATCGATCCATGCTCGTCTATCGAAGACCGGCTGTTCCAAATCCGAGTCGAACCCAGAATCGATATCGCCTAGAAGACGCCGTGCTGTCACTCTCCTGTAGGGTCGTTGCTAAATCTGGACGGCGCTTCCTCGATCAGGTATCGTCAACACGGCCCAATACTGCTTCAGGCGCTCAACACATGGCAAACGTCAGGGGCACGGGAGGGATGTAGAGCTCTTTCCGGTTCCGCAAAACGAGAGTGCAAATCCACCACGGTGGGTCGTGACATGGCTGCAGGTTTAGCGAATGATGGCACGGGTGGCATCCTACACCTGCTCGTGGCAAATTAATTTGACTTGCCGAGCTTATCGAAGCGCGTGCCTGAACTTCCCGCGCCAGTGTTGCTGGTCGCGAGCCTTGGCCGGTCACTCCTTCGAGATGCCGTCTGCGAGACCCAGACGCCGAAAGATTGGCAACCCCAGCCAACAACAAGGGCCCTTGCTGTCACGATGCATGTGTCCACTTGATGTCCTGGGCCGTGGGTTCATACAAGGGACTGTGCAGCGACATCCTGGACTTGAGGATCGACTATAGGATTCCCCAATCTGTGATCTGCGCAGGGCTGGCATCACCTCATAACTCTGTTGACGGTCAAGGCAAAAGGCTCTGCAACACCAAGGAGACGCGCTGGTTCATTTCTCGCGCAACAGCTGCGTGCTATGCTCTGAGGATTGCACTATTGGAGACGTTTGCTGTGCCGCTTGGTGGCTTGGGCAATCACTTTCAGGTACAGGTGTCGTCCCGCTCCTCTGGCGGGATGTGGCCCAGGCACCGATCTCTGTTTGGACGGTAGGCGAGCGGACCGAAGTCTAACCCTGCCTGCAGATTCGGCGACATAGCCTCACTCTAATCTTCGAACGGCAGGAGGGTGCGGTCGGCGGTCGCTATCTAAGGTTATTGCAATCCCAATCTGGCCATAATCTATGACGCAGGGTCGACGGGTACCGTGTGCCCGAGGTCTGCTTGCATTAAATCGAGATGTTCGGAATTTCCACCGGTGCGTAAGTTGCAGCACGGTCGAATAGGAGATATTCCGATGGCTTACTTTTTGCGGTTGGGGCGCAGCGTAGTGTCTGGGTCCAAGCCACAAGTTTCGTGGAGCGGAACGGCGGCTTGATCGGCCAGCCGATTAGGTAGATGGACTAACATGCCGCCTCGGTATGATCCGCACGTTGACCCCCACCTCAGCAGGCTAGCGCGCCTGCAGAGCTGGGGGCTGACTGTATGCAGTGCAATATCGATTCACTTTACAAAGTGGATCATCAAGATAACGATAAAGATTTATCTCGAACAGTCGAAGGTGAGGCCTAGACGGATGTCTTTCCGCGTTAGCGAAGTCGCACTACTAGGTGTCGCATCTGCACCAAGGCAGTCTGTCGAGACTGCAGCGTACTGGACGGAGTTCCCTCCTTAGTGGCAAGGTCGCAGTCCTGGGTGTAGCATCCGTACTGGGGTGGACAACACGCCACAACGTTTCTTTTGCCTTGGCCACGCCCCTACGCGGCTCGGAGTTTTATCTTGGACAAAGAATATCTTGGCTATTGCCGTGGAGACGCAAATCAATTGCGCCAGGCAAGAGAGTAGCCGAGATGAAGGGCTGCCTGGACTGTCGTTCGCGTGGAGGCGACAAGGTACCAGGAGCCACAGCGTCAGGATGCGCGTTTAACTCCCCCTGCCCCTGGCTCCTGCGGGTAAGGTCCAGGCGCTGGTCGCAAGGGAGTCGCAGCGTGCCAAGTCAATAAGTCATGCAGCGCGTGGAGGTCTCACGCCTGGTCCTCGGAGGACGAGGCGTTTGTTGAGGAGCAGATAGACTTTTAGGGATGCCAATTTGTGTATCTCCATGTCGAATACGGGGACGAAAACCGAGACGAAAACACTGAAATGATACTTGGTCGAAACGACAGATCCGATTCCGACACCTGCACCAAGGTCTTACAATAGCTTGTTTGCCACTAGCTGTGCTGCATTACCTGCAAGTCAATTCCTCCGGCAATCTACTGCAATTTGGGTCGTCACGTCTGATACGAGTCGGCACTTCAATTGCGCAGATTTTTGACAAAAGCCGCGCGAGGCACAGCAACGTTACCGAAAGATACTGTCTTCCTTGTCGCTTCGTCTTACTCTTCCATTATTAGACCACCATGGGTATTCGCGACTTCAACTTCAAGTTCCCAAAGGTCCAGGAGCAGCCGCCCCCGCCACAAAGCACAACGACTGCACGGAGTCATTCGCTTTTCATCGATCCCGCACCGCCGTCGCCACATGGGTCTTCATTCCAGACAGGTTCACAGCGAAGACCACGACATGAGTTCACAAGCTTCCGCTTGAAGGGCGAGTACGTGATTACTCTTATACTCACTATGTGTCCTGTTCACCACTAACATGGAGCAGATATGTCCAACCCTGGGTGGGAGATAAGCGATTGAAGCGAACCAAATATAACAACTTTATCATATATGGATTCTGCTTCGTAGCACTCGCTGTCTGCGGATATCTCACCTACGATGGTGCCAAATCCACCAAGAATGGCGATGTAAGTTTGGAGCCCAGTCTTGTGAGGCATGAGCTATGAGATGGTTTGCTGATATCCATGCAGTACTGCTTGATCATGGAGGACAACTTCGACAAGAATGGGCTTGACGACTCGCACTGGACGCACGAGGTGCAGTCCGGCGGCTTCGGCACTGGGTCCTTTGACTGGACCACTTCCGACAAGGCCAACAGCTTCACCGACGCGGAGGGGCTGCACATCGTTCCTACCCTTACCACCGAGTCGACAGACATCACCGAGGCACAGCTGTACAATGGTTACACCCTCAATCTTACAAAGAGTGGTGGTGACGGCAGCTGTACATCAGATGACTACAAGTCGTGCTCTATTAAGTCGAACGAGACGACTGGCCTTGTCATCCCACCCGTCCGATCCGCGCGCCTTTCCACCAAGGGCAAAAAGACCATCAAGTACGGCCGTGTCGAAGTTGTCGCAAAAATGCCGAGAGGAGACTGGCTTTGGCCCGCCATCTGGTTAGAACCCGCAGCCCCACTCTTCTCCCCGCGATTGTCTAACACAAATATAGGATGATGCCCGAAAACTCAAAATATGGCCCCTGGCCCGCCTCTGGCGAGATCGATATCGCTGAACTACGCGGCAATGATGCGAAGTACCCTCTCGGCCGCGACGCCGTTACCTCTACGCTCCATTGGGGCCCGACCACCAAGCTCGACGGTTACTGGCAAACTTATGGCAATTATTTTCTTCGCCGCACCGACTTCTCGAAGCAGTATCATACGTATGGTTTACAATGGTCCAAGGACTACCTATTCACATACCTGGACAGCCGTCTGAAGCAGGTGTTCTACATGAAGTTCGACGAGAGACAGACACTTTGGGAGAAGGGCCGGTTCGAGGGTGCGACTGTGAACAGCAGTGTGGTTGAGAACCCGTGGAAGCAGACGGGCAACCCAAACTCGCCGTTTGACGAGGACTTCTTCCTGATTTTGAATGTGGCGGTTGGCGCGAATAATGGCTGGTTTTAGTAAGTTTCACCTCCGCACTCACTTGCGAAAGGCCCGATAAGACGACAATCAGTTAACAGCAAACAGCGACGGGAAATCCAACAAGCCATGGGTGGATGGCGGTCCGACAGCTCCCCGCGACTTCATCAAAGGTTCGTGTATTCCATCGCAACAGCTGATTGCCGTGTGAAGGAACAATTTGCTAACTTTGCGCAGCGAAAGATCAATGGCTCCCTACTTGGGGCGAGGGTAACGACCGCGGCATGACGGTCAAGAGCGTCAAGATGTGGCAAGAGGGACTTTGCTAAGTTCCCTCCGCCTATTCTCTTTCCTTGGTTTCATTCGATCTCGGTTGGTCTTCAGGAGTTTCTCGATAGCGCATAGCGACATATATACACGGCGTCGGGGTGGGGCACACGACGTTCTTAATACATTGGATGTAATAATAGATGAGCTTAATACCCATACCTCACGGAATACCATTTGCTTTCAGTCGCATCAAATCTTGCCGGCCAGAGTACCAACAATTGGATTGAGGTATGCATTCGGTCGCATGCTCTGCGGTCTCCGCAATTCATTATCGATAGGAAAATACAAAACCCTGTGTCCATCTACGCCGCGACCCATTGCGGGAAATCCAACAGCTCGGAACTCGGCGTCGTACTCGTGTTGAGCCCCTGGTACGAGGTAGCCCTACGTTCGCCCCAATGCTTGCATACAGCAGCCCGTTTTTCTCCCACGCCTCCACTTCTTTCCCTACTACATATCATCAGTACGATTACAATGTCACATCACCTCTTCCCATCAGCAAACCCACTTGCAACAGTCTCCATCTCCAATCTCCACACTCTCTCCATCCCTTCAGCAAGCACCCAGCCAGCCGCAGCCTCACCATCCCCAAGACTCCCAAGCCCTGCAATCTCGCCTTTCACATGCCCTATGGTATCGCACTGTACATTACTTCGCCGCACATCATTACCTTCCTGCTGCCCCTGTCACAATGCAGACCCTGACTCAAACTTTGTTACTCGCTTAGCACCACGCTATTGAAGATCCCGTGCGCCACGGCAGCCCAAGCGCTCACCCAAACCGCGCCTTACACGACGCTACAGCACACGATGATCCGCGCTAGTTTTACCTATCCATGTCTGGAATTATTTCGCGAATCGAAGTTGCTTTTTGGGGCCTTGACTTTGTGGCTATCAATAACTGTTTTAAATTTTGTGCGGTTCGACAATAAAGGAGAAAGCTGAAGCTTGGCTTGAACGATCATGCCAATCGCGCGGGTGCTATGACTCCAGCGTCTCGCCTGCGGGCGGAGCTGCACTCAATTGACTCGATGAGGTCCACTATGTCTCGTATTCACCCCTCTAGACTGCGTGTGAAGAGGCATGGTGCGAAAGTTTCGCTTCGCTTTGCCGAAGAAGGGAGACGACGGGTTGCGGTGCTTGAGTCACCTGAGTCGATAGCTTGATGGGGAAAGCTAGTGAGTGTGCTCAGAGGGTCTACAGAGGGCCGAGATGAACACTGACGTGGCGATGAGGGAAGGTGGCTGGCTTGTCAGTATGCTTTGCGTAAGGGCGACGGGGCTAGATGTGCAATTAGGATAGGGACATCATCTCGAGCGAGCCGTAGGGCCGTGGGTACGAATTAGGGGTGGCGAACGTGGAAACCACCGCTAACGACCTCGTGGCATATATGTTGGACTTGTGTGCTGTTCTGCAAAAGGCAACTGCTCGTCCCATCGACAGACAGTCGCACGCTCGGTCTCTGACCATAGTCTTTCGTTTGACCTTTGCGTCGTTCACACTCGTTATCGTTCCTCTACACTTTACTTTTCATTTAATATCTTACTCTAATAGGTCACCATGGGCCGATCAATCATTTCTATCTTTCTTAACGTGTTGGCGTTGTCGACGGCGGTTGTTGATGCGGGTATCCTGGTGAAGAAACAGGCCCCGCCGACTACGCTGCCGACTAGTTGGAGCTACAAGGGTTGTTATACGGATGGCGTGAATGGACGCTCGCTGAGGAGCAGTCAGAGTGCAGGCGACGATATGACGGCTGCGAAGTGTATTGCGTACTGCGGCGCGCGTGGTTATCCGCTCGCTGGAACGGAGTACTCAAATGTGAGTTTTACAGCATGTCCGACGTTTAACGAAATGCTAAAGCCTCTCTCAGGAATGCTTCTGCGGTAACACCATCGCCAATGGCGGCGGTCCAGCTGACTCCGGTTGCGATATGCCCTGCGCAGGAGCCCCAGGAGAAGCCTGCGGTGGCCCCAACCGTCTCTCCGTCTACGAAAAAGCAGCTACTCCGGGCGGCAACGCCCCCCCTGCCTCAGGACCCAGCGGTTGGGGACCATTGGGATGCTACTCCGATTCAGTCGCCGCACGCATCCTCCCAACCGTCGGCATCGTCGCCGGCGGAGCCGCCAACATGAGCGCCGCAAGCTGCACCACCGCCTGTGCTGCTTCCAACTTCAAGTATGCCGGAACTGAGTACGGTGGTACGTATACCCCTGCATATACTGCATTTGAGACATGCACTGACTTCGATAGGTGAATGCTTTTGCGGCAACACGCTCGACAACGGCCACGGCAAAGAAGACGAGGGCTGCGATATGCAGTGCAATGGTGCCGCTGGTGAGATGTGTGGTGGCTCAAACCGCATCAATGTGTACGAGTTTGGAAAGAAGGCGCCAGTGCAGACGGGCTGGGTGAGCCAGGGCTGCTATACCGACTCTGTGGGTCAGAGGACGTTCCAGGTTGGTATGGGTGTGCCCGGGGGTGCGGCGGGTATGTCGAACACCAAGTGTCAGACCGCTTGCAAGGCTGCGGGCTATATCTGGGCTGGTACTGAGGTGGGTTTCCTACTACCTCCCCGCGTTGAAACGTCTTCTAATCACGATTCCAGTACGCCCAAGAGTGCTTTTGCGACAATTCGGTCCACGCTCCTGGCGGCCCTGCTCCAGATGGCACCGAGGGCTGCAACATGCTCTGCAACGGCGACGATACGCAAGTCTGCGGTGGATCCAACCGCCTTTCAGCCTTCAAGTTCGTGACCGGCGATGAGCCCGTTACCAGTGGCACACCATCAGCAACCCCGACCGCTACGCCCACTGAGGATCCTGTAACCACTCCTACTAGGACCAATACTGCCACAGCAACAGCTACTGGTGTACCTGACGGCTTTGAGTACAAGGGCTGCTATGTTGACGGGCCCGGCTTCCGCATCATGAACTTTCAGCAAGCCGATAACGCACAGATGACTATCTCGTCTTGCTCCCAGAAGTGCGATGAGCTCGGCTACACCATCGCCGGTATGGAATGTAAGTAACGACCACGCACGAGATGCATGTGAAACACAAACTGACCTCATGCGCCAAACCTTAGACTCAACACAATGCTTTTGCGACAATGTGATCCGCCAAAGTGGCGAGCTCGCTACCGACGACTCTCAGTGCAACATGGAATGCAGCGGCAATCCCGACGAGAAGTGCGGTGGTCCCAACAGACTCAGTGTGTGGTCCAGCCAAGACCCGGTCAAGGTCGTCAAGAAGCCCGAGCCCACGGAGACCGTTGATGGCGGTTGGAAGTACCAGGGCTGCCTCGTTGATCCGCAGGGTGCTGCGCGTGTGTTCCCGTGGCAGCTTGTCAATACGACGGGAAACTCTCCTGAGTGGTGTCTCGGCCAGTGCAAGAAGTTCGGTTATATGGCGGCTGGTTTGGAGTATGGCGATGAATGGTGAGTCCATCCTAACAATATCTTTACATGTTGCTGACATGCAATAGTTACTGCGGTGATATCGATGATGTCGAAGACGCCGTCGAAGCCCCAGAAACCGAATGCGGTTTCCCCTGCCCCGGTGAAGCCACAGCTCTCTGCGGCGCCGGCCTCCGCCTCACCTGGTACAAGTGGGAAGACGACCCTCTCTACGTCTGGGATTACCCCACCGGTGCCGCAGCCGGCGAGTATCGATTCATGGTCGGCGGTCCTGTCATTCCTCTTATCGCTCAACCCGGCATCAACGGCAAAGTCTCGCTCCTCGAAAAGAAGGGTACCGGTGCACCAAACTCCACCGGAGCCTACGAATTCGACCCCTCCCTCAGCGATGACATCTTCCACGCTTTCCGCGAGATGAACGGTATCAAGACCGATATCTTCTGCGCAGCTGGATTGACGCTGCCCGACAAGGCTGGCCGCCAGATTAATGTTGGGGGGTGGTCGCTCGACTCGACATTCGGTGTTCGTCTTTACACTCCTGATGGCGAGCTCGGTACCAACGGCACCAACGACTGGAAGGAGAACGTAGAAGAACTGAAGTTGCAGCGAGGTCGCTGGTACCCCACCGCGATGGTTATGGCAAACGGCTCCATGCTAGTCGTCGGCGGTCAAGATGGGTCGAACGGTAACCCAGTTCCTTCCTTGGAAATTCTCCCACGCGCCGGCGGCGTCGTCACGCAACCATTCCTCGTCGAGACCAACCCCTTCAATCTTTACCCTTTCCTTACCGTCCTCCCCTCCGGAGGGATCTACATCGGCTACTACAACCAAGCCCGCGTCCTCGACGAGAACACCTTCGAAACCACGAAAATTCTCCCCAAGATGCCTGCCGCAATCAGCAACCCCAACGGAGGCCGTACCTACCCCTACGAAGGCACGCAAGTCCTTCTCCCGCAATACTACCCCTATACCGACCCACTCGAGGTCCTGATCTGCGGAGGCGCTATCCCGTTCCCCCAATATGGTATCGACAATTGCATCTCCATCGCACCCGACGCCGATGATGCTCAATGGACAATCGAGCGCATGCCCAGTCGTCGTGTCATTTCCTGCATGGCTACTCTCCCCGACGGCACGTTCCTCATCCTGAACGGCGCCGAATTAGGAGAAGCCGGGTTCGGTCTAGCAAAGAGCCCGAACCTGAATGCCCTGCTCTACGATTCCCGCAAGGAGAAGCACCAGCGCATCAGTGTTATGGCCAATACGACTGTGGCACGTATGTACCACTCTGAAGCCGTGTTGCTTGACGATGGTCGCGTCATGGTGTCTGGCTCCGACCCGCAAGATGCCGAGTTCCCCCAGGAATACCGCATCGAGCAGTTCTTGCCTCCGTACCTTCTCGATGGCCGCGCGCAGCCCCAACTTACTGTTCCCGTTACGGACTGGGCGTGGGAAGATACCTATGCCTTCACCATTACGCGACCCAACGGCAATGGCGAGATCAAGGTGTCGCTCCTCGGTTCCGAATCCAGCACCCACGGCAACTCGATGGGTGCTCGGATTCTCTTTCCTCAATTTTCTTGCGCAGGCAACACGTGTAGTGTCACTGCGCCAATGGGTCCGTATATTGCACCTGTTGGATGGTACCGCATGTTTGTGATGGAGGGCGCAACGCCTTCGCATGCGGTATGGGTTCGCATTGGTGGTGACCCTGCGGAGTTGGGCAACTGGCCCAATTACCCTGACTTCCTTCCTTTGCCGGGTTTGTAGAGATAGTGTGTGTTCTTGGGGGCTGGTTTTGTTGTTAATGTTGCATTCGTTTCCTTCATTCTTTTGTATGTAATTGAAAGATACGGCGGGAGTCTGAGCAGAGATGTACAAGTACGTCGCGAATGATACCACATTTACGATTCGATTCAGATTTCCCCATCTACTGTTTGAGTGACGCAGCATAACATGATGCTCACTCGGAGACCCAATCCATCTCGTAGCATGCCGAATTTGGACGCTCCCTCGCTGTGATGGAGGGAGCCGGGCACGTGCCGGGCTACGGTTAAAACTCGTTCAATTCGCCAAACGCTAGCAGGGGCAGTTCGGTTGCAACTCGGCTGGGGTAACTTATCGATAAGCCTAATCCAAATTCACAGAGCGTTTCTCATCCGAAAAAAATCCGTTTAGTCTACATTAACCCTACGACAGCTTGCAATATAGCCAAGTTGCGCTGAGCTCGAGATGTTGAGAGCTGAGGAGATAGTAGGAGCCATGATATATCGACCCACGCTGCATCCAGGGCTAGTGATTGGCTACCTTGCCGAATATTTTTCCCGCCCCCAGCTAGCGTTTGGCAAATTGAACGAGTTTCTACGGTAGTGTGTCGTATTCATAATTTGGAGAATTCCTTGGCGCTTTCGTCATGTTGTGACGCGCGACAGCGAGGGCTACCCACCTACACTATATCAGCGCTACGACGTAGTATAATATTTCCTCTATATTGTGAGTCGGTATAGTAGAATGCGACTTCCAACGAATTCTTATACCTTGTAGAGGCGTAGTGGTGGTGCTAGAAAAGGGTAAAGATTTATTGATTTTGGTCCTGCCCTCGTCTGAACTTTCCAAATTATGAATTCTCCAAATTATGAATACGACAGATGCACAATTAGGGTTTTACAATGACATCTCTCCAGAAAGGGAGCTGTTTTATCTCCCTCTAAGGGATTTCGCGGGCAAGCACCTTGTCCGCGATGAGAATTATGGAACGCGGCTCGACATTTCACTGACACGCCTGCCTAGTCTCCGTCCTGCCTAGTCTCCAACCATGGTACCATGCCAACACGCGCAGAACGCCGCGGTAGGAGCATAGGAAACATCTTTTTCGC
>Ga0247740_1000966_pt1 | contig 12743 bp, 11 predicted proteins | sample UWRJL148409B2_FD_180942 | JGI IMG/M metagenome (GOLD analysis project Ga0247740, IMG submission 180942) | Plant litter microbial communities from Arlington Agricultural Research Station in Wisconsin, United States - UWRJ-L148-409B-2 | ecosystem: Environmental > Terrestrial > Plant litter >...
ATTTTAATAAACCAATCGATGGTTGCATACCTGAATCTGTTACTCATTTAACTTTCGGTTGGAAATTTAATAAACCAATAATTGATTGTATACCTGATTCGGTTTCTCATTTAACTTTTGGTAGAAACTTTAATCAACCAATCAATAGTTGCATACCTGATTCCGTCACTCATTTAACGTTTGGTTGGGATTTCAATCAACCAATAAATAATCACATACCTGATTCCGTTACTCATTTAACTTTTGGTTGGAATTTTAATCAAGCGATAAATGGTTACATACCTGATTCTGTTATTCATTTAACTTTCGGTTAATGTTTTGATAAGAACATTGACGAATTACCTGTTTCAATAAATAATATCTCATTAAGCAGCAACTATAAACTTTCAATTTGCGAAAAGATGTTGTCAAAAGTAACAATAAGAAAGTGAAAATATTTTATCATCGTTATGATAAAATATTTTGTTCGTTGTAAGGCATGCAATGTGGTTACACATTAGCTTTCTCTAATATTTACTTACGTTTGGACGGATTAAAGATTGCATACCTGATCCCATTACTCATTTATCTTCTGCTTCATGCCCACGAAATTTGCTATCAATGTTTGCACAGTAATGTTAACATCAATAGTTGCCTCGTTGTGACTAATATGTTTGTTTAGTATTCTCACAAATTTATCTTCGCGTCGGTCGTCGAAACGAGAGCGTAAAAAAGCAATGACGTTGGATGTACTAGTTTTTCTTTTTGTTGTTGTAAAAATAAATGCAACGAATTGATGTACATTTGAATTTCTTTTTTGTCTTCAGGCGCAATTTTTTTACAAAATTGCGAAGTCGATAATGTTGCAGAAACCAAATTCGTCCACTTAATGAATCATGTGTAAATGATCCGAGAGCAAAAGGATGTGTGTTCCTAAAATTCATTTTCAATTTTTTCTAGATAAGTTGCGGATATATTGGCTCGATAAAAAAAATTGAAAATGAATGTCTATAAATGTGTCAACAATATGGATAAATTAAAATGATAACCGCTACGTTTTCAAAATTTGTCTCTTACGGAATCAAAAATGGAAGCATAAAACGCATTCCTGCAAAGACAACAGTTGAAAAAATTGTTTCCGGTATTACACGAATGGTCGTCTATCCATTTTTGTTAAAAACAGATGCATATTTATTGTCTAGTATACCAATTATGATAGGTAGCTTCGGTCCATCATTATGGCCTGGAACAGAACCGGCAATTCCTTTTGTTATTGGTATGGTTGGCGCTGCTGGCGTGTTTACAGTTTTAATATCCGTACATTATATTGCTGTGATTTTTTGGATCCTTCGTGATTATCGGCGCAACAAGTTATATATCTGGGAAATATAGATAGCCAAAATTTTTAGGTATCTATATTTTTACTCGATTTGGACAAAATAAAAGTCGCAAAAGTCGTATGATAAATCGTTTTATTGTGAAAATGGATAAACCAGAAGAAAAGGTAATACTATTGGGATTGCGGCAAAAAACAACGCAAGGGAAAAAATGAAATTATATGTCACTAACTATATTAGTTATCAAAATGGCTATCCGAAATGATAAGACTAGATCTTGACATCGCTGCACATATTTGTGACTACTTGACCGATAGAGACACTATTTCGCTTTCTACTACATGCTGTTATTTTCAGCTGATAAAGTTTCGTGTCATATTTTATACTCAAGTGAGCGTCGAGAATATTATTCATTTACCATACTTTGATCACTTTTGTAATATTATTGTTCGAAATTTAACTGAACCTGTACCTAAATGTATTTCTCATTTAACTTTTAGTTTTAGTTTGGATGAACAAATTAATGATTACATTCCCGACTCTGTAACTCATTTGACGTTTGGTCACTATTTTAACAAACCGATCAACAATAGCATTCCGAACTCTGTTACTCATTTAATTTTTGGTTGTGATTTTAATCAACCCATTAATAATTGCATACCCGATTTTGTGACTCATTTAACATTTAGCTTTCGTTTCAATCAATCAATAAAAAATTGCATACCAAACACTATTACTCATTTAACTTTTGGTTGTGACTTTAATCAACCCGTTAATAATTGTATACCTGACTTCGTGACTCATTTAACGTTTGGCTTTCGTTTCGATCAATCAATAAAAGGTTGCATACCTAGTTCGGTTACTCATTTAACGTTCGGCTGTGATTTTAATCAATCTATCAATGATTCGATTCCTAATTCTGTTACCCACTTAACGTTTGGCAATCTTTTCGATCGCCAAATTAATAACAGTATTTCCAACTCTGTTACTCATTTAACTTTCGGGTACTGTTTCAATCGATCGATTAATAATTGCATTCCTGATTCTGTCACTCATTTAACGTTTGGTGATATTTTTAATCAACCAGTGGATGGTCACATACCTGATTGCGTTACTCATTTGAAATTTGGTCGAAATTTTAATCAAAGTATAGAGTCGATACCTATTTCAATCAAAAATATCTCGTTGAGTAGCAACTACAAACACTCGATTAGCGAAAATATAATGTCGAAAATAACGACAAGAAAGTGAAAATATTTAGTTATGATGATAATTAAATATTTGATCGTCGTGTATGCTGCAATATTGCGCCTAAAATTGACTTTTTCTTTCCTTTATACTTCTTCATTATTGATTTTCATACCCAAATGGATACTTTAACCGATGAAATCGTGCATATTTGTGCGTACCTATCCGATAAAGACAGCATTCACCTTTCTGCCACATCCAAACGTCTTTCCGACATCAGATTCCGTATTCTATTTTTTACTGAGATGTGCATCAAAGATATCATTCATTTATCATATTTTCATCAATTTAGTAATGTCATTATGTCCGACACTAATGAATCCCTTCCTAAACACACTAAGCGTCTAACTTTCCATGACAGCTTAAATAAATCAAATATTTGTATACCTAATTCAATTACTCATGTAACTTTCGGTTGGAATTTTAATCAACCAATAAATGGTTACGTACCCGATTCTGTTATTCATTTAACTTTTGGTACATATTTCAATCAACCAATCAATGGTTGCATACCTGCTTCCGTAACTCATTTAACTTTCGGTCACTATTTTAATCAACAAATAAATGGTTGTGTACCTGATTCTGTCACTCATTTAACTTTCGGTTATTATTTTGATCAGAACATCGATGCATTACCTATTTTGATCAATAATATCTCATTAAGCAGCAATTATAAACGTGAAATTAGCGACAAGATATTACCAAATGTGACAATAAGACAAAGTATTTGATCATGACGATAATCAAATATTTGTAAATTATGTTCACATGCAACGTTGCTCGTAATTACCATATGCGCTAAACAACTTTAAAATTGACTTTTCTTTCACTCATAATCCATCATTTATTTTTATTGTCAAAACGGATACTTTAACTGATGAAATTCTGCTTATATGTGCGCATCTATCCGATAAAGATAATATCCACCTTTCTGCCACATCTAAACGTGTTTCTAACATCAAATCCCGTGTTCTATTTTTTTCTAACAATCAAATATTTGTTCATTGTGTGGAAGTGCAATGTTGCTTGTCATTGCACACGTTAAAAATATTTGCGTTAGTGTGCGATTACGCATGTCATTATTAAGTGCGCGGAACGAGTTGTCTTAAAAATTGATTTTCTTTCTCTTACGCACCATTAATTTCTTTTCTTATTAAAAATGGATACGGTGACAGATGAAATTCTCTATATTTGTGGTCAATTATCGGACGAAGATAATGTTCATCTTTCTGCCACATCCAAACGTTTTTCTATTATCAAATCCCGCATTTTATTTTTTACTCGTGTGCACATTGATGATATCCTTCATTTATCATATTTTCATCAATTTACAGACGTCATTATGTCTGACACAAATGCACCCCTTCCTAAACACACTAAGCGTCTAACTTTCGGTGACTGCTTATATGAATCAATTGATTGTTGTATACCTAATTCCGTTACTCATCTAACTTTCGGTCCCTATTTTAATCGACCGATCAATGGTTGCGTCCCTAATTCCGTTACTCATTTAACTTTCGGTTGGTATTTTGATCAATTAATTAAAGACTGCATACCAAAATCTGTAACGAATTTGACTTTCGGTGGAAATTTTAATCAACCAATCAAGAGTTGCATACCTGATTCCGTCACTCATTTAACTTTCGGTCAAAAATTTAGTCAACCAATAAATGGTTGTATATCTGATTTCGTTACTCATTTAACATTTGTTTGAAATTTTAATCAACCAATAAATAGTTGCATACCTAAATCCGTTACTCATTTAACTTTCAGTTGCCGGTTTAATCAAACAATAAAAGATTGCATACCTAAATCCGTTACTCATCTAACTTTCGGTTATGATTTCAATCAATCAATAAAAGATTGCATACCTGAATCCGTTACTCATTTAACTTTCGGTGCAAATTTTAATCAACCAATCAATAGTTGCATACCTAATACTATTACTCATTTAACTTTCGGTGCAAATTTTAATCAACCAATTAATAGTTGTATACCTGATTCTGTTACTCATTTAACTTTTGATAGAAAGTTTAATCAACCGGTAAATGGTTGCATACCTGATTCCGTTACTCATTTAAAATTAGGTTGGGATTTTAATCACAACATCGACGATTTACCTATTTCGATCAACTGTATCTCATTAACTAGAAACTATAAATTTTCAATAAGTGAAAAGATAATGCCAAAAGTAACAATGTGGTAAAATATTTAATTATAATGATAGATAAATATTTGTTCGTCGTGTGAACATGTCACCTGTCATTCTTAAAATTGACTTTTTCTTTCTCTTACATAACATTATTGATTTATTGCCAAAAAATGGATACCTTAACAGATGAATTTTTAAATATTAGTGCTTATTTATTCGACAAAGATAATATTCATCTTTCTGCTATATCAAAACGTTTTTCTCTCATAAAATTTCGCGTTTTATTTTTAACTCAAATGCACATCAAAGATATCATTCATTTATCATATTTTCATCAATTTCGCGATGTTATTATGTCAGATACTAACGAACCCCTCCCGACGCATACTGAACGTCTAACTTTTGATGGCCGCTTAAATAAATCAATATATGGTTGTGCACCTAAATCCGTCACTCATTTAACTTTCGGTTACAATTTTAAACAACAAATAAAAGATTGCATACCTGATTCCGTTACTCATTTAACTTTCGGCTATAAATTTAATCAACCGATAAATAGTTGCATACCTGATTCCGTTACGAATCTAACTTTTGGGGAGCGTTTTAATCAACCGATCAATAGTTGCATACCTGATTCCGTTACTCATTTAACTTTCGGTTGGTGTTTTAATCAACCAATAAAAGGTTGCATATCTGATTCCGTTACTCATTTAACTTTCGGTTACTATTTTAATCAACCAATAAAAGGTTGCATATCTGATTCCGTTACTCATTTAACTTTCGGTTACTATTTTAATAAACCAATAAATGGTTGCATATCTGATTCCGTTACTCATTTAACTTTTGGTGGAAATTTTAATCAACCAATAAATAGTTGCATACCTGATTCCGTTACTCATTTAATTTTTGGTTACTATTTTAACCAACCAATCAACAGTTGCATACCTGATTCAGTTACTCATTTAATTTTTGGTCACGATTTTAATCAATCAATAAAAGATTGTATACCTGATTCCGTAACCCATCTAACTTTTGGTTGTTATTTTAATCAACCAATCAATGGTTGCATTCCTGATTCCATGACGAATTTAACTTTCGGTTGGATTTTTAATCAACCAATCGATGGTTGCATACCTGATTCCGTAACGAATTTAACTTTCGGTAGAGATTTTAATAAACCAATCAACGGTTGCGTTCCTGATTCAGTTACTCATCTAACTTTAGATTTTAATCAGACAATCAAGGGTCGTATACCTGATTCAGTAACTCACCTAACTTTTGGTGACATTTTTAATCAACCAATAAAAGATTGTATACCTGATTCCGTTACTTATTTAACTTTTGGCGCCAGTTTTAATCAACCAATTAAAGATTGTATACCCAAATCCGTTACTCATTTAACTTTCGGTCATCATTTTAATCAAACAATAAATGGTCGCATACCTATTTCGGTTACTCATTTAACTTTCGGTCGCTATTTTGATCGGAACGTCGACAAATTACCCATATCGATTATTAATATCTCATTAAGCAACAATTATGAACGTTTAATTAGTAAAAAGATGTTGTCGAAAGTGACAATAAGAAAGTGAAAATATTTCATCATGATCACGAACAAATATTTAGTCATTGTTGGCGTGCGATTCTAAATGTCGTCGCTAATGTCATTTTTAGCTGCATCAACTAAAATATTTTATTATTATGATAATAAAATATTTGTTCGTTGTGTTAGTGTGCAATTCTGTGTGCAATGCCATGTACGCTACCTTAAAATTGACTTTTCTTTCATTACATACCATTATTTCTTTTCATGTTAAAAATGGATACTTTAACAGATGAATTTTTGCATATTTGTACTTATCTATCCGACAAGGATAATGTTCACCTTTCCGCTACATCCAGACGTTTTTCTATCATCAAATTCCGTATTTTATTTTTTACTAAGGTGCATATCAAAGATATCATTCATTTGTCATATTTTCATCAATTTTGCGATGTTGTTGTGTTCGATATTAACGAACCTCTTCTTAAACACGCAATCTATTTAACTTTTTGGTGACGGTTTTAATTAACCAATAAATGGATGCATGCCCAATTCCGTTACTCATTTAACTTTCAGTGTCAATTTTAATCAACCAATCAATAGTTGCATACCCGGTTCCGTTACTCATCTAACTTTCGGCGCCAATATTAATCAACCAATTAATGGTTGCATACCTGATTCCGTGACTCATTTAACATTCGGTTATTATTTTGATCATGACATAGATGAGTTACCTATTTTGATCAACAACATTTCATTAAGCAACAATTATAAACGTCCAATTAGCAAAAAGCTGTTGCCTCCCTAGAATTTGGAGGCTCGCCTCCAAATTCGGGGCCCGAATTCTTGCCTTTAGGCAAGAATTCTAGGGCGAAAGTAACGATGAGAAGGTGAAAATATTTAATTATAGACAAATATTTCATCATTGTGTTAGCGTGCAATTCAGCATGTGATCGCTAATAATATGTGTATCATCATTGACTGTGTCGACTAAAATATTTAATCATGATAATAATCAAATATTTGTTCGTTGTATGGACACGTAATGTCGCCTCTTAAAATTGACTTTTTCTTCCCCCTACGTGCCGTTATTTCTTTTTACGTTAACTGTAATGGATACCTTAACGGATGAAATTCTGCACATTTGTGCTCATCTATTCGATAAAGATAATATTCACCTTTCTGCTGCGTCCAAACGTTTTTCCGTCATCAAATTCCGTATTTTATTTTTTACCAAGATGCAGATTAAAGATATTATTCATTCGTCATATTTTCATCAATTTAGTAATGTCGTTGTGTCTGACACATATGAATCTCTTCCTAGACATGTTGTTCATTTGACTTTCAGTCACAATTTTAATCGATCAATAAATAGTTGCATACCTTATTCCGTTATGCATTTAACTTTCGGTAGTGATTTTGATCAACCGATAAATGGTTGCATACCTGATTCCGTTACTCATTTAACTTTCGGTCACTATTTTAATCAACCAATTAATAGTTGCATACCGGATTCTGTTACTCATTTAACTTTCTGTAGCAATTTTAATCAACCAATCAATAGTTGTATACCCAATTCTGTTACTCATTTAACTTTCGGTGTTGATTTTAATCAACCAATAAATGATTGCATACCTGATTCCGTTACTCATTTAACTTTTGGTTGGAAATTTAATAAGCCAATAAATGGTTGCATACCTGATTCAGTTACTTATTTAACTTTCGGAGTCGATTTTAATCAAACAATCGATAGTTGCATACCTGATTCCGTAACTCATTTAACTTTCGGCTGGGATTTTAATCAACCGATAAATGGTTGCATACCTGATTCCGTTACTCATTTAACTTTCGGTCGGAATTTTGATCAACCAGTCAATGGTTACATACCTGATTCCGTCACAAATTTGATTTTCGGTTACCATTTTAATAAACTAATCAATGGTTGCATACCTGATTCCGTTACTCATTTAACTTTTGGTTGTGATCGATCAATCGATGGTTGCATACCTAATTCCGTTACTCGTTTAACTTTCGGTCACCATTTTAATCAACGCATAGACTCGTTACCTAATTCCGTTACTCATTTAACTTTCGGCTGCCTTTTTAATCAAAGTATAGACTCATTAGCCGATTCCGTTACTCATTTAACTTTCGGCGACCATTTTAATCAAAGTATAGACGAATTACCTAATTCTGTCAATAATATCGAATTAAGCAGCAACTATAAACGTAAAATAAGCGAAAAGATATTGCCGAAAGTGACAATAAGACAAAATATTTAATTATGATAATATGTAAATATTTGTTCATTGCGTTGACATGCGAGATTGCCTGGAAATTTTGACCTTTGGACTAAATTCAGGGCCCCGAATCTTGGCGCCAGAATTTTAGGGCGCCAATTAAAATTGACTTTTTTTTATCTTGCACTTCGTCGTTTCTTTTTACATCAACTGTCATGGATGCCTTAACCGATGAGATTCTGAATATTTGTATTCGTTTATCTGACAAAGATAATATTCACCTTTCTGCAACATCCAAACGTCTTTCTGTCATCAAATTCCGTATTCTATTTTTTACTAAGGTGCGCATTGATGATATCGTTCATTTGTCATATTTTCATCAATTTAGTAATGTCATTATGTCAGACACCAACGAACCCTTTCCTAAACACGTTATCCGTTTAACTTTTGGTTACTGGTTTAATCAACAGATCAATGGTTGCATACCTGATTCCGTTATTCATTTAACTTTCGGTGATAAATTTAACCAACTAATCGATAGTTCCATACCTGATTCCGTCACTCATTTAACTTTCGGTAAGTATTTTGATCAACCAATCAATGGTTGCATACCTGATTCCGTAACTCATTTAACATTCGGTGAAGATTTTGATCAGCCAATCAATAGTTGCATACCTAAATCCGTTACTCATTTAACTTTCGGTGAAAATTTTAATCAACCAATCAATGGTTGCGTACCTAATTCCGTTACTCATTTAACTTTCGGCGACTTTTTCAACCAAACAATATATGATTGCATACCTGATTCCATTACTCATTTAATTTTTGGTTATAATTTTAATAAAGCAACAAACGGTTGCATACCTGTATCCGTTACTCATTTAACTTTCGGTTGGAATTTCAATCAACCAATCAATAGTAGCATATCTAATTCCGTTACTCATTTAACATTTGGTTTTCATTTTAATCAATCAATCAATGGTTACGTACCTGAATCCGTTACTCACATAACTTTCGGTTACTGTTTTAATCAAAGTATAGACTCGTTACCTAATTCAGTCAAAAATATCTCGGTAAGCAATAACTACAGGCTTGAAATTAGCGAAAAGATGTTGTCGAAAGTAACAATACGTGAAAAAATTTAGTCATAATAATAATTAAATATTTGTCCATCGCATGGACAAATAATATGTCTTGTTGGTCGCACATTTACTGTACCTACTCTAATATTCTGTCACAATGATAGCTAATTATTTGTTCATTATGTGCATGCAACGCTGTGTGTTATTATCACATATGCGAAACAACTAGGCCATTGATACCCAATTATTTTTTTACATCAAAATAGATATCTCATTAGTTAATTATTGCATACGTGCGCTCATTTATCTAACCAAGATAACATCCAAACATCGTTATTTGCTGTCACAAATAAATGCTTGCGAAATTAACTCTTATGAAGATATATATGAAAACAAATAAACAAAAGTATAAATTTCAATATGTTGGAAACCAATTTGGTGGTAACGCGGACCAAAAAACTGTAGACATTGTTGATTTTATCAATAATCTTAATCTTGATACCACAGATCGTGAGTTACTTGATGTTCTAGATAATAAAACTTACTGCGACAAAACGTTAGGCCAAGGTGCGTTCGGCTACGTTTACGCACCGAACGTTAGTACCAGCATGCAAGTTACTACATCTAGCAACAAAAAAATTACAATGAATGTCGTCGTCAAAAAAGCCCACGAAAATAGAAATCTTTTCGTCAAAAATATTGATGATCATATGTATATTTATGGCGACATGAACATCACATTGGAAGCCATTATACTATCTTACATTAACAAACTATGGCACAAAAAATTATCTCCTCACTTACCTTTCATGGTTGGTTACTCTACTTGCAGTCGGAATAATCTATTTGTCGATCAAATTATAACAGAGAGACACGGTTTACTTGACAATGTTGAGGTAGATGTTGGTGGTCACGATGGTTGGGGAATTTTTTGGGGCGCGTCTGATGAAACTATTTTTAATAGTAGTTTGTCGACTTTGTTTGATTTTATCAAGTATTTATTGATCGCTAAAAATGAAAAAAACGAAACAGTGTTACCAAATGGAAAAAAAGTTAATATCGTAAAACTGATAGATTATCTATGCATTAGTTATTTACATACACATAATTTACTACACAAAAATAACATCATTATATCCGACATGCATTTTCAAAATGTATTTGTTCATTGGTTGAACAAGGATTCATATTTAGATGATCAATATATCGGCGACGCTAAATATGTGTACTATAAATTTGGTAAAAAAATTATTAAGATCGAAACATTCGGTATATTGTTAAAAATTGGAGACGTCGGATTATCGATTGTTGTTCCTAACGAACACGTGACTATACTTGGTCAAGCTAGAGAACCCGAAAAATATTTATATCAACTTGGTCAAATTACCAAACCCAATTATTTTGTCTTCCGATTTTTCGCGGGCTTCAAATATTCTTTACCATTCTCGATCTATAAAAAAACAGTCGCATACAAGATATTTTCTACTTATCCATACAATGAATTTGTCGGAGAAATATCATTTACCAACACATTGTTAGAAAATCTATCAACACCTAATGAGTTGTTAGAATTTTATGAAAAATATCACGTTTCTGAAATAGATAAACAAAAAAATACATTTGTTGTTCAGGAATATTAACATTCCTGTCTTAGAAATTTCTTTAGTCGATACTCGTGTGTAAAGATAAAATATCCAATTATAATGATAGTCGGATATTTGAATAGATAATAACTAAATATTAGGGAAAATCTTCCTAAAAAAACGTTCGCCATATTTGTGGATAAAATCATACGCTATTAGTAAAAAATTGAAAAAAGTTTGTTTAGTGATCTCCGTCTAGTTGTCGTCAGATCATTCAGATCCACAAATGGCAAACCAATCAATACTTGCATACCTGAATCCGTTACTCATTTAACTTTAGGTTACCATTTTAATAAACCGATCAATAGTCGCATACCTGATTCTGTTACTCATTTAACTTTTGGTTGGGATTTTAATCATCCAATAAATGGCTGCGTGCCTAATTTCGTTACGAATTTAACTTTCGGTTACTCTTTTAATCAACCAATTAATAGTTGCATACCTGAATCTGTTACTCATTTAACTTTCGGTGGAAACTTTGATAAGGCAATCAATGGTTGCATACCTAATTCTGTCACTGATTTAACGTTCGGTTATTATTTTGATCAGAACATAGACGAATTACCTATTTCGATTAATAAATATCTCATCAAGTCGCAATTATAAACGTTCAATAAGCGAAAAGATATTGCCGAAAGTGACAATAAAAAATATTTGATTATCATCATAATTAAATATTTAATTGTTGTGTTAGCGTGCAATTATACGTGTTATTGCAACGTGCGTGAAACAACCTTAAAAATTGACGTTTCGTTCACATGACATTAATTATTTCATATTAAAATGGACACCTTAACAGATGAAATTATGCATATTTGTGCTCAGCTATCTGACAAAGATAATGTTCACTTTTCTGCTACATCCAAACGTCTTTTTAATATCAAATTTCGTGTGCTATTTTTTACTAAGATGCAGATTGATGATATCATTCATTTATCATATTTTCATCAATTTAGTAATGTTATAATGTTAGACATCAACAAATCTCTTCCTAAACGTGTAACTCATTTAACTTTCTGTAACGATTTTAATCAACCAATAAATAATTGCATACCTAATTCTGTTACCCATTTAACTTTTGGTTGGAGATTTGATCAACAAATCAATGGTTGCATACCTGATTCCGTTACGAATCTAACTTTTGGTTGCAATTTTAGTAAACCAATCAATGGTTGTATATCTGATTTCGTTACTCATTTAACTTTCGGCTGGAATTTTAATCAAAGTATAGACTCAATACCTAATTCAGTTATTAACATCTCGTTGAGTAGCAACTACAAACATGAAATTAACGAAAAGATGTTGCCCTTGCTTTTTGGTGTCCGCACCAAAAAGCGGGGCCCCGATTTGGACCAAAGTCCAAATTCTAGGGCGCCGAAAGTAACAAGACCGCCGTAAAATATTTAGTTATTATGGTAATCAAATATTTACTTTGACATATTATGTTCTAGAAACAATTAAAACAGTAAATATTTAGTTATTATGATAATCAAATATTTACTTTGACATATTATGTTCT
>Ga0247740_1000967_pt1 | contig 12730 bp, 9 predicted proteins | sample UWRJL148409B2_FD_180942 | JGI IMG/M metagenome (GOLD analysis project Ga0247740, IMG submission 180942) | Plant litter microbial communities from Arlington Agricultural Research Station in Wisconsin, United States - UWRJ-L148-409B-2 | ecosystem: Environmental > Terrestrial > Plant litter >...
TAAACAATCATTACAATTACGTAACAACAAGAAGAAGTTACAGAGCTCCGGTTTTATACGCATCAAGACGTACTTACGGGTACGAAACAAGACGTCCTAACTATAGCTTTGCTCAAAGACATGCTAATGTAACAAACAGGTATGATTTAGATCAAAGACGTACTGCAAGCAGAGAATCTAACAGAAATCAAAACACTTACAATACAAACAGATCTAATACAAATAGAACATCTGCAACAGACAATAGAACTACAAACAGAAACTATGCTGAAAACAGAACTAATACTGACAGAAGTTACAACACTAATCGTTCAACTCCTGTAAACAGAGGTAATTCGGCTACGGTAAACAATAACAATCCGGCAAGAGTTGAAAACACAACTAACAGAACCGAAAACAGAAGAGATTACAGTCAGAATAATTCTAATGTTTCAAGAGAAAGTACACCAAGAAATACAAATAATAGAGGAACTTATACTCAAAGAACAGAAACTCCCTCTCCGCAGAGAGCAGAACCAACAAGAAACTATTCCCAAAACAGAGGAAGTTCAGAAAGCAGATCAAGCTCACCAAGAGCTCAAAACACTCAGCGTTCTGAAGCTCCAAGAGCAAGCCAGGAATCAAGAAGCAGCCAGCCACAAAGAGAAAACAGCGCAGGCACAAGAAGTTCAGGCGGAAGAAGAGGTTAATATTAAATTCGCATTTCTAAATAAAAAACTAAAGCACAATTTGACGATTGTGCTTTTTTTTATCTTTTTTCTTATAATTGACTCTAATTTGTTTTAAAACAGTAAATTTGCAACCGTCTTTTATAAAAACATACATGAGCGCATCGCATAAAAACTTACATAGTAAGTTGTCTATAGGGGGTTTATTGATCACATTAGGGATTATTTATGGGGATATCGGTACTTCTCCATTATATGTAATGAAAGCCATACTTGGCGAACATATCATAAACGCGGATATTGTATTAGGAGGTATCTCATGTGTTTTTTGGACTTTGACTTTACAAACTACAATAAAATACGTACTTATTACCTTAAGTGCTGATAATCATGGCGAAGGTGGTATTTTTGCATTATATGCGTTAGTCAAAAAAACAAAAATTCAGTGGCTCATTGTGCCCGCCATAATTGGAGGAAGCGCATTGCTTGCCGATGGAATTATAACGCCGCCTATTTCGATATCATCAGCGGTAGAAGGAATTAGAGCATTTTATCCTAAAATGGAAACTGATACAATAGTATATATTGTAATTGGGATTCTATTTATTTTATTTACCATACAACAATTTGGAACCAAGCTGGTTGGAAAGTTTTTTGCACCAATGATGCTAATTTGGTTCGCTATGCTTGGCACATTAGGATTCATTCAAATTTTGCAACATCCTGAAGTTGTAAAAGCCATTAACCCATATTATGCTTATCATTTATTACAAATACATCCTGAAGGATTTTTTGTTCTTGGATTAGTATTTTTATGTACAACAGGAGCTGAAGCATTGTATTCTGATATGGGTCACTGTGGTCGAAAAAACATCAGAATTAGCTGGATTTTTGTAAAACTGACTTTGGTATTAAATTATTTTGGACAGGCTGCGTATTTAACGCACCATGAAGGAAGTACTTTACAACAATTAGGTGGAGAAAACGGAAATCCGTTTTATCTTATTATGCCGCATTGGTTTTTACCATTCGGAATTGTTGTAGCGACTCTAGCAGCGGTTATTGCTTCTCAGGCCCTTATTAGTGGTTCATTTACATTGATCAACGAAGCGATGCGTCTGAATTTCTGGCCAAAAGTAAAAATCAAATATCCTACAGAGGTAAAAGGACAATTATACATTCCGTCAATTAACTGGTTGTTGTTTTTTGGTTGTGTTGGAATCGTTTTACATTTCGAAAAATCAAGTAATATGGAGCATGCGTACGGTTTAGCGATTGTACTATGTATGATCATGACTACTATTTTACTTAATTATTACTTAATCATGAAGCGTGTAAAATTATACTTTATGGTGCCGCTTATTACCATTTATTTATTAATTGAATTCAGTTTCCTGATTGCTAATATTACCAAATTTGCCGATGGTGGTTACGTAACACTAATCATTGCGTCTGTACTTATCTCGATAATGACAATCTGGTATCTGGCTAAGAAAATTAACAAAAGCTATACTAAAATCATCAAAATTGACGATTACAAGAAAGTATTAATGGAGTTGAGCGAAGACTTATCTATTCCTAAATACGCAACACATTTGGTTTATATGACCAATGCTAATCGCGTAGATGAACTGGAGGAAAAGGTAATTTATTCGATATTACAAAAACGACCAAAAAGAGCTGATATCTACTGGTTTGTTCACGTAAATATCTTGACTGAACCATATAAAACACAATATAAAGTTACCGAGATTGCGAAAGACGACATTTACAGAATCGATTTTAATTTAGGATTTAGAGAGCCTACCAAAATCAATTTGATGTTTAGAGAAGTAATTCGCGATATGGTAAAACGTGGCGAAGTAGATATTACCAGCCGTTACGAATCATTAAACAAAAACAATATTATTGGTGATTTCAAATTTGTATTGTCTGAGAAATTCTTATCGAACGATAATGATTTAAGATGGCACGAAAATATTATCATGAACTCTTATTTCTTTATCAAGAAACTGAGTTTGTCCGAAGAAAGAGCATTTGGTCTAGATAGTAGTTCAGTTAAAATAGAGAAATTCCCAATGGTGCTTCACGCTCCGGAAAACATCGGACTAACCCGAATTATCAAATAAATCAATTCTAAAATACATTCAAAAACACTCTTTTAAACTTATTAGAGTGTTTTTTTTCTTTTTAAAGGAAGTTAAAACAACAATCAAAATTAAAAATTTAACTTTCAATCAATTAATAGTACCTTTGCAACTCAAATAATTAAAATGAGATTACACAGAAATTTAGTTTATACTACCATCGATTCTTTAAATGCTATTTTCAATGAAGGAGAATATGCAGACAAAGTGGTAGCAAGAGCATTAAAAAAAGACAAACGTTGGGGAAGTTCTGACAGGAAGTTTGTTGCTGAAACGATATACGAAATTGTTCGTTGGAAACGATTATACGCAGAAATTGCCGAAGTAAAAGAACCTTTCGACAGAGAAAATCTATGGAGAATGTTCGCAGTTTGGGCCGTTTTAAGAGGATACCCAATCCCGGATTGGAAACAACTGGAAGGAACTCCTGAAAGAAAAATAAAAGGACGTTTTGATGAACTATCTAAAGTTAGAGCCTTAAAAGAATCTATTCCGGACTGGATGGATGAATTGGGTGTAAAAGAACTTGGAGAAAAAGTTTGGGCTACAGAAATTGCCGCTCAAAACCAGCCTGCTAAAGTTATTTTAAGAACCAATACGCTTAAAGGAACTAAAGAAAGCCTGAGAAATACGTTGATGGATTTGAATATTGAAACAGAATATTTAAAAGATCAGCCTGAAGCTTTAGTATTAAAAGAAAGAGCCAATGTATTTTTGACAGACGCTTTTAAACAAGGACTTTTTGAAGTTCAGGATGCCAACTCACAATTAGTAGCCGGTTTTATGGATGTAAAACCAGGAATGCGCGTTGTAGATACCTGCGCCGGTGCCGGAGGAAAAACACTGCACATTGCTTCTTTGATGGAAAACAAAGGACAATTGATTGCAATGGATCTGTACGAAAGCAAATTGAAACAATTGAAATTAAGAGCCAAAAGAAATGGCGCTTTCAATATCGAATACAGAATTATTGATACTACAAAAGTGATCAAAAAATTACACGAAAAAGCAGACCGTGTTTTAATTGATGCTCCTTGTAGCGGCTTAGGAGTTCTTAAAAGAAACCCGGATGCCAAATGGAAACTGAAACCTGAATTTATTGATAATATTCGTAAAGTACAGGCAGAAGTTTTAGAAAGCTATTCTAAAATTGTAAAACCAGGTGGAAAACTAGTTTACGCAACGTGTTCTGTTTTACCATCTGAAAATCAGGAGCAGGTAGAAAAATTCCTGAAAACCGAAATCGGACAACAATTTACTTTCATAAAAGATCGTAAAATTTTAGCTTCTGAATCTGGTTTTGATGGATTTTATATGGCTTTAATGGAACGCAAAGACGCTGTTATAAAAGAATAGTTAAAATTTAAATTACAATTTTTAAATCCCAAATTCCAATTGTAAGGCTGGAATTTGGGATTTATTTATTTTATCACGAACAAAGTATAGTCCCTACGGGACATTTTTACTTATTGGGTTCTCTTTTTTTACCAACATTAAATTCCTAACGGAGTCAACTTACAGAGATTGAAACCTTTTTACAAGATAAATATTCAAAAAGAAATATCTCGTAGAGAATTAAATATTGGTAAAAAAGCACACAGAAAAAGGCTATTTGTCCCGTAGGGACTAAACAACAACCTCTTTTAAAACCCAAATAAAAAATTCCAAATTCCAAATTCCAATTGTAAAATTGAAATTTGGAATTTTTTATTTGGAATTTAAAATATTGGAATTTATCAAGCCAGGCTTGGCTTACGCAACAACTTCCCGTTTTCGTTTTCTTTAAACTTCGGAACAAAAACAATCTCTTTTGGTTTTTCATATTTATCTAAAACATCAAAAAACTCTGGCGCAAATTCTTGTTTCTCGCCTTCGATAACCAAAATTAATTTTTCGCCCAAAGAAGTATCCGGAACTCCTGTTACAAAAAATCTGGTATTTATTTTACCTATCAGTTTTGCTTCTATCTGTTCTGGAATAAGCTTTACTCCTCCACTATTAATAACATTATCAATTCTTCCCAGGAAAATAAATTGATTCTCTCTTATCAATTCGACCAAATCATTGGTAACAATTGGCTCATCAGAAATAGCAGCAACAGTAATCACCAAACATCCGCGATCATCCTGACTAATTTTTGCATTTGGCAAAACGGTAAAAACATTCTCTCCCACTTTTCTCGCAGCGATATGAGTAATCGTTTCCGTCATACCGTATGTCTCATAGACTTCGGTTTTTATCAATGGCAAAACTTTTTCTTCAAGAGCAGCATCCATTTTAGCACCTCCAACTATCAGTTTTTTTACATTTTTTAAATTATCAATCGAATTCTGAACCTGCAAAGGTACCATAGCAACAAAATCATACTCTTTTGTATTTAGCCCTAATGGTTGTGTGCTTGGCGCAACAATATCCAATTCGAGACCTAAAATAATAGCACGAACCAACATCATTTTGCCGGCAATAAATTGCACAGGCAAACAAAGTAAAGCCTTATTTCCCGGCTCTAATTCGAAAAAATCTCCAGTGCCTAACGCAGATCGAATCATGGCTTGTTTTTCTAATCTTACTAGTTTTGGAAGCCCCGTGGTTCCGGAAGTTTTCATCTCGATATAGTCCTTATCATCGAACCAATCGAGCAGAAACTCCCCTATTGCAGCTTCATTTCCGTCGCCTTCTTTTATATAATCATAAGCAACACGGCGCAACTCGTCAGCGTTTAAATGAAAACCATTTATCTTAAAATAGTTGTGAACATTTTTGTGTGTTAATTTTGACATTTTATAATTGATTTGAAATTTCTACAACATTTATTTTACCCGTTAATTTTTCTTTCCAGTTACTCCAATTGTATTTTTTGCTAAAAATAAAAAGTAAAACAGGATAGATTATAACAACCGGCAATATAACATCAAGGCCGGCAGATGGCTCTGATAAATCTTTAAAAATAGAATGAGTCTGAAAGACAGACCAATCTGAAGTAACTAATAAAGCTCCGATTAAATTATTGGCAGCATGAAAACCAAGAGCCAATTCTATTCCCTCATCCATAAGGGTAATAACGCCTAAAAACAAGCCAGTTCCTATGTAATAAACCATAATAACGTAACCCATTTTAGCAACTTCCGGATTAAAAATATGCATTAATCCAAATATAAGAGAGGTCATCATTAACGGAAACCATCTATTAAGAGCCAAATTAGCAAAACCCTGCATTAGATATCCTCTGAAAATATATTCTTCGGTACTGGTTTGAATGGGAATCAATATCGCCCCCACAACCAATAAAATCAAAAAAGGAACCAGTTTAAAATTCCATACAAAATTTCCAGGAGCGTTTAAATACACTACTACAAAGCTTAGTATTGTAAAAAAAGACCAAAGAAAGAAGGAGAAAAAAATACGTTTCCAATCGACCGCTTTTCTTGAGGTTGTAACCGATAAAAGGGTTTGATGATGCAAATATTTGAGTACAAAATAAATACCGGCAAATGCAAAAGCAAACGAAATCATAACCAAAAACAAGGTAAGATTTGGCTCGAATATTTTCATAACGGCAGCATTATCTGTTGGAATTGCTTGTTTCCCGGTCAAAGTTTTCCCCAACACCGCAACAGAAAAAGGAATCTGACCTATAAACGAAGCGATAATAATTAAAACTGATCCAACTAGATACAACCAAAACTTATTTTGAGATTTAATTCCTTGCTCTAAAAACATATTTATAATAATTTAAAAATGAGAATTCGATTTAACAACTAAATCTTACTTTTGGTCTTGCTAAAATACCGAATTTTTAATTTAATTCACTTAACACACTTTAAATATAACAAAATGATACAAATTTACCACAATCCACGCTGCGGAAAATCAAGAAGCTGTCTGGCTTTTATTGAGCAAACCAATCAGGAATACGAAATCATTCCGTACCTGACAGAAACTCCTGATTTTAATGAGCTAAAAGCATTACTCAAAAAATTAAATCTTGAGGCCATTGAATTAGTTCGAACTAAAGAGAAAATATGGATCGAAAATTATAAAGGAAAAGAATTAACCAATGACCAGATTATTCAGGCCATGACAGATTATCCCATTTTAATAGAACGTCCAATTGTTATAAAGGACGGAAAAGCAATTATAGGACGCGATTTAGAGAAAGTTGCTTCTTTTTTAGATTGATTATAAAGAGCATTATTAACATTTTTTTGTGATTTCTCTCTTTAAACCAAAAGGTACATTTGCGGTCTAAAAGAAAAAGAAACCAGAAATTAAAATGAAAAAAATCAAATTTGCTGTATTACTTGTATTCCTATTTACAAGTTTTTACAATTACGCGCAACAACCACCAGGTAAAAACAAAGTAAAAGTTACAGGGAAAGTTTTCGAAAAAATAAGCAAACAACCTCTTGAATATGCCACTATTTCGATCACAGCACCAAATGACACTAAAGTCATTGCAGGCGGAATCACAAATCCTAAAGGGGAATTTGATGTAGCAATTGCTCCTGGAACTTACGACATAAAAGTTGAGTTTATTTCGTTTAAAGCAACCGAGATTAAAGGAAAAAATATTCAGGATGATACTAATTTAGGTGTCGTAAATCTATCTGAAGATGCAGCACAACTGAATGAAGTTGTTGTTCGCGCAGAAAAATCGTCAGTAGAAATAAAACTGGACAAAAAAGTATACAACGTAGGCCAGGATATGATGGTAAAAGGCGGAACTGTAAGTGACGTTCTGGACAATGTTCCATCGGTTTCTGTTGACACTGAAGGAAACGTAAGCTTAAGAGGAAGTGATAATATCAGAATTTTAATTGACGGAAGGCCTTCAAACGCTATCAACGTTGCCGAAGCTTTACGCCAGCTTCCGGCAGATGCTATTGATAAAGTAGAAGTAATTACAAACCCATCAGCACGTTATGATGCAGAAGGAGGGTCAGGATTGATCAACATCATTCTTAAAAAAGGAAAAAATCAGGGACTAAACGGAACTTTTATTGCCTCAACAGGTATTCCTGAAACGTATGGTGCAAGTGCCAACCTGAATTATAAAACCGAAAAATTAAACTACTTCACAACTGCAGGTTACAACTACAGGACCAATGAAGGTGGAGGATTAACCAATACGGAATATTTTAATGCCGATAAAACACCTAAAGGATATTTAGATGAAGATCGTGACACTAAAAGAACCAACGAAGGATTCAACGGAAGAGCAGGTGTAGAATGGACAGTTGCGCCAAATACATTTTGGACAAATGCTATTAATTACCAAAAAAGTAATGGAAATAGCAGAGACTTAATTAACTACAATAATTTCGACGCTAATCGAGCTTTTACAGGAACTTCTTTCCGTTTGAACAATGGAGATACAGATAGCGAAAATGTAGAGTATACTTCAAATTTAATTAAAAACTTCAACGACAAAGGACACAAACTTACTGCCGATTTATCGGTTTCAAGAAATACAGATGACAGTAACAGTCTTATTACAGCATCACCTAATTTTAATAATACTTTAAACGATCAGGTTCAAAAACAAATACAAGTTCAGGCTGATTATGTTTTGCCTTTAGGCGAAGGAAGCCAGTTCGAAGCCGGATACAAAGGTAATTTTGGTGACTTAAACAACAAATACATAATAACCGACAATAGTGGTATTGCTAATCCCAATCTTTCAAATACTTTAGAGTACAAAGAAAACATAAATGCGATTTACACGCAATACGGTTTCAAAGTAAACAAATTCTCTTATTTATTTGGTTTACGTTGGGAAGACACCAACATTCAGGTGAACTTATTAGATAATAATGATTTCAATACTAAGAAATACAACAACTTATTTCCTAGTGCTTTTATTAGTTACGAAATTTCAGATCAGAGTAATTTTACGGCAAGCTACAGTAAACGTTTGTCAAGACCAAGAGGACGTTTCATGAATCCTGCAACAAATTACTCCAGTAATGTCAATATTTTTCAGGGAAATCCGGATCTTGATCCGTCTCTAACTGATAAATATGATATTGGATATCTTAAACGTTGGGACAAAGTAACTTTTAATACTTCGGCTTATTTCGAAAACACAAAAGACGTTTTTAGTTTCGTAAGAACTCCTACAGGCGACGTTGTAGATTCTGATGGTCAGGTCGTAACTCCTACACCAGATAATCCAGTTGAGGGAATTCCGGTTATTTTAAGCCGTCCAATTAACTTAGGAAGAGAGCAAAAATTCGGTTTTGAATTTACATTGAATTATACTCCATTCAAAAAATGGAGAGTAAACAGTAATTTCAATATTTACAACGTAAAAACAACCGGAGAAAACACGTACACTGATACTAAAGGAAACGTTGTTGTACAAAATCTGGACAACCAAGCCACAACCTGGTTTGCCAGAATCAACTCAAAATTAACTTTACCATACAAAATCGACTGGCAGTTAAGCGGAGTCTACAATGGTGAACAAAAAACAGCTCAGGGTAAAAACCTTGGACAATTTGCAATGAATACTGCTTTTAGTAAAGATGTTTTAAAAGATAAAGCTACTATTGCATTCAATATTAGCGATATTTTCAACTCAAGAATCATGAAGTCATACACTTACCTTCAAAACGATACAACCCTTGAGAGCCAGACATCATATGGTGAAATGCAATTTCGTAAACGTCAATTCAACTTATCGTTTACCTATCGTTTCAACAAACCTAAAACCGAAAGAGAAAAACCGGGTGCGCCAAGAAATGATGGTGACGGTGGAGGAGAATTTCCGGGATAATATTTTTTGAAATTCCAAAAATAGAAAATTCCAAATTCCAATCTCATTGGATAAATTCCAAAATTTAAAATCCAAATTCCAATTTAAAAATTGGAATTTGGATTTTTTTTGATAAACTCTAAATGTTGTTGAAAACATAATATCTACATTTTTTTTAACGCAGAGAATACAAAGATTTTTATCTAAGAATGTTTAAAACACAAAGTTCGCTAAGCTAAATCAACATAAAGCTTTGCGAACTTTGCCTTTTATAAAAGCTGATAGAAAGAAAACCTTAGCGTTCTTTGCGGTAAATTTTTTCTTTCTGTATAGGTTTTGGGATTGGCTTTTTGGATTTTTTTATTTTTGGAATTTCATTTTTTGGAACAAAAAAAAGGACTCGTAAAAACGGGTCCTTTTTTTATAAAGTCAACTTAAAATTAAATTGCTTGTTCTGCTTTTTTCTTTGCTCTTTTCTCTTTGATCATTTCCCAGCTTGCTCCCGTAACCCAATAAGATACGAAACCAACTAAGAAAAACATCAACCAAAACCCTATAGTTAGTATGGTCAAGAAAAGTAAAAAGCCTAAGTACTGTGAAAATTCAAACATGTTTTCCGGAATTTTTGAATGTAAGGACAAATGTATGTTTTATATTTTTCCTTAGCAATAAAAACCAAATCAATTTTCATAAAATCACAATAATCCGTATATTTAAACTCATTTTAAATAAGGGATTTTTTCGAATATTATTTAACTAGCTAAACTATAAGAACATGAGTTTTTTCAGGAGCTGATTCCTGCTGTCCACTATATCTTTTGTGTCCGCCGCCGCGGACACAAAAGGATGCCGCTCCCATCAGGGCTAGTGCAATAGTTTTCCAAAAGAAGTTTCTATTAACTAAAGAAATAGTAAGCATACCAGTAAAAAATCCGTGTAAATCCGCGTCTTTACGAAGTAAATCTGTTTCATCTGCGTTCCATTTACCATACAAACATTAAACAACAAAACAATAATCACACATATATAACATCATGAAATACAGAATAGAAAAAGACACCATGGGCGAAGTTCAGGTTCCAGCCGATAAATATTGGGGAGCACAAACAGAACGTTCAAGAAATAATTTCAAAATTGGCGCTTCGGCATCAATGCCACAAGAAATCATAGAAGGTTTCGCTTATCTAAAAAAAGCAGCCGCCTATGCCAATGCCGATTTAGGCGTTTTACCAGCCGAAAAACGTGACGCTATTGCAGCCGTTTGCGACGAAATTCTTGCCGGGCAATTAAAGGATGAATTTCCGTTAGTGATTTGGCAAACCGGTTCGGGAACCCAAAGCAACATGAACGTGAATGAAGTTGTCGCCAATCGCGCACAAGTTTTAAAAGGATTTAATATTGGCGAAGGAGAACCTTTTATTAAAGCCAATGACGATGTAAACAAATCGCAATCATCAAACGACACCTTCCCTACCGCCATGCATATCGCAGCGTATAAAATGGTAATTGAAACCACCATTCCGGGAGTCGAAAAATTGCACGCAACTTTAGCTGCAAAAGCAACCGAGTTTAAAGACGTTGTAAAAATTGGCCGTACGCACCTCATGGACGCTACACCATTAACTTTAGGACAGGAAATTTCAGGTTATGCCGCTCAATTATCTTTCGGATTAAAAGCGCTTAAAAATACTTTAGCACATCTTTCAGAAATTGCTCTTGGAGGAACCGCAGTAGGAACCGGACTAAATACACCAAAAGGTTACGATGTAAAAGTTGCGGAATACATCGCAAAATTCACCAACCTGCCTTTCGTTACAGCCGAAAATAAATTTGAAGCGCTGGCTGCACACGATGCGATTGTTGAAACACACGGAGCATTAAAACAATTGGCAGTTTCACTAAACAAAATAGCAAACGACATCAGAATGCTGGCTTCAGGACCACGTTCCGGAATTGGAGAAATTCATATTCCCGAAAACGAACCAGGATCCTCAATCATGCCCGGAAAAGTAAATCCAACGCAATGCGAAGCCTTAACCATGGTATGCGCACAAGTAATAGGAAATGATATGACAATTGCCGTTGGCGGAATGCAGGGACATTATGAACTAAATGTCTTTAAACCTGTTATGGCTGCAAACTTCCTGCAATCAGCAAGACTGTTAGGAGATGCCTGCGTTTCATTCGATGAACATTGCGCTCAGGGAATAGAACCCAACTATAAAAGAATCAAAGAATTGGTAGACAATTCATTGATGTTGGTTACGGCTTTAAACACCAAAATAGGTTATTATAAAGCAGCCGAAATTGCTCAAACCGCTCACAAAAACGGAACAACGCTTAAAGACGAAGCTGTTCGTTTGGGTTACGTAACTCCAGAGGATTTTGATGCGTGGGTAAAACCGGAGGAAATGGTTTAGATAATTATAAATTGTGAATTGTTAATGGTAAATTATTCCAAACAATCGATGCATATACTTTATCCATAGTTAACAAAAAAGAGCTTTCTAAAATAATAGAAAGCTCTTTTGTTATATTCAATACTGTACTCTGAAGAATAAAATCAATTAATAATTCATAATTAACAATTTATAATTATGAATTATTTCCCGTCTACATAATCTTGCAAATAGGCAAATCTTTCCGTCAACTTACCATTTTCGGTGATTTTAGCACGTTGTAAAATTCCGTCTTTATCTCCATTGAAAAAAGCAGGAATAACATGTTCCATAAATTGCTCTCCAAAACCTTCGCTGGCATCTTTCGGGATTTCGCAAGGTAAATTATCCACTGCCATAACTACAACAGCTGCAGGATGAAACACCTCAACTTCTCTGTCTTCTAAAGGAAAATAACCATAGATAGGTTCTTCAATTGTCGACGAACGCAAAGTACAGGCAATTGGCCCCTTAACATCACAAGAAATATCAGCCACAACTTTTAGTTTGCAATCACTGGCATTCAACATTTCTCTCGTTAAAATCATTGGAGCGCCAGTAGCATAAAAATGCCCGGCAAAATAAATATCCGAAACTTTAGTAAACTTTTCAAAATCAGAAACGTACTCATCAGGATGGGCTACAAAATCTCTAAAATCAATAACTTCTCCGTCTATCCTTTTATTATATTCTAAAACATCCAATTGAACATAGACAGGT
>Ga0247740_1000971_pt1 | contig 12715 bp, 10 predicted proteins | sample UWRJL148409B2_FD_180942 | JGI IMG/M metagenome (GOLD analysis project Ga0247740, IMG submission 180942) | Plant litter microbial communities from Arlington Agricultural Research Station in Wisconsin, United States - UWRJ-L148-409B-2 | ecosystem: Environmental > Terrestrial > Plant litter >...
GTGTTAGTGCTAACTTCCACCGCAATGTTACTGACCGCTGCGCATTCACGCTCAGCAACCCTCCTCGCCTTTCGCTCAGCTTCTCGTTGTCTCTTCTTCAGCAGCTTCTTCTGTTCGAAGACCGGATGCCCAAACCCGGCGTGCTGCTGGGACTTCAGAAGATTTGCCGAGACTTCTGGCGCGGTAGGCTTTCGGGTGGCCCCACCGATGCGAACACTGGATGAACTGTTGGAAGATGGTCTAAATGTAACCTTCTTCGCGTCAGGGGTGGTGACTACTTCTTGCACTAAGTCATATGAGCTCGACGTAGTGAATGAGTCGTCCCCAGTATCTGTAGACCTGTCTTCCGACTGGACTCCAGCTTCTGAAACCCATACGCTCGTTGCAGGCAAGGCTGCAAATTCTTGACGCTTTGTAGGCAGTGAAATCTTTTGAGAAGCTCGGCCAACCGATTGCCACCCGTTGTTGTCGGCGATAATGCACTTGCCTAGGACTTGACCTGGCGATGGGCGTCGTGGAGATCGGTTTCGGATATTTCCTTTCCTGATTGACATAGAAGAGTATGGTGGAGGTGGGTCTATATCTGGTTGAGGCTTCGAGACAATTCTCAGTTGAGGTGGAGGTCTCCTCTTGGAGATTTCCGGCGGCTCGATTGAAAGCCGTGTAGGGCTTCGGAGGACAGAGACGCATTCTTCAAGTTTGCCACCGCTGCCGATACGCTTGTGACCTTGACGAAGGTGCCTAAGATCAGGGCCATGCGGCGTGGGGAATGAGAGGTCCGGCTCATGTTCACAGTCCACTGCGGTCTCCCCATCTTCCTCTTCGACCTCCTCTTCGTTGGCAGTTGTGCTGCCGGAAGACATGGAATGCACAGCAGGTGAACCGGAGAACTTCAGGCCAGTCTTCCAGTCTTTTGCAGCATATCTCTCCTCAACGACGTCGAAGCTGGCTCGATTTGTGTATCGCAGGTACGATGCTCTCCGCATCCTGACCTCCACCTCTTCTTTCTTCAGAAGCAGGAGGTCTTCAACCACACGCTTCTTGAACTCAGCGACTAGCTCATCGAAATGCTTAAGCTCTTTGCCCTGTAAACCGCGATTTTTCGTGTTGCACTTGAGCAGCTCGGCAACGCGAAGTATCTCAAGGATACGCTCCATCTCGCCTTCGAAATCGACATCTGCGTCGGGAACACGAGCGAACTCTTTCATGACGCGTCGCTTGGCGCCCATGTTGTACACTTGGGCATTATACCGTAGATGTCTCTCGATTTCATCGACTTCTTCGGGGTTGTGAGGTCCCTCAGCGTCGCCATGGGTACTTGCCGGATGCAGCACCGACTCAATGTATTTGATCTCCTCCAATGTGATGACACGGCGTCTACTAGCCGCTCTGGTTAAGCGCTTCTGCTCTTTCTTGTCTTTCTTCTTCGCGTGCGCTCCCCTTGACGTCGACAATCTCTCCCCATCGTCATCATCGCACTCGGACTTTCGTCTACTGGCTCGGCCTCTCTCGGGCTCGTCAGCGGGAATGATTGGCCAGTCTTCGCCACAGCTTTCGTAGATGCTGCGTAGACGTTCGGCCACGTCCTGGTGGCGCTTGTGGTGTGCCTCGTCGGCGCCATTGCACATGGCACACATGTGCGCGCGGTTGCGCATGAACATGGCCTGGTGGAAGCGGTGGCATGGCTCGGCGTGAGGTCCAAAGCATGAGGATCTAGCGCCTGGGTGCGAGAGTGGACGCTCGCAAAAGCCGCAATGGTGCTCTGTAGAAAGGGGAAGTGGTTAATGACGGATACGGCGAGCAGTATGGGTAACAACAACAGGACTGCGCCAGTGCAGGCCGCAAGTCAGACACTTACTGAGGGCCGGGGAATCCTCCCATCTGTAAAGAATGTCATTACCCATGGCGAGCGAGGTGATCGCTCTGCGAGGTGGTGACGAGGTGGAGGCATGAGCGCAGGTTGCGTCCAAATTGTAGGATCGGTGCGTTGAGCCGGCGGCACCAGATTTTAGATATCGGGTAGACGCAGTGTCCGGGTCAAGACCTGCGGTGAAAGACACACCCATCACGGTACGCGGGTTGGCGACGTCTGACGTGGTGACGGATCAACTTGTATATTGTTCGTCCGCAGTCACTGGCGCGGCGTAGCACGCACAAGCACAACGAGTGGAATTGTGGGAAAACACCGGATCGCAAAGGAACGAATGGCAGAGAGATACAGAGATGTACAATGGACGATTCGTAAGGACGAAAGGAGAGGGGCCAGTGGAGCGCGGGTGTTGTTTGCGGTAGACGGAACGAGATGGAAGGCCCGGCCGCGCCACGGGCAACCGCAGCCCAGCCAGCCGGTACACACGGTCAATGAGCACCACCAGTACACCAGTACACCAGTACACGCTCGCGCCTTTACGCATCTACAACGACGCGAGCCGTCGCCCAAGCATAGGGGTAGTTGCGCTGGTACCAATTCACACTGCGAGCCACGCGTTAGTTTCGTGTCAGGTGCAGACACTCGCTTCTGCTGTACTCACAACGTCTTACGCCCTGCGAGGCGAGGATGCGTGGCCCACGAGCCGCCCAGGACGACGTTATGCTTTCCATCGAAAAAGTCCGCTGCGCTGGTCAGTTTGTGTAGCCTTCGACATCGACCTGGCGCGTACCTGTATAGCCCGGATACAGTAACATTGGCTCGAAGCCGCCATGCTTCTCCAGAACAGTACTGGTCCACTCCCACACCCCACCCAGGTCCGACTGTCCACAGAGCTTCCCGCCCTTTTCGACAACAGAGACCGGATGCCAGTGTTTGAATGCCACATTGGATCCCTCCAAGTCAATGAAGACATCGCGCGGCCGAGGGTCGGATACCGCTCCGGAGTCGCCGTTCGACAAAGAGTGGGCTGGCGGCGTCTCATCGACGCCGTTGTTTATAAGATGTCTGCTCAGTCAGCCTGTCTGTTTGGTGAGCAGATGGGGAGAGCGACGAACCCGTTCACGGCCGGAATGGTATGACCCAGTGCCTTGTCAAATTCCTGCGTCTTGCGATGCTCTACAAAATTGTAAATGCTGCGAGCTTCTTCCATAGTAGGAACCCGTCCGCCCATCCACTGTGCACAGCCGGCCAACTCGTCATAAGACGCCATGACCGGCCAATTCAACGCATACCGGAGCGGAATGATGCCATAGACGGTTCGAATGTATTTGTCTTCGGCGAGATCGTGTGCCACAATGGACAATCCATCCATGTTACCGTTGACAAGGCTGTCTCTTTTCCCAACAAATCCGTTCTTCTTTTCGGACGCGGATGCGTCGCACCAAGCTGCAGGTACCGTTGTTTTACCCGTCTTGGCCATGAACTCAGCGTACTCTCCGTTGGTGATCGGACGAGCTTTCGCACGAAAAGATTTGACGTGCAGTGGCCGGCGTGGCTTCTCATTGTCCCAGCCAAAGTACCGCGTGGCACCAGTCCCGTTGCCTGCATCATCCAGGCCCGTGTAGATATCCGAATTCGGAATCGTGAACCACTGGTTGTCTACAGCAACACGCTCTGACAGCTGGGAGAGTGCTTTGAAGTCAGGAATCACGGCGCCCGGGGGTAGTTCAACTTTCTCACTCTGGAGCAACATGTAGAGAAGAGTCTCCAAGTGCATCGCTTCATGCTCGAACCCAAGCCATAGGGCTTCGGAAATGCGACGATCAGTTTCTGCAGCACCAGAAGCATACAGGGCTCGTGTCCGCTCTCGCACGGCCTGCTGGTATGCTACTATATCAACGAGTGGCGGCCAGACTTCCGGAACTTCACTGTGGTCATGGCAAATCTCAGGGTTATCGACGTCGGGATCAATGCCCCGTTCGAAAATTCGCTGGAAGGAGGCAGGCTCCGTAGGCGATCCACCAGTGGCACGAGTGAGGTGGATGTCAAGGAACGTAGGGATGTGGCCCAGGTAAAAAAGGGGCACATGTCGTAGCTTGATGGGTTTCGAAAGAAGCTTTTCTTCCGGAATCATATTCAGCGTGACCGCATCCCACGCTGACCACAGCTGTTGCCAGTCTGGAATTGATGGCACGGGATTGGCTGCGTAAACATCCGGATGTGGCGAAAATGCGAAGGTGGGCTTGGTGACCAAGTGTAGGCCTGGACAGAGTTAGCCTAGACATATGTCTCTACTTCATGTCAGCGGTTGAGCGTACCGTAATTGCCCGTCAAGTTGGAAAATACTGTGTTCCCAGCGAGGCCAGCTTCCACCCATAGATGCTCAATCTCCTCCGTGGAATACTTGTAGCTTTCTTCTATGCGGATACGCTCTCCTTTCCTGATCTTCACGCCATCAATGTCCACGTCTCTCTTGGGTAAGACAAACGCTTGATGACCGCCGATCGCTTCGTTGAAAGCACCGACGGCATCCCAGTCCTCGGGGTCGAACACGATTTTACCCATGATGCGATTGGCGTGCTTGAGGCCATTGAGCGTAAAGTCTCTTGTTACGCCTTCGCGGTCGTTGTACGCATGATACACCCTCTCCGGCTCTTTACAAGAATCAATGCCAATCAACAGCGTATCCCCAGGGCTGATGGCATCGCAGAACGCCGCCAAGAAAGGAGCAACCTCATGTCGCTTAAAGTTTCCCAAACTTGAGCCGAGCCAAAGGATGGCCTTTGGACGGTTTTTGATCTGAGGCGACTTGAGCCATTCCAGCGCGTGATCATATGTGCCGTGAAGGCCGTAGCATTTCACATGCTTGTATCCTTCTATTGCGCAATTAGCATCGAACTTTGGAATGTTGATGAAGGAATCCGCTCACGAGTGGGGATCTCGGCAAAGGTTCTCTGTAGCTCTGGCAGTGACAGATCGACAGCGTAGTACTCGACCTCTTTTCCAAGGCGCTCGATGGCCTGTAGAAGGATGTTGACTTTTCGTAAGTTGCTGCGGCATCATTAGTACCGGCGACTCGCGGCTTGTTCCCTCAAGATCCGAACGGGCCGTACCCGCTCCCTAGTTCAACCACGACAGAACCTGGCTGGATCTTCTCGGCGACCCTGCTCGCATACGCCTCCAAGACCTCGATCTCGGCGTTGGTGAGGTAGTATTCATCCAGATAGGTGATCTCCTCGAAGAGTCGTAATCCCGCTTCATCGTATAGAAGCAGGGTTGGCAATGTCTTTTCCTCGCCGATCTCAGGTCTCAACCCCGACTTGATATCTTGCAGAATATCAAAGTCGGTCTCGCCCACTCTGATATCGATGATCTCGGTTGTCCCGCTGGTAGTCATTCTGAGCAGTGTCGGATGAAGCCTGTGAAACGAAGTGGTCGCGACTACTGCGCCAGTTCAGCAACGTTGCGCAGGAAGTGGCTCGTTTATATAACGCGGTGGGATGATTGAGGGAAAATTGCAATGGATCTGAGAGGTATGATGACGATACAGTTAACCAGGAATAATATGCTGGCGCGAGGGAGTTAATAAGGGCCAATCGAAGAGGCAAATCAAAACACGTAGCGCGTTCGCAGTTGGGGATGGTACGGCAGAAGTGCTTACTTGTCGCATTCCCGCTTGGCCAGTTTCTCATCAACCCCACACGAAGCGCATAGTCCGGCCCACCTGGAGGCGAAGGGCCGAGAACGGCATAGTTGACAAGGTACGGTGGACTCGTTGCTGAATGATGACGTTAAGCGCTTTCCAGGTACTAACGAGTCGCAGGCCTTGAGAAGCCGCTTCCGGCAACTAAGGGGTTTGGTTCGCGAACAACAAAGCGGCTGCAAGGCCGGAACTCAACAGATCCACCACTCGTCCACGCTCACGCGTTTCTGCAGTTGATGTGCTTGCCCCGGCTTGTCTGCGGCGACCGCCACAAACATAGTTGCGGGGTCAGGGTTCGGCTCAATGTCGTCTGGAGGCGCGATCGCGTCACTAATCATCTGTAGGTTGACTTGACACATGCAATTGAACAACTACGCCGCGCATGCAGCGGAGTGCGGAGTGCGGAGTGGGGAGCGTGATCCCACTGCTGTGTACCTGGAGGTCCGAGGTTGATGCGCGTGAGACGCGGGGCAGTTGTCGGGATTACGGTTCGTGGCGGCATAATGGAGAGCGCAAATCGATGGACAGCCCAACAGAGTATAGCAATCGTGATGGCGATACTGATCACCACTCTGTGATTGATGTGAAGTGGGAGCGAGCAGCTTCGTCAGTAAGGAAGCGCTTAGTCAGCGGAACGTCAGAACGGGTTAGCGCGCTGTACATTCTAAGAGAAAAGACCACGTGACCAACCACGGCAGCACCGCTTTCTTGGTCTTACAGACGATATTCTCGGAACGATGGCTTCCCTCTCCCACCATTACCGTCTATCACCAAGCAATGAACATTTTCCCAAACTTTGCATCCTCGGCGACGGCGTCAATCCTTCTGATGTGCACCACTGATACTATTGTGCGTGTCCTGGACTCGTAGGGGGAGCATCGATTCAAAATGCAGGCTGACCACACTAGTTCTGGTACATTCGATTTTTATGCGCGCCCAAGTCATCCCCTCTTAGGCCTGAGAGCTACGGTGTCAACGGCTTCGTGAGGGCTTCTCGAAAGTCGCAATCGCGCACCACAGTAGATCCACGAGAATCCTTCTTTGCGTTAAGCTATCGCCCAAATTTTCTAGCCAATGCCTTGATAACTCACCATGCCCGAAATGCTGTCTCGAACGATGCCCCCATTTTTGGTATACTATGCGACCGGAACCCGGTACTCCGCTCCAACCTGACTCGGTTCCTGCTCTACAATCCTGAATGAGTCGAGCATCATAGCATAGTGGCAAGTTGTTCGCTCGATCTCGCGGCCAGGCCCCTCGCAGCGACAATGAGCTCCGTCGTGGCTTTTATGGTCACGACTCTGCTCTCAACCTCATCCTTTCATCAAGAGCACCTGGATATTTGGCCTTTTAACAACAAGTGTCGGTGGTGTGTGGTTCTCCCGAAGATTGTTATACGAAAGCAAATGCCTTTCAGCAGTCGACGACAATCACTACTTCCGAGATATTTCTTTGTCTGCGTGTAAGCTGGTGCTTGTCCTTCGCCAAACTGCCATTTGAAAGCCATGTCTGTCCAGTCTGCGCTTGGACCAGCTCCACCGATTTCTTTTGACCACATGGTCGGGCCTAGTCGATGCGCAGAGGCGGCTACACTTTGGGTGACTCTAAACGCCGCCATCCATTGTCCCTTTCTCTATTGGTGTTGTGTCTGAACCACGTGGATAATGTGGAATAAGAGAGCAAGGCGCAATGGCGCGCATTTGGCCGTAGTTCGCTACGGTGATGTCTTGGTCGAAAGATAAGTAGCTTGCCCGGATTAAGCAGATGCTGAACGTGGGCGTTGCACTTTGTGCTCGCTCGACTAATGTACGGGTCGAAGGTCCTATGCGTCTTTGAGTACCTTACGTACTGGTCAGGAATACGTCGTTAGGGCCCATGTCGACGTCAACATTGAGCAGTAGCCCGTTGGCGTCTGCCATTTCCCGATATGGACGCTGTGATAACGACCGTAAACCCCAACCCTTACCCCCTAGGTCAACGCCCTCGGCTACTTTGATTTTTCATCCAAATCACGCATAAAAGACACGAAACCAACAGCTGGATGCCAATGCTGAGTTGCCTTCGTCGCCGCAAGGAAAGAGGATTCAGAAAAACTGGTGGAAGACGAGCAAAACGATCGAGACATGCGAGAATAAAGAGCGCGTCATATTGGGCTACCTGCAAGTTTGCAGAAACGATATCAGCACTCGAAATTATTACCAACCCTAGGAACTTGTCATCAACAGCGGTGGCATACACGCTGAGCAAATCGTTCACCACGGATCGACTGGAGTGGTTAGACATTGACGAAGCACCAATGTCGCCATCTGCAACGGGCCGCGTGCGCGTCGTCGTGCAACTTGGGTGTATATGCATGCTAATTTTGCACACACTACAAAACGGTCATTGGACATGGCGCCTTCGGGGGCATGACTGACGAACAGAAGACTGGCAACGATGGATATTAAACGGTGGAGTCGCGCCGACGTCATATGTATGTATGCTGTCATTGGTGGGGGGTTCACTTTTCGGCTGTTGCAAAGGCCCCACTCGCCGGCTTGTCAAATCGTGACATCTTCACGCAATCGCGCGAATTCAACAAGACCCTTTGCCAGAGTTCAACACTCGTTGGCCCCCGCGCGTCTGCTGCCATCACTGCAACTGCATCTGCATCTTTCGCGCTTCCGTGGACCCTCGGCTGGCCGTCCCACGCCGGTTAGCCCACAGCTCCACAGCTTCATACACCCCAGCAGCGCAAACTGCAGCGTGCAGCGTAGCGTCTCCACGTGCGTCTTGTCTTCGGCACAAAGACCCACCTCGTTCCCCTCGCAAATTGTGCAACCTCCCCTCGAGCGCCGCACTGCTGGCTCAACACCATGGCAGACATGCACGGCTCCAACAACGCCGAGGGTAGCCGCATTCGAGAACGCCCGTCGGCCAAACCGCTACACCTCCACAACTCGGATGATGCACGGCAGAGAGTCCTGCAGCTGAACGAGGAGGAGGACAAGGGGCACGGCGGCGGCGGCAGCGGCAGAGGCGAGAAGCGCACATATGGCAGGACACCGGACGGAACGGGTACGTATCTCGGGGCAGCATCGCGTAGACGACGACGACGACGACGACGACGACGCGGAACGAAGCAACACGTAGACCAGTGAGTGGTGAGACGACCCTCGGCAGTACTGACAGTGTGTCCATGGCAGTCTTCATCGTCCCGCAAACGCATGACATGGTCTCGCAGCTACTCTCGCCCTCGCAACCAAAGAACCTGTCCGACCTCGCCGTCCTCGCCGTTCTCGCCGGCCTCATACTCACCCTCTATGTTCTACCCACAAGCGCCCGCAGACCCGTCTTTGCCATCATCTTTCTCTTCTGGCGCGCTGCATATAACGTGGGCATTGGTTGGCTGCTACACCACCAGTCCAACCACAACCGCCTCGTGCTGTGGGCCAAGAACACGCACATCTTCGACAGTCCAAACACAGGCAAGAACCCGTACCCACTCTTCTATAAGCTGCTCAAGCGCGAGATGGAGACCAAGATCCCCAAGGACTACAAGTTCGAGGAGGCACCCGTCGAGTACAATACGTGGTTGCTCTTCCGCCGCGTGGTAGACCTCATCCTCATGTGTGACTTCGTGTCCTACTGCCTCTTCGCCGTCGCCTGCTTCCATCGCCCGGCCGAGAGCTGGGGACTGTGGGTTCTGCGCTGGGCCGGCGGCATTGTTCTCTTTCTCTTCAATTTGTGGGTCAAACTAGACGCGCATAGAGTGGTAAAGGACTTTGCGTGGTACTGGGGAGACTTCTTCTATCTCATCGATCAGCAACTTACTTTCGACGGAGTCTTTGAGATGGCTCCGCATCCAATGTACTCTGTTGGATACGCCGGCTACTACGGCATCTCCATGATGACTGCAAGCTACGCCGTCTTGTTCATCTCCATAATCGCCCACGCCGCCCAATTTGCCTTCTTGACCTACGTGGAGAATCCACACATCGAAAAGACGTACAACTCGCCACCTCCCAGAAAGCGCCTCAACTCACGTACATCGCGTACCGTCAACCACGAAGACCGCCCAAGTTCCAATCACGCCGAAGTTGCCTTCGCGGATGGCCTACCCACGCTTGATGCCAGTGGGCAGCCTTCGCAGATCCACAACCTTGTTGGCCCGCAGAATATCGATCTACATCGCTCAATCGACGTAACCGTCATCGCGTTCGCATTTTACATGTTTTGCTTTGCGACCATGACCCCGAACACGTGGCCCATTCGCGCCTTCTTCCTCATCAACGCCTTCGTCTGGCGTCTTTGGTATGTGCTAGGCCTCGGCTACATTCTCGACCGACAGTCCAAGAAGAAGAACTGGACCCGTCACTTCATCAAGTACGGCGACAGCAAAGACGAGGCATGGCGCCAATGGAAGTATCTCTACCATCTTAGCATGACCCTTTGTCATGTCAGCTTCGTGGCGGCGGCATGGAAGATGTACACAATCCCGGGCGACTGGTCGTACGGACTGAGTCTGCTGCGTCACGTTCTGGGCGTGGGCTTGATTGCTTTGCAGCTATGGACCGTCTCCAGCATATACGAGTCTCTTGGAGAATTCGGATGGTTCTGCGGCGATTTCTTCTTCGACCCACCCTCCAAGAATCTGACATACTCTGGTATCTATCGCTTCCTAAACAATCCAGAGCGTGTTCTTGGACTTGCTGGAGTATGGGGTGTCGCGCTCATAGCATGGAGCGTACCAATCTTCTACCTTGCAGGTACTGCTCACCTTTTCAACCTGGCATTCCTCCAGTTCGTAGAGCGACCTCACATGCAGAAGCTCTACGGGCAGAATCTCCGCACGACATCTGGTGTCAGCAAGACTCTGAGACAGGCGCTTCCCAGCCCCGTAAGGAACTGGCAATCGGCAGCAGACGGCTACCTGAACCAGTCAGTTGAATTCATAGAAGAACTCATCGACACTGCTCGACCGAAGTTTGCTGCAGGCGTCGAGGTCTTCTTCAAGGACACCACGGCTCTGTTCAAATCTTACCCGGCGCGCATATCCATTACTCGTCTAGCACCCGATCTTGCTGGGATAGATCCATCCAAGTACAAGGTTGAGATTGAGGGCTCACGCTTATCGTCAGCCACGGAGCAGAGCGCCAGCCGAGAAGGTGAGTACGCTCGAGCACCAGCAGCTCGGACCAGCGAATATGAAACGATGGTGCTAGAGTACGGGGCTCCTATCAGAGTCCGTTGGCAAGCACCGCTCAAACACAGCAAGAAGGACTGGATTGGTCTCTACATGGTTGCCGACAATGCTTCCCGCCAGGCCACGCGCATTGGATCCAACGGACGCTGGATATCGACGAACAAGAACGCTTTTGACTCGAGCCGCGCGGAGGACGGCATTCTCGTGTCTGACAAGCTGCTTCCTGCGAGTGTGCGTGAAGGCGGAGATGAGGACTGCTACATGGGTGAAGTAGAGTTTCGTGGCGACAAGCTGTGGTGGACGACGGGCGTTTTCGAGTTCCGCTATCACCACGACGGCAAACACAACGTCTTGGCAATCTCACAGGCTTTTGAGATTAAGATTCCGAGATTTGACGAGGACGATGTCGAGCTCGACGCAAACGGCACGATTCATCAGCCCATTGAGCAAGCTTTACTACCACTGGTGCAGAACTGCTTCGATAGAGATCCGGAGATTGCGCCTTCCACGGCGGAGGAACCGTTTGGAAGTTCAGTAGAGCGGGATGGGAAATATGCGCGGCGGGTGGTCTTTGCTGTGCATCAAATGTAAGTTTCCAGCGCCGTAAACTATGATGGTGCTAATGTGGAGCAGGTTCGGCATCGAGCTTGCACCTGAGGTTGTCCAGGCAGATGGCAATGTGCAAAATCTAGCCTGGCGTATCTGCAATGCTAAGAAGGTGTTGGTGAGCATATGTTTCAATTGTGATCGGGTGACAGCGCTGATCCTCTACAGGCTCCGTACAGCATGTCACGAAGCCACGGCAGGAATACCCCTACGATGAGATAACTTGCCCTCGTCCCAGTCCATACCTCGGCCAGGGATATACCGTCTGCTTTCTTTGTTTCACATCATTGCTGCCTTATTACTCCCATGATTCCGGTAGAACCGAGTATGGCTTCCGGTAAAATCACCCAGTGGCGCAGCGGATAAGCAGCCATCTTCACCACACTCTGTTTCTATTTTTTGGAAAGAAAAGCGTGGCCCTTGAGGGAGGCTTAGCGTGTAGGGAAATTGGAAGGAACTTCTTTAGTTTGCGATGCGAAATGGCTTGCCTGTTGATGTGTTGGATGTTATGATTGGAGGGTAGATCGCGTACTCGACATCGCCTGGGTTTGAGGTGCATGACTACAGCGGAAAAGACCAATCGACGAAGATTTCCACCCGTTCTTGACCTCCCGCTAGATGCTCGAATGAGCGATGTGATAGACGGCCACAGATGTTATCTTATCGTCACGTCGCTCCATTCTCGGCCTAGCGCGGCTGCATAGCCTCGGTCTGGCCCTGACACCTGCCGACCGACGCATCTTCTGGAAGAGACGTGGGCTGGCCGCGGCGCCCCCTCACGCACTGGATATAGTTTCCCTTTGCTCCCATAAAACACATTGCCCTGTTTGACACTTCCCTACCGTGACTTGTCCGCCATTTGGGACTTGCAATAGGATAGCGAGTCCGATACCGCCGCCACCGCGCTACCTCCGCAAGCTCCGTGCCTCCTCTCGCGTTCGCGGATCCGCTGACGTCGCAACTCGACTCGCACACGACACGACACCCGCCTGTTGCGACCACATCGTCGACACGAGAAGAAGGAATCACCATGGGCAAATCACCATCAAAGACCAGCACAAGAGTGCTCCCACTCATCCCCATCGGCACCCCCAACGCGGTCCTCCCCTCGACCACCCTCAAGATCCCCATCACCAACCGCTCCGACATCGCCGCCATCCTCGCCAAGATCTACAGCATCGCGCCGACCGCAAAACCTGATGCTGCCATCACAGTCGCATGCGTGCCTCTGAACTCGCCAAGCGTATCGCCCAGGGATGGACGCCTGTTGATTGAGGATGGGTCGCAGGGCAAGGAGAAGGTCGTTTATGAGAGCGATCCGGTGAATGCGACACGTAAGGATGTGTTTGGG
>Ga0247740_1000972_pt1 | contig 12713 bp, 11 predicted proteins | sample UWRJL148409B2_FD_180942 | JGI IMG/M metagenome (GOLD analysis project Ga0247740, IMG submission 180942) | Plant litter microbial communities from Arlington Agricultural Research Station in Wisconsin, United States - UWRJ-L148-409B-2 | ecosystem: Environmental > Terrestrial > Plant litter >...
CCCCGGGGGCGCCAGCGCGATACGCTGCTCCGCCCGTCGCTGGGCGAGTTTCAGCGCCGCGTCAAGAAGGTCGTCTTTTGTCGCGAATGCCTTCTGCAGTGCGCCGAGCGACCACCCCGCCTCAGCGGCAACGGTGCGAAACGACACAGCGCTGTAGCCGGCGCGTCCCACAATGGTGAGCACCGCATCGGCGAACTGTTCGCGGTCGGGCGACACGGTCGTCATGGTTTATTGCCTTTCGCGCGAATACGAGTGTATTCTCAGGGTGAATACAGTCGTATTCTACGTGGTCTCGGCGCTCCGAGCCTCAAGGCCCAGACAGGTCGCCGTGCCTCCGTTGTCCCTCACCTCACGTCACCCTTATCTCACCACCATCGTCACCACCGTTGCGCTGGTGATGTCGCTCGGAATCGCGGGCACTGCGCTGTATCTCTCGGGTCACACCACCGTCTCCCCCGTCGCCGTGGTTTTTCCGCTCATCCTTCTGGGGATCGTTATCCACGCCGTGGTGCGGCGACGCTTCCCGCGGGCGCTACAGCGTGGAGCCGGAAGGCCCAGCGGATCTCACGGAGCCGGCAGAGTCGGCACGGTCGGCGGCGCCAGCGGACTTTCCCGAGGCGTCCACCTGCTCGCAGTTGCGATCCCTGTGGGAGTGCTCGTCCTCACGGCGGTCAGCGTCGGCGGTTTCCCCGTACGTCCCGCATCGGAGGTCATCTGGTTCATCGCCTTCGCACTGCTGATCGGCGTTGTGGAGGAGCTGGTCTACCGCGGCTGGTTTCTCTCGCTGCTCCTCCCCCGCGGTCGTGCTGTCGCCGTGCTCGTCTCGAGCCTGTTGTTCGCGGTCTCTCACGCGGTGAACGCGCTGGCCGGACAGGATGTGGCCACGAGCATCCGCCAAGTCATCTTCGCGTTTCTATTCGGCGTCGTGGCCGCGCTGCTCTACCTACTGCTGGGCACCCTGTGGGTGGCCATTGGCTTCCACGCGCTCAACGACCTCATCCAGTTTCTCGGGGCCGAAAGCACACGGCCGGTAACCGATCTGGTGACCATGGGGATGCTCCTTGCGGCAGTAGCCGTACTGCTTCCCCTTCTCCGGCGGCAGGACCGTGCGACTTCCGTTCGGGAAACAGGCGCACGCGGAATGGACGGGAGTGGAACCGATGTGAATGCAATACCTCGACGGGAATCCGCTCGCGTCGTAACGTTCGGTGAATGAGCGACCAGAAGAACACGGACCAGACGCACACTGAGTACACCCACACCGAGGAGACGCAGATAGACGAGAACCCGCCCGGTTCCGGCGGGCCCGACTACGCCGATACCAATGAACGCGACATCCAGGCCAAGCAGACCAGCCAGACCAGCGAGGCGACCGAGGACTCCGACGTTGATGAGAGCGACGTCAACGTTCTGCCGGGAACGGGTGGGCCGGATGATGTGGGCGACGTTGAGGTTGACCCCGCCGACCTGAACATGGATGGGCACTCGTAACTAGGGTCGCGCGCCGTATTGGGCGCGAATCAGTGTTGCTGCGCGGCCCTGGGCAAAAACGCCATCACCAAAGCCGTCACACCGTAAACGATTGCGCCCGCGAACAGGACGGTTCCGAACGCCGGACCGTACTGCACCAGCGTTGGTTCGACGTTCTCACCATGTGCCAGCCCGAAGAACGCGGAGGACAGCGTGGCGATGCCGATCGCACCACCGATCTGGATTGCTGTGGACAACACTCCGCCCGCAGAGCCCGCATCCCGTCCGGGAACCCCGGCGAGAATAACGTTGACGAGGATTGGGACGACGAGCCCGAGCCCAAGGCCTCCGACACACAGTCCGACTGCAAGCGACCAGTATCCCGGGTCGGTGCCGTCGCTCACCACGGCCCCCAGCGAGACGTATGACACCGCCACCAGAAGAGTGCCTGCCACCAGCAGCAGTCGACCGGCCCGCGCGGCGAAGGCCACACCGATGCCCGACGTGATCATCGAGCCAATCGCGTAGGGCAGGATCACCAGCCCCGTCTCGAGCGGGGTACGGCCGGCGCCCTCTTGCAGAAAGACTGACAACATCAAAAACAGGGAACCAATGCCGGAGAAGAACAGCATGGACGCGAGAAGTCCCACGCTCAATGCCCGGGTGCGCAGAAGGGCCGGGTCAAAAACGGGCGCGCCGCCACGGCGGGCGAGGCGCTTTTCCACGATGACAAACACAGCCAGCACCACAGCTCCGGCGGCGAGAAGAATGTAGCTGCCCAGTCCCCATCCCCACGTTGTTGACTGAATGAGCGGCAGAAGAAGCAAAAACACACCACCCCCGGCAAGAAGGGCGCCCACAAGATCGAACGGTGCGCGGACGTCGGAGCGTGACTCGGGAAGCACACGGATGCCGAGCACCAATGCCACGAGGCAAATGGGCACGTTGATCCAGAAAATGCTGCGCCAGCCGAGCGCAAAGAGGTTTGCGCTGACAAGCACTCCGCCCAACAGCGGACCTGCAATCGACGCGATTCCTTGCACGGCCCCGTATGCACCCAGTGCCTGTGCGCGCTGGGCAGGCGCAAATGATCCCCGGATGATTCCAAACACCTGGGGCACCATGATGCCTGCGGCGATCCCCTGCACGGCCCGAAAGCCGATGAGCATGCCGGGAGTGAGCGCGAGTGCGCACAGTGCAGACGTCACCGCGAACACCGTGAGACCCACAAGGAAGATGCGTTTCCGACCGTAGGCATCCCCGAGGCGACCGCCAGTGATCAACCCCGACCCGAGGGCGAGTGTGTACGACGCGACGATCCACTGCAGTTGCGCGTCGGTCGCGCCAAGAGATGCAGCGATAGCGGGTCCGGCGACAACGACGATGGTGGCGTCGACGAGGTCAATAAACGAGGCGAACAGCACCACAAGTAGTGGCAGTGTTGACCGTGCCGGCGCCGTGGCCGGGGCAGATGGTGAATCGGAAAGTGTAGACATACCAGCACCATTCCGCCTGTACCGGTCACCGAGTGGCCGGTGTGCGATTGGATATCTTATGGCCACAACATCCGCCCGAACGCTGAAGCTGTTGTCTGTTCTGAGCACTGGGGCGCTGATCAGCGCCGACGAGATCGCGGCCCGGATGGGCGTTGCAGAACGGACCGTGCGCCGCGACATCAACACCCTCCGAGAGCTGGGATACGAGGTAGATGCGATCAAGGGAACCGGCGGTGGATACCGTCTGCCCGGCGTGACGCATCTGCCTCCGATGGTCTTTGACGAGGATCAGGTAGTGGCGATTGCCGTTGCGCTGCAAACCGTCCCGTCGGTGCTTGCCGGGATCTCCGAATCGAGCGCGCGCGCCCTGACAACCGTCCGGCAGGTGATGCCCGAACGACTCCGGGTCGAATCCGACGCCTTCACCGTGATCTTTGTGCCCAACTATTGGGAATTTCCCGCCGCTCCCATAGACGCTCAGGTGGTGCGTGCCGTGGGCGCGGCCGTGCGTCGCCGACACGTTCTGCGCGCGGAGTACATCAACGAGGGGGACGAACCAACGCGCCTCCGGGTCGAAGCACACCACATGATCGTCTGGGCAGCGCGCTGGTACCTCGTCGCCTACGACCTCGACCAGCACACCTGGCGCGTGCTCCGTCTGGACCGGCTTGCCGTGAAGGATTCGACCTACGTGCCGTTCGCTGAACGCGCCCTTCCGGAGGGCACACCCGAGTCCTTTGTGAAAAAGTCATTCGATCGGGGTGATTCCGTCGCCAGCTGGCCGTGCCAGGGGTCCGTCATTCTTCGGGTGGCACCGCACGCTGCCGCCGAGTTCGCGCCCGGCGGCGCCGTTGTGGAATACATCGATGAGACGCATTCACGCCTTCGAATGGGAGCCTGGTCCTGGACAGGTCTCGCCGGTCTTTTTATCACCTTCGGCGCCGCGCTCGCCGAGGTCGAACCCGCGGAACTTCGACAAGCTTTTGCGACTGTGCGCTCCCGTCTCGACCACATCGAACCCAAGGGGGAAACGTAGCGGTTACTGCGTACTGAAAAGCAGTTCCGGGGTGAGTTCGTCGACGTCCGCGCTCCACTCGGCGGGCGAGGTGCGCGATGCCGTGCTGGGCCCGGACTCCGCCAAAAAATCGATGAGGCGGCGAATGTCGGATGCTTCGAACTCCACCGCATGCCGCGGGTCGAGCTCGTCCAACCAACGGTCGCGCTGTGCACGCCACTGGGACGCACTTCCTGTCCCACCCGTCGGATGGTCGGCTCGGCGCAGCAGGGCGCGCACTCGACCGGCGAGCTGTTCCGTCAAGGGGGAAGCCATCCTTCGAGGGTAACGGGAAAGGCTGTGCGGGATCCCGCTCCAACTCCCCGGCTCCCTCCCCAGTGCGGAGAGCGTCTGGTTGAGTGGACGACATGGAGAGAGCAGACCTCGACCCCGCCCACATCGACGCCATAGTGTTCGATGTCATCGGAACACTTGTCGACGAGGACAGCACGTGGGCAAACGTCGCGCAGCGCCTGGCGACCGAGTCTGGTCTGCACGATGCCGCCGGTCTGCACACCCTGTGGGCAGGCGTGCTTGAACGACGGATGAACGCTGTGGTGGACGGTAGCGCGCCGTGGCAGTCGCACCAACAACTGGTCAGCGATTCCGCACGAGAGGCGATCGTTAGCGTCGGTGGCGCTCCGTCACCGGCGGCGTTAGCTCTGGTCGAGCCCCTCGACAGTGAGTACCCGGCATGGCCAGACGTGGCACCCGCCACGGCTGCGCTCCGCACACACGGACTCGTTGCCGGGGTCAGCAACGCGGATCTCGACTCGCTCGCTCGACTGGCCAACACCAACACAATCAACTGGGACATCGCCCTCTCCACCGGAAGCGCGCGCACCTTCAAACCCGCGCCCGCGGCGTACCGGTACGCAATCGACACCCTCCGCATCAACCCCGCGCGGACACTCTTCGTCGCCGCGCATCCCTGGGATCTGCGTGCCGCATCCGAGCACGGGTTTCGCACCGCGTACATCGCCCGGCCCGGTGCCGAACGGCCGTCCGACGAGGACCGGTTCGACCTCGCCGCAGATGACGTGTTCGGCGTGGTCGAGTTCCTCGCCGGTTGAGGCTCCGAATGAGCCTCCTGATGAGCCCACAACGCACAGACCCGCACCGGAGTCATGTGCCTCCGGTGCGGGTCTGCGGGAAATGGTGACTACGGTTACGCGACCGACCAGCCACCATCGCTGGCAAGGACTACGCCGTTGACGTTCACACCATCATCACTGAGCAGGAACGTGATCGATGCCGCCAAGGCATCCGCCTCGACCGCATCGGGCAAGATCGCCATACCAGCGCGCACCCGCTCTGCACCCAGTGCCGACGCGAACTTCGCTTCGATGTTGGTGATCGTTGGGCCAGGAGCCACCGCGTTGACCCGGATGCCGCTCGGTCCATACATGTAGGCGCTGCTTTTGGTGAGGCCAACCACCGCGTGCTTCGACGCCGTGTAGGCGACCCCGGCAGCAGAACCGCGGAGTGCGGCCTCGGAGGCGACGTTGACGATCGAGCCGAACTGGCGCGCGAGCATCCCGGGGATAACGGCACGCATCAGCTTCATGGTTCCGTCGACGTTGATCGCAAAAACACGCTTCCACACGGCGTCCGTTACCTCGTGCACCGGGGTCATGTCGTCCATGATCCCGGCGACGTTGGCGATCGCGTCGATCTGGTCGCCGGCGGCCTCGAGGATCGCGCCGAGCGCCGCGTCATCGGTGATGTCGGCGGCCACGGGCACAATGTCGGCGTCCGCGAACTCCGCGGCGAAGTCGTCGAGGCGCTCCTGGGAGATGTCGACGGCGATCACCCGACCACCCTCGCGGGCGACGCGGGAGGCGGTGGCGCGCCCGATGCCGGAACCGGCACCCGTCACAATGACGGTTTTGCCCGTGAATCGGCCGACGCTGATGCGCTCGACCCACTCGGGGCGCTCGACGGGAGCGGCAGTGGGAGTGGTGTCGGCACCGGGTGCGGAGTCAGCGGCGGCTGCGGACGAAGCATCCACCACACCCGCCGACGACGGAACCTCACCGGCAGCGACGCGGCGCACCAGCTCGTCAATCAGCTCGGGTGGGAACTTGCCCTGACTGAGCTTGACGAGACGCTTGAGCGCGAGCTTGCGCACGGGGCGAAGGGCCTCAGCGGTCTGGCCGCCCTGCGCGAGAAGGTCGCGCAGAATCGGACCGCCCACGGCGTCGTCGAGCCAGGTGCCGACGGACGAATCGGCGGAAAGGGTGGTGAGTGTCATACGAGTGGTTCCTTTTCTTTCTGGATGACCGGCTCCGCGGGTGCAGTGGAGCCGGAAGTTGTGGCGGAGGCCGCGTGCAATGCCGCCAGGTAACCGAAGACCACGGCCGGGGCGATCGTCGAGCCGGGCCCCGGGTAGGTGTGACCCATCACGGATGCCGTGGTGTTGCCTGCGGCATACAGACCGGTGATCGGGATGCCCGCATCGTCAAGCACCCGGGCGTGCTCGTCGGTGAGAAGTCCGCCCTTGGTTCCCAGGTCGCCTGGAACCACCTGGACCGCAGTGAACGGTCCCTTCTCGAGCGGCCCGAGGTTCGGGTTGGGTTTGACGCTGGGGTCGCCGTAGTAGTTGTCGTAGACGGTACGTCCGCGGCCGAAGTCCTCATCGACTCCGGTCTTGGCGAACCCGTTGAAGCGGGTGACCGTGGCGCGCAGGGCCGCGGGATCCATGTGCAGCTTCGTTGCGAGTTCCTCAATCGTGTCGGCGCTGACAACAATGCCCTTCTCACGCAGGCTTTTGCCCCCGGCGAGCAGTGCCGACGACAGGTACCGCCGGCGGTGACGGATGTCGAGGATCAGCCACGACGGAATGGCCGGAGTCTCGCGATCGTGGTTGATCATGTCGTGGCCGAAGTCGATGTAACTGGCGGACTCGTTGGTGTACCGGGAGCCGGCCTGGTCCACGATGATTCCGAACGGCATCGACCGCTCCGACAGCATAAACTGCGCACCACCCTTGGGCGACGGCACCGCAGATCCCCACCAGGCGTCGTCCATCATGGCGAGCGCGCCACCCGCACGCACACCAACCGCGATGGCGGTGCCCTGGTCGCCGGCTGCGGCCGAACTGTTGCCCGCCATCCCGTGATACTTCTGGCGCCACTCCTTGTTCTGCGCGAAGCCGCCGGCGCCGAGGATCACTCCCCTGCGGGCTCGGATACGCACGGGACCGGCTGTGGTCGTGATGATGGCGCCCACCACCCGACCGTCGTCGATCACCAGCTCGGTGACCGGGGAGTCGAGCAGTACCTCGGTGCCCTGTTTCTGGGCGATCTCCATCAGGGTCATCACGAGTGACGCGCCCAATCCCACCAGACGCTTTCCGGTGACAATCCCGCCGAGGGTGCGGAAGACAAACTGTGCCCCGCGCACAAACCCACTCGGGGTGGACCACGCCCGGGAGAGCAGCCAGACGTCGTCGGTTTTGAGGGGCGCCGGCACACTCTCGTTCGCCCGCGACAGCGTGACCCAGTCCCCCAGGCGCTTCGCGTTGAACGGCTGCACTTCAATGCCGCGTCCGGTACGTCCGCCGGGGCGGTCCGGGTAGTAGTCCGGGTAGTCCTTGGCCGCACTCCAGCGCACACCCAGCCCCGCCAGCAAATTGAATACCCGCGGGACGGAGTCGACAAAGGCCTCGCGGCGCTCCGGAGAGCTGGCGGGACCAGCATCCCCAATCGCCGCTTCCATGTAGGTCAACGCATCGGCGCGGGAGTCCGGGATGCCGAGCTTTTTCATCAACGGGTTGGTGGGCATCCACAGTCCGCCACCGCTGAGCATGGTGGTGCCACCCCACTTGCTGGTGCTCTCCACAATAAGAGCGGTCAAACCCGCGTCGGCGGCGGTTATGGCGGCGGTCAACCCGGCTGCACCTGATCCTGCAACGAGCACATCAACTTCGCGATCCCATGGGGTGGTCATAGTTTCTCCTTGATCCGGACAACACTGTCCGGTTGTACGCTACTCTCGTGGCGACAATTCCGAAAGCAAATCGCGGACCGAGCGCCGGCCCGGAAAATCGGCGGGCCCTCATCCAGGCCGCCCGCGAGGTGTTCGCCACCACGGGGTTCGCGTCCCCGCTCACCGCCGTCGCCCGACGTGCAGGAGTGGGGCAAGGCAGTCTCTACCGCCACTTCCCCGATCGCACTGCCCTGGCGATTGCTGTTTTCGACGAGAACATCGCAGCGCTCGAGACCTTTGTTGACCGCCCGGAAAGCACCCTCGACGACCTACTCAACCGAGTCATCGAGCAGACGCTGGTCTCCACCGCGTTTATCGACATGATCACCGCCGACGTGCATGACCCCCGAGTGCTGCACCTCAGTGAGCGGTTCATCGGGGTGGTGGGTCGACTTCTCACCCGCGAACAGGAGGCGCGCCGGATCGGCGGGCACGTCAGTGCCGATGATGTCGTTCTTGCCGTCTCCATGCTGGCCGGAATACTGGCCCGCAGTGACGCCGACGATCGTCCCGAGGTGGCCCGGCGGGCGTGGTCACTGTTTCACGCCGCCTTTACTCCGCGGTAGGGGTTCGCACAGAACCCCGCCAGGAACCCCGCCAGAAACCCCGAGCTGGGCGCTCGCCACCAACACGCCGCTCAATGTCGGTGGCAATTGACACCATCGAATATATGTTCGAGCATGGGGGTATGGCAGCAACTGCAGCAGCGACCGTGGAAACGGCGAACCCCGCCGCCGAGACGGTGCGCGAACTGCAGGCACGCATCCGGTCGATGCAGGCCACCAAACTCGACACCCGGCTAATGCCCACCCATCCCGCCATCGCGAAGCTGTTGCCGGGCAACGGGCTACAGCAGGGGTCCACCTATTCCATCGACCAGTCCACCACCCTGCTGATGGCGCTGCTGGCCGGACCCTCCGCTGCCGGATCCTGGTGCGGAGTGGTGGGCGTCCCCGAGTTTGGCATGGAGGCCGCGGCATCTTTCGGCATCGACCTCGACCGCCTGGTTCTGGTCCCCCACCCGGGTGACCAGTGGCTCGCCGTCACCGCCGCCGTCGCGGATGTGATGAGTGTGGTGGTCACCCGCCCACCCAAACGCGCTTCCGATACCAGCCTTGCCCGCCTGGCCGCCCGGCTCCGGCAGCGGGGATCCACTCTCCTGGTGCTCGGCACCTGGCCCCAGAGTGAAGCCATGCTGAGTCTGACGGCCAGCCAGTGGACCGGCATCGGCGAGGGCCACGGCCACCTCGCCGCCCGCCAGGTCACCGTCACCGTGTCGTCGCGCCTCGGTGAGGCACCGCGCAGTGCACGCCTCTGGCTCCCCGATCCCGAACAGAAATTCCGCGACGTCGACCCGGGCATCGATACCAGCAACGATTCGGGCATCGAAGCCGTACCGGGCGATGCCCGTGAGCGTGTCGGGATGCCCCGGCGCCACCTCCGTGTTGCGGGCTAGTGTTGCCTGCAGATCCCGGGACTCGCCGCAACTGAATTGACAAGTTCGAACATATGTTCGACCATAAGTAATGAGTTGCGCAGCAGTGGCGAGAGGGACGGACGGATGACTCCGCCCATCGTCCGCACCATGGTTGTGTGGTGCCCCGACTGGCCCATCACGGCCGCACTCCGGGAGGCTGCCGCTGCCCGCACCGAGTTGTCGAGCGCCGGAGCATCCACCCCACGCACCCCCGGTCTGCCCTGGGGCGACACCGCCGCCGTCCCCCTGGCACTCATCGAACACGGTGTGGTTTTTGCCTGCTCGGCGGCCGCCCGCGCCGAGGGAGTCACCCGCGGGCTTCGGGTGCGGGAGGCTCAGGCCCGGTGTCCCGAGCTGGTGGTACAGCCCTACGATGCCGTGCAAAACAATCGCTCGTTTGAACCTGTGCTCACCGCCATCGAAGCCATGATGCCCGGGGTGCAGTTGCTGCGCCCCGGCACGTGTGCCATTCGCTCTCGCGGTCCCGCCCGCTACTACGGCGGAGAGAAGCCCGCCGCGCTCGCCCTTGTCGCATTGCTCGACCAGCTCGGCATTCCGGGAGCTCGGGTGGGTGTCGCCGATGGCCCATTCACCGCCGAACAGGCCGCACGCCTCCCTGTTGGTGGACCGACCGCCCGCTCCCGAGTGCACATTGTGCCGGAGGGTACGTCCGCCGAGTTCCTCGCGCCGTTGCCCGTCAGCCTGCTCGACTCCCCCGCCCTGGTCACCCTGCTGCGCCGCCTCGGGGTCAACACCCTCGCCGAGTTCTCCGCCCTGCCCGTGAACGACGTGCGGGGGCGTTTCGGCGAAAGCGGCGCTCACCTCCACGCCCTCGCGAGTGGACTCGACAGTCGTCCCGTCACCCAGCGCATCCCCCCAGAAGAACTCGACGCGGTAATCGAGTTCGAACCTCCCCTCGACCGCATCGACCAGGTCACCTTCGGGGTGCGGGCGACAGCCGACCACTTCATTGAGGCGCTCGTCGGGGCTCAGCTTGTCTGCACGGGACTGCGGATCGAGATCGATTCCGAGTCGGGTGAGGTGTCGGAACGCAGCTGGCTGCACCCGCGATCGTTCACCGCCTCCGACGTGGTGGACCGGGTGCGCTGGCAGCTGCAGGGCAGTGGTGAAGTGGATGCGGGACTCACCTCTGGCATCGCCCGGGTGCGTGTGATCCCCGAGTCCGTTGATGCCATCGGCCATCATGAGGTGGGCCTCTTCGGTGGCGGACCCGACGAACGCATCCACCATGGTTTGTCGCGGGTGCAGAGCATGCTCGGACACGGCGGTGTACTGACCGCCCATCTCGGCGGCGGCCGCAACCTCGTCGACCGGCAGATTCTGGTGCCCTGGGGCGATCGCCCCCTGCTGACCCGGGCGCCGTCGCAACCGTGGCCGGGTCGCCTTCCGCCGCCCGCGCCGTCCACCGTGTTTCCCAACCCCCATCCCGTCCACGTGCTGGGGGCCCTGGGCGAGCCCATCGAGGTCGACGACCGCGGTGAAGTCTCTGCCGCTCCCGCCCACTTCTCTTCGACCGGTGCCGGGCGCGAGATGCGTCGGATCACCGCGTGGGCAGGGCCCTGGCCCATCGATGAGCGCTGGTGGGATGCCTCGACCTATCGACGTGCACATCGTTTTCAGGTGGTGGATGCCGTGGGTATGGCGTGGCTCCTGGTGCTGGAAAGCACCCCGGGTGCCAGTATCGCGAGCGGCTCAGCAAGCAGTGCTGCAGGCAGTTCCCCTGTCGGCAGCTGGTGGGCTGAAGCGAGGTATGACTGATGGGAGGACATAGCTGATGGGCTACAGCAACCCTCCGATTTCATGGTCGGAATTCGAACGCAAACTCTCCGACGGGCGCCGCCCGGGAGGTGCTCCCGTGGGCGCCGATGGGGGCGACAGTCCCGCCTGGTCGAACAAACGGATGCCCTACGTTCCGCCGGTCGCCCCCGCGGCGGCCCAGGACGTGGTGCCCTACGCCGAACTGCACGCCCACTCCAACTTCAGTTTTCTCGACGGGGCGAGCTCCCCCGAGGCACTGCTGGAGGAATCCACCCGGCTGGGACTCCACGCGCTCGCCCTCACCGACCACGACGGTCTCTACGGGATTGTGCGCCTGGCGGAAGCCGCCGAGAACTTCGACGTCAAAACGGTCTTCGGCGCGGAGCTCTCCCTCGGGCTCACCAAACCCCAAAACGGAATGGCCGAACCCGAGGGCAGCCACCTGGTGGTGCTTGCCCGTGGTGAAACCGGGTACCACCGGCTGGCCGGCGCCCTCACCTCGTCCCAACTGGCGGGGATGGAGAAGGGGCGTCCCCTCTACGACCTCAACGAGCTCTCCGACCGTGCCGCCGGGCAGTGGAATGTGCTGACCGGATGCCGTAAGGGCAACGTCCGGCAGGCGCTCACCAGTGGCTCCCCCGCCGACGTTGCCGAGCGCGCCGCCGAACGCGAGGTCGATCGGCTGGTGGATCTCTTCGGGCGCAACAACGTGCTGGTGGAACTCTTCGATGGGGGCAATCCCCTCGACAGCGCCCACAACGACACCCTGGCCGCCATCGCCTCCCGGCGGGGACTCGTCACCGTGGCGACCGGCAACGTGCACTACGCGACCCCGAAACAGCACCATCTGGCAACCGCACTGTCGGCCGTGCGAGCGCGCCGCAGCCTCGACGACATGGACGGGTGGTTGCCCGCCTCGGCATCCGCCCACCTGCGCAGCGGCGCCGAGATGGCCCGACGGTTCGCGCGCTACCCCGGCGCGGTCGAGAGAACCGTGGGCATCGCCGACGACCTGAGCTTCGAACTGCGTCGAGCTCGGCCGGGGCTGCCCAAACAGAAGGTACCCGAGGGGCATACCCCCATGAGCTGGCTGCGCGAGCTGGTCTGGAAGGGTGCGGCCGAGCGGTACCCCGACTTGCCGGAGCGGGACCGCGCGCGCATCGAACGGGAGCTCTCGGTCATCGAGGCAAAGGATTTTCCCGGCTACTTTCTCATCGTGCACGACATTGTGGCGTTCGCCCGCCAGCGGGGAATCCTCTGCCAGGGTCGTGGATCCGCTGCCAACTCGGCGGTCTGTTACCTGCTCAAAATCACCGCGGTCGACCCGATCTTTTACGCCCTGCCCTTCGAGAGGTTCCTCTCGAGCATGCGCGACGAAGAACCCGACATCGACGTCGACTTCGACTCGGATCGCCGCGAGGAAGTCATCCAGTACGTCTACGAGAAG